>Ga0209254_10005333_pt1 | contig 11835 bp, 12 predicted proteins | sample FrelakmetDIP11DI_FD_187148 | JGI IMG/M metagenome (GOLD analysis project Ga0209254, IMG submission 187148) | Freshwater lake sediment microbial communities from the University of Notre Dame, USA, for methane emissions studies - DIP11 DI (SPAdes)... | ecosystem: Environmental > Aquatic >... | reverse complement strand
CAGTTGTTTGCGTAGAGCGTCGGGCCGTCGGCCGCCGGCGGCGCCGACCCCAAGGGTGACGAGCAGGCGGGGACCGTATCCGAAAAGACCAGTCGCGTGATCGACTTCGATACCGGGACGCCATTCACCGTGTAGGCGAGCGTGCCGCTTATGCCGTCCGAAAAGGTGAACCGCATCGTGCCGATCGTTGCGATGTTGGCACCGGTGATCGGGGTGAAGGGCTGTGCGTTGAAGGCCGGGCCGCTGGTCCGATAGAGGGCTCCCAGATAGGACCCGTCGGGCTGCAGGATAGCCGGTGACACGAGCCACAGGTTGTTGCCCGCGAGGTCGTAGGTCGACAACGCTGCAGACAGCGTGTTGTCCTGGTGGACTATGCTGAGACCCCAGCCGGACTCCGCCGGATTCCACCAGGTATCCTGGTAATTGCTGAGGGCGGACCGGTTGCCGGTCGTGGACGTGCAACTCGCCGCCATCGTCCCGAAGACAAACGGCACGATGTTCTTGGATACGGCCGTGCCCAGGTAGGTATACGACAACGTCGCCGTGGTCGCCGTCGAGAACATTAGCGACATCCTGCCGACGTTCAGGAGATTGGCTGCGGTGATGGGCGTGAAGGGTTGCGCGTTGAAGGCCGGGCCGTTGGTCCGGTAGAGATCGCCGGTGTAGGTCCGGCCGTCGGCTTGCAGCAGCCCGGATGACATGACGAGCCACATCGGGGCTCCAGCCTCGTCGTAGGTGTACAGCGTCGCAAAGGCGACATTGCCCTGGTGATTGACGCTGATGCTCCAGCCCGATTCGGCCGGGTTCCACCACATTCCGGTGTAATTGATCGCCGCGCCCCCCGGCGTGGACATCGTCACCGGCGCGAGGGCCGCTTCGATCGCCTGCAGCTGCACGAGCGACAAGCCCGACAGGTAGCCCATGCCGCCGACGTTGCCGGCGATCGCCGACTGCATCCGCGACAGCGTCGCCCCACTCTTGGTCGACGTGGCAAGCGGCTGATGGCAGGCGGCGCAGTTGTTTGCATACAGCGTCGGGCCGTCGATCACGGGAGCCGGGGGCGACGGGGGATTGACGGCGACCCCCGGCCGCGACATGGGATCGCCGGGCCCGGTGGCCGGGGACGCGGTGAGCTCCTCCCCGTTGGTCGCGCCGTCGCCGTCGGAATCGAGCGCTTCCAGCGTTGCGTCCAGAACAAAGCCATTGGCGAGGAACGCCGAGGCGAAGTCGTTGAGCACGTTCGCACCGGGACCGTCGTGGCAGGCGATGCAGTTGGGCAGCGCGGCGGCGGCGTTGGGATAGCGATCGAACAGCGCCTGCTGGTATGGCGGCAAGGCCCAGGCGGCCACGCAGACGACCGAGGCGATCGCCACCGCAGCCAGCGCCGGCATTCTCGACTTCAGGGCTTTCGTTTCCATTGCAGACCTCTTTTCATCTCGAGCACGCCTCGGCTGGCATGGCGGCGACCGCTTCGCGGTGCCGCAGCGACAGGGCCATTGGTCCGGTGCACTTTCGCGCTGCGGCAGCAAGCCCTGACCCTGAAGGTCACGAGGCGATTGTCCGCGCCGATCCTGAACGGAAGCTGAACGCGACGGCGGCCCGGCGGCTGCGGCTCAGGAATCCACTTCCGCGGCCGATGCGGGGGGGGCCGGGCGACACAACCGAGCCGGCCCGGCATGGCCGCAGATCGCCCCCCCGACCGCATCCAGCGGGCGCCTGCCGCCCTTGTCCAACCCGGATTAGTGTGCGCTACCAAACAATCTGGCGTATGGTGCATTGCACAAACCACCCAAGGAGACACCGATGAAACCGAGTCCCCACAAGGGTCCGGGCGCGATCGGCGCCCCGCCCCTGCATCCGATGGAAGTCGTGAACCCGCTCAAGCCCGAGCAAACGCTGGCATTCACGCGAGAGTTGTCGCTCACTTCCGGCGACGCCGTGCTGGCGATGATGGCCTTTTCGGCCAACCAGGCGCTGGCGAGCCAGGTGACCGTCGCGCACCTCGTCGCCAAGCTCGCCCACGCCCAGTCGAAGAAACTGGCCGAGACGAGCCAGGCCGCGCTGCCCGCCGGGCCGGTCCGCGATGCCATCGACAGCGCCGCCCATCTGCACGCCCTGAACGCCGACAGCCTGATCGAAATGGCGAACTCCTGGGGCCGCAGCTTCGGCCGCATGGCGTTCGCGTTTCCGGTCCCGGATCACCGGACGGCGAACTAGCGACGCCGAGTCCGCCCTGACAAGATTCGGGGCGGACCGGTTACCGGCGCGGCGACCGGCTGCGTTACCTTGGCCTGATCGAGCCTCGTCTGTCGCACTGCCGGCAGTCCGGTGAGTCCCATCACGTCGGGCGACTCCGGCTGCAACGCTTTTCCTGGGCCGTACGGATCCAGGAACCCGGAGGTCATCCTCTCACACCGCCAACCACCCGGATTTTGGGCGGGGACAGGACGCGCTGCACCGCGCCCGAGCTGGCGCCTGCCGCTCCGATCGACGCCGTCGCCCGTGGTGGACGGCGATTTCGAACGGCAGGCTCACCCCCTGAGCCCACCGCGCGGTAACCTGCAATCACCGCACCACGTCGCAATTTAGCCCCACTTGCCGCGACGCTAAACAAGGACGCTAAACGGGGCGCTCGCGCGGTTCGATGAATCGCGCAACGTGCGAAGGAGTCGTGCCATGTCCCATGCCGCAACCCGGCCCCGCATTCAATCCAACCCCGCCTCCGACCCGGATCCCGTTCCGCTCGCCGACTGCTCGCCGGCAGAGCAGGCCGAGCGCCGCTGCCTCGCGGCCCTCGACGCGCTCGTCGCCGAGGCATGGCAGCAGCGCACGCTGGAGACGCTCGTCGATTCGCTGGCCTGGACGCTGGCGCGTGTCGTCGTGGGTCTCGACAGCCAGTACGTGATGGGCGACGTCCTGCGCCGCCTGGGCAACTACACCTGCCGTCTCGCCGAGGCCAAGCGCGCCGAGGACGAGGCGGAGCAGGAGAAGAAGGAGGGCCGCGCACCGCACTGACCACAAACCTGACGCAGCACGTCGCCGATTTAGCCCCACTTGCGGGCGACGCTAAACAAGACCGCTAAACCGGGGCGTCACACGCAAGGAGCTGACGAATGCGCTGGCCCGAAACGAAACAACCCAACGTTCCCTCCGTCGCCGAAGCCCTCGGCATCGATCTCGACTTCCGTCCCCGCGATTACTTCTGGGCGCGCGACCTCGATCTCGCGCTGCCGTCCGACATCGCGGGACACGAGCGCCGCGAGATGGTGAAGCGGCTCATCGCCGCCGGCGAGGAGGTCCCCGACGGCCTCGACGCCGGCCGCCTGGACCCGGAGCTGCGCGAGGCATGGGGCGCGATGCACCCGATGAACATGGGCGGCGAGTACCTGCCGCCGATGTTCGAAGGCGAGGTGGAGATCGCGCGCATCTCGCTGCAGTCCGTGACCGGTGACCAGATCAGCGTACGCGCGCGACGCAGCCGCGGCGAAATCGAGTACCGCTTCGTCGACGAGTACCCGGAAAACGGGGAAATGTTCATCCCGCACCCGCGGACCTCGTCCCGCCGGCTGACGATGGGCGAGCTGGTCCGGATGATCGACGAATCCGCCGACGAAGGCGGGGCGGTCATCGGATTGCTCTCCTGCAATCTCGACATGGCGAGCGATCCGCGCGAGCTGGAGGCGTTCGTCACCGTCGACTCGGACTTCTATCCGGACCTCGGGCGGTACTACGCGGAAGCCTGCCGGCGGCTGGTCGAGGCGGCCGTGCGCGAGCAGGCTGAGGATCTCGACGAGGGCGACGGGCCCGACGGCGCCTGACGTCGTCGACTTGCCTGCGTCCTCCGCCTTCGGGACGGGGAACGCAGGTACTGCGCTCCGCGCGCCGCCCCCGCCGCGAGGCCCGGCTGGATGGAATCGCTCCCGCGGTCGGCGTATCCTTTCCCCATGACCGCCCGCGCCCGCAAGCCCGCCGCGATTCCGCCGCCCGTGCCTTCCCCTTCCGCCGAGCCCACGCCCGCGCAGGAGAAGGCCGCGTTCATCCGCAGCCTGGAAAAGCACGGCCAGGCAGTCGAGGGCAAGGGGCCGCTGCCGGCGGGCGCCACGCACACGCTGAAGAAGCGCGCCGACGGCAAGAAGGTCGTCAAGCGCAAGCGCTATTCGGCGGTGTAGCCGCCGGCCGTCCGGCCCTCTGTAGTTCCGCCCCCCGCGACGTCCGGGTCAGTGGCGCCGGCAGCCGCAGGAAAAGCGCAGCCGCTCCAGCACCATCTGCCCGTTTCGGCGCACCACGCCGTGCGTCTTCGCGCCGCCGGGGCCGCCGACGGCGCCGCGGCCTCCGGCGCGCTTCCCGCCCTTGGCCTTCGCCGCCTGCTTGCTCTCCCCGTCGTAGGCGATCGCGCCCTGGCGCACGAGACTCGCAACGAACGAGCGCACCTCGTCGGTGGTCGACTGCGGGTCGGGCAGCGCGCCCAGCACGGCGGCGTGGCGGTTGGCCGCGCCGATCATCGACGGCTCGACGCCCACGGCGCTGACGTTGGCGAGCTTCGGGCTCAATCCCCTCAACGGCACGGCGCGATCGTGGATGGCCTCGTTGACGCGCGTGCCGCCTAAGTCGTAGCTGCGCATCCGGAACGCCGTGCGCGGCGACAGCCCGAGCCGCGACTTGAGATCGTCGAGCGTGGCCTTGGCCAGCGGCTGCTTCGCCGCGTGCGCGATCTTCGGCGCCCCGCCCTGCAGCGACGTGCGGGGTGCGAGCGCCGCGTTGCTGCCGAGCAGGATGTTGTGCGCGCCGAACGCGTCCCTGATCGCGTCGTGGTGCGCGCCGCGATGGAGCACGTTGTCCTCGAGCGTCATCGCCCGGCCCACCGACTGGAAGAAGCGCGGCGTGTGCGGCGCTTTCTCGGCCGCGCGCGCGAGCAGCGTGCCGGCGATCCGGGCCGCCTTCCACAGCGACTTCTGGTCGCGCTTCGCCTGCATCGCGAACACGTTGCGGATGGTGTCGTAGAAGCAGCCGACGAAGACCTGGCCGTAGCTGTGGATCTCGTTGATCAGCACGCCGGGTCCGCCGTCGTCGGGCAGCGTCGTCGGCAGCTCCCACTGGTACGAGTTCTTCCCCCGGCGCGGCTTGGCCGCGTTGTGCCTGGGGTCCTCGTCGCGGATGCCGTTGGCGAGCGACTCGATCAGCGTCTCGACGAAGTTGGTCTTCGACAGCTTCGGGTCCTGCTTCAGCAACGCCTTGCGCAGCTCCGCGTCGGCCAGCGAGGTCAGGATCGCGATGCAGTCGCCGAACGCCTCGTGGAAGGCGTTGGGCTCCGGATAGTTGCTGGACCACAGCTCGGGCCGGATGGCGTCGAGGAACGCGTGCCCCGCCTCGTGCGAGACGACGTCGACGCTCGCCGCGAAGCGCCGCAGCTTGCCGGTCCTGCTGCTGGTGAAATGGTAGTAGCCGAGCGAGTCGCGATCGTAGTACGCGTTCAACTCCTCGCCCTCGTCGACGACGACCTTCAGCTTCCTGCGGTTGGCGCTGCCCTGCCAGTGCGCGAGCGGCCCCGCGATCTTCTCCCACGCGCCGAGCGCGCGCAGCGTGGCCTCGCGGCACTGCCAGACGAGGAACTCGTCGCTGCCGGCGGGCCAGATCTGCTGCCTGGGCAGCGCGCCGAAGTCGAAATCGGTCTTGCCGGCCTTGCGCTTGCGCGCGGCGGTGATCTTGCGCGGCGACGGCGTCTTCTTCGCTTCGGGATCGTTGGCGACGAACAGGATGGGCATGGTCAACCTCCGGCAACGTGGACGATCGGGGGGCGGCAGGCTCCGGGACTTTCGTGCCCGGCGTCAGGCGAGACGCGCCTTCAGCGCGGGCGACGCGCGCCGGAACACCTGCCGGGTCGACGGCGCGACGGCGCCGCGCCTGCCGGCGACCGCGGCGTGAAGCTGCGCATAGACGGCGGGGTCGGCGGTGACGTGGAACGCGACCTCGTCGCCCAGCGACGCCAGCAGCGCGGGCAACGCGCGCTCGGTGGTGTGGAACTCCTTCGCCAGCCACGCCCGCACGCGGCCCGGGTCGGCGCGCGGGAAATACGCGGCGATGCGATCGACGTCGCCGAGCGCGGGCCGCCGCGCGCCGCGCCGCACCGCCATCCCGGCGGCGTGGACGGTCGCCGGCAGCGGCGCCGCCAGCATCGCGGCCGCGTCGACGATGCCGGCGCCGTAGTTCGAGCGGTCCCAGTTTGCCGGCGTGCTCGCATGCACGACTGTGGCCAGCAGTTCCTTGAACACCGCCGGCACGCCGGCGGCGCCGTACTTCATCACCAGGTTGGCCCGCCCGTGATGCGCGAGCCACAGCGCGGCGACGCCGGCGACGTGCGCCGTCGCGTACGACGTGCCGTCGCTGCGATCGACCCCGGCCAGGCTGGTCGCGGTCGACTTCGCGCGCCACACCGACTCGCCCGGCGCGGTGATGTCGACGTCGCTGCCGCTCGCCGACCCGGCCCACGGCGCGGGCAGGCAGTTGCACGCGGCGCAGCCCACCGTCTGCTCGTAGCGCGCCGGGTAGACGACGAACGGCCACTGGTTGCCTGCCGCCGCCACCGCGATCACGCCGGCATCGAGCGCGCGGTCGAGCGCTTCTTCCAGCGCGAAGCTCGGCAGCGGACCGCCGAGGCTCATCGAGATGACATGCGCGCCGCGGTCGAGCGCAAGGTGGATGGCCTGCGTCAGCCGCGTCCACGAGAAGTGCACGACGCTGGTCGACACGCGCAGCGGAACGAGCGCGGCGAGCGGCGCCACGCCGCAGACGTGCTCCTCGGCCTCGTCGCCCTCGGGACTCAGCAGCACGCTGGCGGTGCTGGTGCCGTGCCCCGGATTGGGTTGCAGCAGCGGGTCGGTGGGGTCGGGGTCGTCGTCGACGAAATCGTGGCCCAGCGCGAGGCGCACGTCGGCGCCCGCCAGTTCCCTGTGCGGCAGGATGCCGGTGTCCGGGTGCGCGACGACGATGTGCCGGCCCTTGGCCGCGCCGCCGGCGTCCGGCACCAGCGCCCACGCGGCGCCGACGTTGCAGAGATCGAGCGCCCAGTGCGAGAACGTGCTGCACGCCTTGGGCGGTGGCGCGCCGCCCATGGCGCCCTTGCGCGGCGGGGGACGGTACGGACCTTCGCCCGGCATCACGAACGCCGGCTCGGCCGCGGCGACGTCGCGCCGCGCGCGCAGCCGGTAGGCGAGCTGCCACGCCTGCGCCACCGTCGGCGCGCGGGCACCGGACTTCGGCACCAGCAGCACGCTGGTCGCGCGCGTGCCCAGCGTGCGGACCTGCCAGTCGAGCTTCTCGGCGCGCAGGATGCGCCGCGCGGCGTCGGCGGCCTCGTTCGCATCGGCGATCGCGCCGCCGGGCCGGACGGCCAATCCCTCGAACTGCAGCGGGCGCAATCTGACCTGCTTGCGCGACGGGGAGCCTCGACGTGCTGCCATGGCCACCTCCGATTCGGGCTGGAAATCGGTGAAGGCGGCGAGGTGCCATTCACGAGCCGCCTGTCGTGTATCGCAATCTAGGCCTTTCCATGCACGTTGGCCAGCGCGTGTATAGTTTTCCGGACGTTGCCGCGCCCGTCCCGGAGGCGATGCGGAGCCTTGCCCGGCGCGCCGCCTCCCCCATACCAAGCCGCGCCCCCGAAGCCGGACTCTCCCCGGTGAGCCTCCTTCCGACGACCCGCCTCACCGCCTTCCTGTCCCGCACCTTCGAATCGTCCCCGCTGCGGCACGCGCCGTTTCGCGTGTTCTACCTGGGGTCGATCGGCGCGGCGCTGGGCTACACCATGCAGGCGACGGTGGCGGCGTGGCTGATGGCGACGCTGACGCCCTCGGCGCTGATGGTGGCGCTGGTGCAGACGGCGAGCACCGCGCCGTCGATCCTGTTCGGGCTGATCGCCGGGTCGCTGGCGGACATCGTCGACCGGCGGCGCGTGATCCTGGTGACGCAGGTTGCGCTGCTGGTGGCGACCGCGGTGCTGGGTTTCGCCACGCTGGCCGGGATCACCGGACCGCCGATGCTGCTGGCGTTCACGTTCCTGATCGGCGCGGGCTTCACCGTCTACATGCCGGCGCAGCAGGCCAGCATCAACGAGTTCGTCACTCGCGTCGAGCTGCCGCGCGCGGTGGCGCTGGGCGCGGTGGCGTTCAACGTGGCGCGCGCGGTGGGGCCGGCGCTGGCGGGGGCGATCGCGGCGTGGCTGGGCAGCGGCAGCGCGCTGATCGCGAGTTCGCTCTTCTTCATCCTGATGATCGTCGCGGTGCGCAGCTGGACCCGGCGCGAGGCGCCGCTGCCGGGCGTGCCGGAGACGCTGTTCTCCGGGGTGCTGAGCGGGCTGCGCTACGCGCGGCATTCCATCGCCATGCGCTCGCTGATCATCCGCAACCTGATCTTCAGCATCTGCGCGGCCGCGCTGTGGGCGCTGCTGCCGGTGATCGCGCGCGACCAGCTGGGACTGGGCGCGGGCGGCTACGGCATGCTGTCCGGCGCCTTCGGCATCGGCGCGGTGGCGGGCGCGGTGATGATCCCGCGGCAGATGCAGAAGCACTCGCTCAACAAGGTGGTGACGTTCGGCATCCTGCTGTGGGCCGGCGCCACCGTGCTGATCGCGGCCAGCCACACCACCGCGCTGGCGCTGCTGGGCACGCTGGCGGCGGGCACGGCTTGGGTGAGCGTGCTGGCGAGCCTTTCCGCCGGCACGCAGAGCAGCGCGCCGCAGTGGGTGCGCGCGCGCGCCGTGGCGATGAACCTGGTGTCGATCCAGGCGTGCCTGGCCGTGGGCAGCGTGCTGTGGGGCGCGCTGGCGTCGGCCACCGATACGCGCGTGGCGCTGGCGGCGTCGGCGGCGACGATGCTGACGCTGCACCTGCTCAATCGCCGCGTGCAGGTGCGCATGGGCACCGAGGCCGACGTGACGCCGGGCATGCAGCTGCCCGAGCTCGCCATCGCCTTCGAGCCGGAGCCCGACGACGGCCCGGTGCTGATCCAGGTCGAGTACCGCATCGCGCCGGAGAACCGCGACGCCTTCCTCAAGGCCATCCAGGCGGTCGAGCCGACGCGCCGCCGCAACGGCGCATCGAGCTGGCGCGTGTTCCGCAACCTGGGCGAGGATGGGCTCTTCGTCGAGCGCTTCATCATCGAGTCGTGGGCGGAGTTCGTGCGGCTGCGCACGCGGATGACCGTGGCCGACCGCAAGCTGCAGGAGCGCGTGAACGAGCTGCAGCGCGAGGGCGCCGAGATCCGGATCTCGCGGCTGATCGGGGTGGGGCCGGGGTAGGCCCGCCACGGTTGACCCGGAAAGCCTGCGTCTTGGGGGCGATTACGCGGTCGTTCGGCGCTTCGGACGCCCGCGCGGGGGGTGCGCGCGGGGCACGACCGGCGGCGATTCCACGCCAGCGGAGTAGGCCGCGACGGGTTCGCCCAGCGCCAGCGTGAACGGGCTCCGCACGCTGACGCTGCCGTACGCGCCGCCGTCCTGCAGGTCCTCGGTGAGCAGCAGTGTGCAACCCTGCAGCTGTGCCGCGCCGACGATCAGGCTGTCCCACCAGCCCAGCCGGTGCCGCTGCTCGATGTCGCGCCCGCGCTGGAGCAGCGCTTCATCGACCGGCTGCGGGCGCCATGCATGCAGCGCGGTCACGTCATCCCAGGCCTCGTCCGAAGGCAGCCCCGGCGACAGCTTGCGCGTGACGCAGACGTAGTACTCGGACAGCACCTGCACGCTGGTGCGGCCGACCTGTTGCCGCCAGAGGAATTCGAGCCACTGGGCCGCCCGCACCTGCTTCGCCCCCGCGCCTGCATCCCGCGCGTAAACGAAGATGTTGGTGTCAACGAATATGGTCGCGGTCATGCAGCTCGTCCCGCGCCGGGTAACGCTTGCCGGCGCGCGTCAGCCGGACCGGCGCCTTGCCGAGGAAGCTTCGCATTGCTTCGTCGTAGCGACGTCCATCTTGCATCTCCCGCTGCAGCATCTCGCCGACCATTCGCGACACGCTGGTGTTGTGGCGCGCCGCATGGACGCGCGCCCAGGCGGCCGTTTCTTCGTCGAGAGTGATGGTGACGTTCTTCATCGGGCAGCGGTCTTGGAACCCGGCATTCGGGGCAGGCGTCCATCACGGATTCGATGGGTGCCGAAAAAACACACGAATTCAGTGTAACACGAAAACCGTGTGTTTATCCATCCATCCCCCGCTTCGGATGCTCGACCACCCTCGCCACGCGCCGCTCGAACGCGTCGCGGCGCGTGAGCAGCCGCTCCTGCGCCGGCGACAGCAGCGGGTAGTGCCGCAGCCGCTCGAGCCGGTCGTGCGCCGCATGGCAGGCGCCGGCCGCCGTCACCCAGTCCGCCGGGTCGAGGCGGCGCAGGTCGAACGCTCCGGAGTAGCTGCGCAGTGTCTTGTCGCCGCGCCGGTTTGCGTACTCGTGGAAGTACGACAGCGAGAGCTCGCGCAGGCTGCGGTAGACGGGATCGCGGAAGCGCAGCACCGCGCCGTTGGTCTTGGACAGCGCGCCCCAGTGGCCGCCGCGGCGGAACAGCGCGACGACGTGCGGATAGTCGCTGGCGTCGCAGTCCATGTGCAGCACCAGCGGCGCCTCGCCGTGCACCCACAGCGCGCAGGCGGCGACGAACGCGCCCTCGATGCAGTGCGCGCGCCGCTGCCGCAGCACCTCGCGCACCGACAGGATCGTCTCGCCGCCGACCTCGTGGTTGGCCGGCAGCGCGTTCAGGAACGCCTGGATCTTCGCCGGCGTGGTGAGGCGCTGGAGCGCGGCAAATTCGGAACGAACGAGACCGAGGTCCTCGCGGCGGGGACGGCGGAGGGTGCGGGTGCTGCGGTGGCCCGGGGGGCGCGGCATGGACGGATGTTAGCGCCGGCTCGGCCGTTCGGCGGATACCGGCGCCGTCGTACGGGGTGGATTCTGTGCCGAAGCCCTGCGTGCGCGGATCGTCGGTCGCGTCGCGGCGCACTCCGATCACTTGAAAATATACGCAGGCTGCGTATACTCGATGCGCGCCCTTTTCGTCGAGCTGCCCGCCTTCTCCCGCCACCGCAGCGAGTATCTCGGCGACGAGGGACTGCGCCGCCTGCAGCTCGAACTGCTCGCTTCTCCGCTCGCAGGCGACGTGATCGAGGGTACGGGGGGCTTGCGCAAGCTTCGCTTTCCCGACTTTCGCCGAGGCAAGGGCAAGCGCGGAGGACTGCGGGTGATCTACTTCTGGTGGGATGCCGGCGCCCAATTCTGGCTCTTCACCCTGTACTCGAAGAGTGAAGTGGTCGACCTCGATCCTGACGAAAGACGCCGGCTCAAACGGATGATCAGGAGCGAACTGGACGCGCGCCGATGAAACGCAGACTCGCCTCCGAAATCGCCGAAGGCTTCGAGGCGCTGGCCGAGCAGCGCACGGGAAAGCTCACGCTGCGCGTCGTCGAGGTGCGGGCACGTCCGGTGCCGCCGATCGATGCGGCAGAGCTGCTCGCGCTGCGCGAGCGGCTCAATCTCTCGCGGGCGCTGTTCGCGCGGTACCTGCGCACCAACCCGCGGACGCTGGAAAACTGGGAGCAGGGGCGCGCGCGGCCCAACGCGCAGGCGGCGTTGCTGATTCGTCTGGTCGACCGCTTTCCCGACACCGTCGAGCGGCTGGCGCGCATCTGAAGCTTCGCGTGCGCATGCTCGGACGCCGACAGGCCCGGCGCCGTGGCGGACTCGCTACCGGTGCACCAGCACCGGCACCTTCGAGTGCGTCAGCACCTTCTGCGTCTCGCTGCCCAGCAGCATCGCCGACACGCCCGTGCGCCCGTGCGACGCCATGACGATGAGGTC
>Ga0209254_10005332_pt1 | contig 11836 bp, 14 predicted proteins | sample FrelakmetDIP11DI_FD_187148 | JGI IMG/M metagenome (GOLD analysis project Ga0209254, IMG submission 187148) | Freshwater lake sediment microbial communities from the University of Notre Dame, USA, for methane emissions studies - DIP11 DI (SPAdes)... | ecosystem: Environmental > Aquatic >... | reverse complement strand
CGTGTTGATTTTCTGGGACTTGCCAACTTTTCTGCAGGGTACTCCGTACCATTTGGCAAGACCAGTCACTTACTGTTTGAACCGTTTATTCAATTACCACTAAAGGATCTTACAAGCCTGAATCTGCGTATCAGGTATGGCGGCCTATCAATGAAGGTTCAATTCTGAAAGGTAATTTGGAGATTGTTTGGAAAAGCCAGTGCCCTTGACCACCTTTCACCGGAATACAATGACCATCCCTTGCCGGAACTAAATCGCTGATTTATAAATAAATACAATAAACCCATCAGAGCCGGCCACATGTGGTCCAATGAACCGGCTTTTGCACCCAAGTCCCGGTCTCGGCATAATTGAGCAAGACCGGGCAAATTTGACACTGGAGACACGATCATCATAAAAGCATGGTCCAAGATTGTCCCACCAGCTTTAACACACGAACATCATCGCTTATTTTAAGTAATATTCCATATTGCTTTATTATAAATGATTTTCGACCGGAGGATATAATTTAATTCTTAATTATCAGAGCTGAACCGATATGCACCAAAATATCAGTGAAATACAAAGTTGTAATATGTCCTGCATTTTTAGAATGGTTTTCATATGCTGTTATAATTAATACATAATTTATTATATTAGTCCCCTAAACCAATTCAATTAAAATATAATTAACACTTACAATTATGTTACTCCATCAGCAATTTGTCCGTATGGCAAAAAAACATGCCAAAAAGCTGGCAGTTATTGATAAGACTACCGGGAAGAATGTTACTTATTCCAGGGCTTTGATCGGAGCTCTTATCCTGAGTTCAAAATTCAGCAAGTATGATAAGGGCTTCATAGGTATAATGATACCAACGTCGGCCGGTTGTGCACTTGCAACAGTTGGCGCACTGATGAGTGGCAGAATACCTGTGATGATAAACTACTCAACAGGTGCTGAGGCAAATGCAAAGTATGCACAGAAAAAATGCAAATTCAAAACAATCATTACTTCAAAAGCACTACTGGAAAAGATCAGCTGTCCCATAGTTGATGGTATGGTACTGATTGAGGATATAATGGCTGGTGTTACAACAGGAGATAAGCTTAAGGCAGCCCTGAAGACGAAGCTTCCTGTCAATATGATCCTGAATAGTGTTCATGCCGGGGACGAAAATGACACAGCTGCAATTTTATTTACCAGCGGAAGTGAAAAAGATCCTAAGGCAGTTCAGCTGACTCACCGTAATATTGCTTCAAATATTGAGAATTTTGGCAATTATGTTAAAATAGGTGAATCAGATATTTTACTTGCAAATCTTGTTTTTTACCATATTTTTGGACTGACAGTAAACCTCTGGGTTACATTTTATTATGGGATGACTATGGTGGCTTATGCTAATCCTCTTGATTTTCAAAGAGTGAGTAATATTGCCCGCGATGAGAAGCCGACAATAATGGTTGGTACACCCAGCTTTTTCTGGGGCTATCTGCAAAAATCCGAGCCGGGAGATTTTAAATCTCTCAGATTAATGGTGGCAGGTGCCGATAAATGTCCTGACGCCCTTAGGGACGGGTATATGAAAAAACATGGTGTTACACTTCTTGAAGGTTATGGCGCCACTGAAACGTCCCCCGTTATATCTGTTAACTCACAGGAATTTAACAGACCCGGCAGCACAGGAAAACTAATTCCAAATGTTCAGGTCAGGATTGAGAATTTTGAGACCGGGGAAGAGTGTACGACCCGGCAGGTTGGAAAGATCATGGTGAAAGGTGACTCTGTAATGAAAGGTTATTATGATGATCCGCAGCTGACAGCTGAGGCACTGGTTGACGGCTGGTATAATACCGGTGACATGGGATTCTTTGATGAAGACGGCTTCCTCTGGCATGCCGGCCGGTTCAAAAGATTTGCAAAGATCGGGGGAGAGATGGTCTCCCTTGTAAAGGTTGAGAACATATTGGAGAAGTTTCTTCCTCAGGGAGTATCGTGTTGTGTTGTTGAAATATCGGACGAAAAAAAGGGATCATATATTGTGGCCTCAGTTTCTAAGGAGGTAAACAAGACAGCAATACTCAGGCATATGCTAAATGAGCTGCCCGTTATTGCTCTTCCAAGACAGTTTATAGTTATTGAGGAGTTGCCTATGATGAGCACGGGGAAAATAGATTTCCGCAAGGTCACTAGTATAGTCCAGGATATATTGAGCGCTTCCGGCTCCGGCTTGTAGTGTAAAAGCCATCCTGGTCTGAGGAGGGGCTTAACAGGAGGTGATCACTTTACATGATCCTTCTGTAAAAGGAATGACCTGTAAACAAACTTCCGGCTAAGAAAATGCTCATATGTGGCAGTGCCCTTTGCACCAGTGAAGTTCAAAATGCCGTTGCGCAGAACTATGGGTGCATAGCTCTTTACAAGTTTTTCCCTGCGATAAGAATCTTTTTCGAGAGCGTCGATGACATTATCTGTAATATCTGTTTCTTTCATGACTTCAAACCGGGCGTCCTTAAGCAACCTCTTCACTTCCGTCCATTGATGAGCATACCGGAAGTCTGTAAAGAGAAAGTATCCTTCAGGCTTGAGTACCCTGTGAACCTCACTCATAAAAGAATTCATTGAAAGATAGCGGTGAGAAGATTCGACATTCATCACGATGTCGCAGAACTCATCAGCCAGGGGAAGCTTTGCAGCATTGCCTACAATATATTGCAGTCTCTCATTACCAAACATTCTGTTGGAGAATGCTACAGCGCTCTTTTCGATATCGACACCTGTGGATAAGAGCGGATGGAAGTTTCTGGAGACATAAGCAAGACCTCCGCCACGCCCTGAACCAACTTCGACAATTTTTTTGTCTTTAAGATCCACCATTTCCGCGATATGGTGGTATAACTGTATACAGTAACGGTTAATTTCATCATCGTCTTCGAGGTCAATCATCTTCCCCGGTTCCGTATAACCGTAGTTCATAAAAACCAGCTGTTTATCCTTATCAAGTTTGTCGAGCAACCGGTACAAACCTCTGAAGACCCAGGATGGGAAATTAATCATTCTGATAATATGTTTTTCTGTTTAGATCTTGCCATTTCTCTTTGGCTGAACAAAGAATTATTGGCAAGCCAAAGTTACTGCAAAAGACAATACCCATGACCATTAAGACCAGGTCCTTGAAATTGTTATGGCAAAGCCAGCAGTTTTTCTCCAAACTCAGGGTGTCTTTCGGCCGCCATCATTACAATCCGTTTTAACATCTGGCCGTATGAATAACTGGTCATTTCTGCTGCCATGGAGAAGCTGGTATCAGCGCTGATATCGGCATTGGGATTGATGTCGAGGAGGTAGAATTTATCATCGCGCAGGCGAAAATCGAACCGGGCATAGTCGAGACATCCTATTCCTTTCCATGTTGCAAGAACTTTATTTTCCAGCTTTTTTAGCAGTTTTTTATCAAGAGGAGCCGGTATCAGGGTTTCGATTTTTTCGTAATGCTCCGAGCCGGGGATAAACTTCGAGTCGTATGTACATAATCTTTTCCGGGCATCGCAGAAAGCCGAAAAATCCATTTCCACAAGGGGTAATACTTCAGGTGGTTCATTGTTCCATACCGATACATGGAATTCACGGCCGTCAATAAAATCTTCAACCATAGCCGGCTGTTTCAGTTCATTGTTCACCAGCCGGATCTGTTCCTGAAGGGAAAATGTATCGAAAACCACCGATTTTTCGGTAATGGTACGACTGCAGTGGTCACGTGAAGGTTTTACAATAGCTGGAAAAAGGTTCCAGTCAGCAGCCTCTTCCGGAGTAAGCACTGCTCCGTAAGGAACTCTGATGCCAAGCGAACCAAGAACTTCTTTTACCTTCTGTTTATCGCAACTCAGCTCTATAACCTCCGGCACGTTTCCGGTATATGTGAATCCTTTGCTTTCAATAATTTCCAGAACTCTTCTTTCGCTGTTCGGCATACCAGGCAAAGTTTCACAGAGATTAAAAATAATTGTATCGTCAGGATTGTATCTTTCCAGTATTCCTTCCAGATCCGGATTATTCAGTTCTTCAAGATATGCTTCAATGCCTTCGTTTTTCAGTGATTCACAGAGCACCCCGCAGGAGTTTCGGGCATCGCTGATTTCAAATTTATCCCAGCCCGGATCAAGATCGTATAGCACCAGAACCTTCATAAAAAATGTTTTGTTACGAAGCTAAAATAAATGTTTGAAAAAAGTAAGATATGAAGAAAAAACTGTACAACTTATCTTTGAACTTGTTATTCACAAAACCAAAAATGTTGTAAAACCTGTCCTTCCCTGAGCACTTCAAAATTCGATCTGAAAATTTTTTTATATTTGTGCTCGCTTTTATAACCATAAAGTGTAATGAGAATCCTGCAAACCAGACTTTCAGACTATGACGCCCCACAAAAGTTTATGGCAGCTGGTATATATCCTTATTTCAGGGAAATAGAATCAGACCAGGACACAGTTGTTAAAATCAGAGGAAAGGATGTGTTGATGTTTGGATCGAACAGCTACCTTGGTCTTACCAATCATCCGAAAATAAAGGAAGCTGCCATAAAGGCAATTGAAAAATACGGAACAGGATGTGCAGGCTCAAGGTTTCTTAACGGAACACTCGATATCCATATCGAACTTGAAAATAAGCTTGCAGAACTTGTAGGCAAGGAGGGAGCTCTATGTTACAGTACCGGTTTCCAGGTTAACCTGGGAGTCGTTTCCATACTGACAGGACGAAGTGACCACATTCTTCTTGACGAATTCGACCATGCTTCGATAATTGAAGGAAGCAGGTTGTCATTTTCAAAAGTTCTCAAGTTTGCCCACAACAATATGAATGCCCTTGAAAACAAACTAAAACATTGCGCGCACGGGAGTATTAAGCTAATAGTTGTAGACGGAATATTTTCAATGGAGGGAGATATTGTAAAATTGCCCGAACTGATAGAGCTGGCAGAAAAATATGATGCAACCGTTATGGTTGATGATGCTCATGCTACAGGTGTGCTCGGGAAAAACGGATCCGGGACTGCATCACATTTCGGACTCACTGATAAGGTGGACCTGATTATGGGCACATTTTCAAAATCACTTGCTTCCCTGGGAGGATTCATTGCTTCAGATAAAGAGACTATCAATTATATTAAACACAATTCACGGTCACTCATCTTCAGTGCCAGCATGACCCCTGCATCAGCAGCGTCTGTCCTCGCAGCTATCGATATAATGGTCAGTGAACCGGAAAGAATACAGCACCTCTGGGAAGTTACCAGATATGCCCTTGATGGATTCAGACAAGCCGGATTTGATGCGGGGAAATCAGAAACGCCAATCATCCCCTTACTGATACGCGATGATATTAAAGCCCTTACCCTTACACGGGAACTGCTGGCTGATGGAATATTTGTCAACCCGATTGTTTCACCTGCAGTTCCTAAAGAAAACAGCCTCATCAGGTACTCACTGATGGCTACACATACCAAAGAACAGGTGGATATATCCCTGGAAAAAATTACCAAAGCCGCAAAGGGACTGGGAATTCTGAATTAATTTCAAATGAAAAAGGTTATTCTCATAACCGGAATCTCTTCCGGATTTGGCGCAGAAACAGCCGGGCTTCTTGCAGAATCGGGCCATATCGTTTATGGAACCATACGCAGAAATTGCGAGACAAGCAAAAAGATAAATATTATCAGATTGGATCTGACAGATTCATTATCAATTAAAAAAGCTGTTGAAACCGTCATTCAGAAGGAAGGAAGAATTGATGTCCTGATTAACAATGCGGGTATGCATACCGGCGGACCAATCGAGACCTTACCGGCAGATTACATAAAACTTCAGATGGATACCAACTTTTATGGATTGGTTCAACTTACAAGGGAGGTGTTGCCGGCAATGCGGAAACAGGGGAGCGGAATGATAATAAACTTTAGTTCCATAGGCGGGCTCATGGGCTTACCGTTCCAGGCATTTTATTCAGCCAGTAAATTTGCCGTTGAAGGTTTCAGCGAGGCACTCAGAATGGAAGTCAAAACATTCAATATCAAAATAGTGCTAATTAATCCGGGCGATTTTCATACAAATAATTCAGCTAACCGAAGGCGTTTTCTTTCTCCGACAAATGATTCCGATCCTTACCATGAGAATTTTACAAATGCTCTATTACAGATTGAAAAAGATGAGGCTCATGGATGGAAGCCTGTGGTCCTTGCCCGCAAACTTGTAAAGATTATTGAATGTAAAAATCCCCGGCAGAAATATATTATAGCATCGTTTGAACAAAAGCTGGCTGTGATTCTTAAATATATTTTACCCGGTAAGATGTTCAGGACAATTCTTGAAAATCATTACCGGATAAAATGAAAAGATGTGTCTATTTTAGAGGCATTACACACAATATCCCTACAATAAAATATAATTGACACGCTTTGAATTAATTCAGAAATTTGATATTTCAACAGACTAAAATGGAGGTATTGTTATGAAGACACTTTTTCTTGTCTATTTGATAGTTGAAGCAATATTTGGTATTGGCTTCCTCTTTGCTCCTGATCTAATGATGGGTCCCATGGGCGTGACCCTTGATTTAACATCAACCACCTTTGCCAGGTTGTTTGGTTCGCTGATAATAAGTATTCCTGTTTTAATGTTTTTCGTTCGCAAATCGGCCAGCACAGAGTTTAGAAGAGGTGTAGTATACTGTGCTTTTACATACCTGCTTTTGAGCACAATTATCCTCCTGATCACTCAGTTAAATAATCTGATGAATTCAATGGGCTGGAGCATTGTGATCCTGCATCTGGTTTTTATGCTCTGGTTCGGTTATTACTTGATAAAACCAGAGAAAAGAAATTTAGCCTGATAAAATAAAAAATAAATTAAAAACAAAAAGGATTTAACTCCGGATTGGGATTGTCAATTTGAAAAGGCTACCTCGGATCAAGACCCCCGGCTTTCCGGGTGTTTTAATAATACTCTTACAAGTTACGGTCTTATCAGGATCCCTTTATACTCACCCACCTGTTGTCTTTGTTGCCCCTCTTACGGTAGCTGATGATGTTGTAGTATTCGCATCCGGGGATGAGGTTGGCCAAATCAATTGATCATTGTGATAGTTTACAAATACAACCTCTTTTGATATTTTATTATTATCTCTGACTTCCCAGCCATCCACGATATGTTTTTTATACTCGGCGATTTCGTACTGGTCCAAAGGGGCAATTCCTCCTTCACATGGTTTACATCTTTTTTTGCTCAGGTCCATGACTTTCTTTCATTTTATAATTCATCTCTTTATCCTTTATCTTATGCCCGCCATAACGAATTCAATTTCTTATCAGGAAACAATTGGTTCATTTCAGGCTTACAATTTTAATGTTAAACGCTCCATTGCTGGTTGCTCCAAAAATCCGTAACCACAAAGGCAAATACATTTCTGTTCCTCTTGCTGAACTGATATCCCCAAGATCCAGAATGTTCTTTTCCGGCCAGCCAAATGATTTCAGGATATCTTTAACTTTCTCCTTTGCTTCAGGACTGTTTCCGCTTATGAAAACGCTGTGATCACCGCCATTTAACATTCCGGGATTTACCATAAGCCCATTCCACATAGTATTCAGTGTTTTTACAACTTTTACATCAGGAAAGGTTTGTTGAATTTCTTCGCCCAATGACTTTGTATTTGACAGTTCAGGTAGCAGACTTGGTGGCATTCCTTTACTTAAATCCAGCGGGTTTGCAACATCGATCAGGATTTTTCCATTTAAATTCTTTACACCTGCCATTTTTAATGCGGCAATTGATTTTGCACCCATTGTGGCATTGAGAATGATTTCGCCGAAGCTGGCGGCCTCCTCGAACGTTCCTAGTTTAACAGTCCTGTTTTTTACATTCCATTCACTGAAAGGGGGATTCCCATATCCATCCTTCGTAGTGTCTGCAAGTTTCTCTGATACGTTCCGTGTCCCGAGCATAACCTCATAACCGAGAGCAATGAATTTTGAAGCGAAGGCCTGACCAACACTTCCTGTTCCCATAATTGCAATTTTTTTCATAATCCGTTCCTTTAAAAACTATTAACAATCAGATCAATATGTGGATCCATATATTATACAATAACAACTGGCGCTTAAATATGTTTTACAGAAACGGCTTAACAAATATTTCGGAGATGAAATTAAAATCCGGTCTGATAACACTTAAAACACATAACTCAACAACAACAGTTAAACTCCAGGCAGTAAGTGTGAGGATCGGTTCCTTACAGTGGTTAATTGCCAAATGATCCGGTTTTCACTTCTCCCGTGCTGCTATAATTTGCAATGATTACTCCGCCTGGCGATGTCTTGTTTTTTGCAAGTTCATAACTTCCCGCGAAATTACCTTCGGAAATATCTTCCTCCGACCCTCCCGGCGCCTGCATGACCCCATCAATTGACATAAAAGATAAAATGACCGGTTTCTCATGTTATGATGTCTAAATTAATTCTCAATTTTTATCCGGGATTTGTCAATACTAAACAATTAAATAAAGAAAAGTACGAGCGCCTCAGCAATTTTATATTGCAATAAGATTGAAGTCTCTCGAAGTACCAGACTGTTTCTGAAAAGATAATACTCCTATTATACAGTATAAAACTATATTACTGTAGCGTTTCGTCACTGACTTACGTATTAGTGTTTAAATGATAAATCACTGAAGTATGAAAAAGAAAGTTTTAAATGCAATCGTTGTAGTTATCACGCTTCTTGCCGGAATGGTCTCCTGTGATAAAAACAAGACTGACAATGTTGACCCGGCAGAAAAAGTAGCAAGATTACTGGAGCTTGAAGCGCGTATGAATGCTATTAATTCCGGTACAGGCAAAATGACCGGTTTCATGTCTGTGATCGGATATAGTCAATATAAAGATGGACAGCTTAATATCGAAGGTACCGGTTCCGAACCAGGCAGCTCCGACAGCATCACTATTGACACTGCCAACTATTGGACTCCTTTCACCTGTGCCATAGTCACAGATATTGAAAATGAGGATGGTACTCACACAACTACCTATGACTATGGTGACGGTTGTGATGAATATGGAAGTCTAAGTAAGGGAAAAATAACCTATATCTGGAAGAATGATGATAACAACTACTATTCTGAAGTCATTTATGATCATTACTATTCTTATGGCGTTGAGATGAATGGTACTTCAACGTATACTTTTACGTCCGATGGTAACTCTTACTATAGTGCAGGGTATTCAGAAGATGGCAGTGATTCAACTGTTACTATCATGCCTGTTGTATTTAACTGGTCAGGCACTTCTACCGGGAAAGACGAAATTACAATGATCTATGACGATGGCAACAGCACTTATTACAAATCTGATTATTCAAACGTTTGGGACAGCATCTCATATAAGGTCCTCGAGGGTGATTTTTATTTCTCAAGCACCTCAGATGGATATGAATATCATTACCTTGTCACAGAGCCGTTGATTACTGATTATACCTGTACTGAAGCCTGGGTGCCGGTGTCCGGTATTGAAATTATTACAACTACTGAAAACGGGGAGACTCAGGAATATTATTTGAATTATGGCGTCGGTATTTGCGATAACCTGGCTGAGCTTACACAAAACGGGAAAACTTCAATTATCGATTTCGGCGAACTCTATATTCTAATCGAAGGTGATGATGGTACAGTAAATTCACCAACTGGCAGGAATGGACTAAAATAGGGTGGTACTATTTTTGTCGATACACTTATTAAACTAATAAATAGCTGGCCAGGTTTGTAAATTTGTAGCTCCGGTCGTGTCAGGAAAGACAAGAAGTAAGAATTTTAAAATAGCGAGAAGCTCAGTAATTGACCAGGTAGAAAGTAGAAGGGTGCCATGACCATATTCTCAGGGATATGGCACCCTTTAAATTAAAATGTATTTGTGTGGCCGATACCGGGAAAGTCAACTTAGATGTAATTATTCAGGGATGCCTTCGGAAAAATGAAAAATCTCAGGAGATGCTTTACAAACAGTTTTTCGGGTATGCGTTTAAAGTGGCGTTAATACATAACAGGAATCGAGACATTGCTCTCGAAATAGTAAATGACAGCTTTCTTAAAGTTTTCAATCAGATTGGCAGATATGACAATTCTCTTCCCTTTAAAAGCTGGCTGAGCAAAATTGTTATAAATACTTCCATCGATAAATTCAGGAAAAACAACCGGAATCCTCAGGCATACGAAGAGGAAACATTTCTTATACCTGATGATGCACCCGGGGTAATTGCCCAGCTTTCAGCACAGGATATCTTAGAACTGCTGAACCTGCTTCCTGAAATTCAGCGGCAGGTATTCAGCCTTTATGAGATTGATGGTCACAATCATGATGAAATATCCTCAATGCTGAGAATCCCCGAAAATACTTCAAGAGTCTACCTGGCAAGATCTAAAAAGAGATTGCGCGAACTGTTCCATATGTATTTCAATACTAGCTATGAAAAGGTCAGAAACTGACAGGGAACTTATTGATCTGATAAAAGATACGCTGGATAATCACGAAGAACAATATATCCTCGGATCCTGGGAAAATTTTGTCAGAAGAAAAAGAAGAAGAAAAAGGCTTATTCTCTGGACTGCCGGCACTGGTATTGCCGCAAGTTTGTTAATTGGCTGGATTGGATTCAGGGTCATTCTCTCCGGACCTTCTGGCAACAATGGCAATCTTTTAAAGCAGGAAATAAGCACACTGGAAGCACTTGTGGGAAAAGATACTATTAGAGAGCAAATTGTGTTACGTCAGGTTCCAGACATTACAGCCGAAAACAAAAACATCAGAGAAAGCAGGAAAAGTAGCGCCTGGCAAAGTGCCCTTGGATCCGGGAATAATTACCTATCCAGTGCAGAAAGCCCGTATACAACTGATCTTAATTACTCTTCAGCTGCCAATCGATCCGTATCAGACACTAGCAAATATCAGGAAAAAGGAGGTACAGTTAATTTCATCCCTGACACTGTGAAACCAGGTTTATCTGCTCCGGACTACATTGCTGACCTGTCAGATCCCGTTACCGAGATACAGATACCGGATACATCCTTAGATAAGCCGGATGGCAGACAGCCTGACATAAAAATCACTACTGAAAATTATCTGTCAGATAAAACCCGATCGGATAAGTTCAGGTTTGGTGTCAGCTTTTCACCCGGAGTCACCTCAACCAGTTCATCATCATCAGTCCTCTTTTCCGGGGGAATAAACGCGGATTATATTTTGTCAGATAAATTTCAGTTATCGACAGGACTTCAGATTGAACACCAGAATGTAATAAAGAAAAACTCTGGCAACCCTTCCTGGATACCACCAGGGGAAACTCAGGCTGCTCTGGTTGACATCGATCTGCCTCTTAATCTGACATGGAAATTCCTGGTTAGAAAATCAGCATGTTATTATATTGCCGGCGGAATATCTTCTGTTGTTTATCTCAGTGAAAAATATACCAACACCAGCTATACACAGAAAATGGTTCCAAGTGTTGAAATGATTGGCGGCGAGCCAAATGTGACCTACCAGCTTGAAAATGTTAAAACAACGGAACAAAAAACAGAGGATCCTTTAAACACTTTTAATTTTGCAAGCAGGGTTAATATTCTTTTCGGTTTTGAGCATCATCTTTCATCGAATATATTTCTTCATTTTGAACCTTATATAAAGATCCCGATATCGGAGCTGGCTACACAAAATCTCTGGTTTACCACAAGCGGTATTACATGTAAGATCTCGTTTTAAGATCTTATGCCGGGATAACGAAGCGACCAGGCGGCAGTGGGGGTGTTCAAGTTACCGGA
>Ga0209254_10005331_pt1 | contig 11836 bp, 12 predicted proteins | sample FrelakmetDIP11DI_FD_187148 | JGI IMG/M metagenome (GOLD analysis project Ga0209254, IMG submission 187148) | Freshwater lake sediment microbial communities from the University of Notre Dame, USA, for methane emissions studies - DIP11 DI (SPAdes)... | ecosystem: Environmental > Aquatic >... | reverse complement strand
GCTTTGCGCTGAACAAGAACAAGTTTGCCGATGCCCGGAAGGACGAAGACACCCACTTTCTTCGTCTCTGAAACGGCCAGGGCCACTAGTCCTTCGAGGGCAGCGGTGGCGCTCTTCTTGGGGATGTCACACTTCTGAGCGATGTGACTCACAACTTGGGCCTTGGTCATGGGTTTCTTTCCTGCTACCATATTGTTCCCTCCTCCTTGTTATGGGTTCTTGATGCTGTACAAAAAGTCCCTTAGAACAACAACTATATTTGAAAGTTGACCGGCTGTCAAGAAAAAAAGCAAAAAAATTATGCTTTTTGCGCGACGACATCCATTAACAAAAATTGTCACTCATTCGACGTTGGGAGTTATTTTGACCAAAAATACAGTATTCCTAGCCTAGAAATACAGGCTTTCACCCCATTGACTTGCCATGATGATTCTGCAATGATGCCATCATTCATGGAGGCGGTTCGTCTTTGCCAGCAACAAGGACGGATGAGACCGAGAATAGAAATAAACAACAGGAGGTCTTCAATGAGGTGTCATAAATGCAGCGGCCCCATGTCTTACGAGAACTTTTATGGTCAATCTGAGCACTTTTGGGGGGTAGCGATGTATTATCTGTGGGGAGATCATTGATCAGGTGATCTTTGAGAATCGGCGCGAGAAGAGACGATAATGTTCCTCAGCTTCGAATCTGCCATCTTTGGTTCCTCCAAACCCTTCGTTCAGGGCGGGGTCTGCTCAGACAGACTCTCATTCCCTGTTGATCCTCATCCTTCCTGGAAAACTGTTTCTTCGTGTCCATATTAGGGTCAAGAGAAACGTAAGGCCATTCTCGTTTTTTGAAGGACATTCCTTCGAAGGCTTCATGGCGCCCCCCCCCAAAGGCCTTGGTTTTTTGCTCCCCCATTTCAATTTGCCAGAAACTGTGGCATAAGATAAGACCCATGGCTGAGTCTCAGGTTTCACACGTGTCGAAAACGGAGACAACCCAAAATCCTTTTTCTTCTTCTTTAAGTCCGATCCTTAGTCTCGCCGGGATCTTCTTTTTGAACTTCCTTTCTCGAATTGCACTTTCTCCTCTCCTTCCCACGATTGAGAAAGACCTGAGTGTGGGCCATGGAGAGGCAGGTTCTTTCTTCTTGCTGATCTCTCTTGGGTATTTTGCCATGTTGTTGGCTTCAAGTGTTGTTTCCTCTCAACTCAATCATAGAAAGACGATCCTTCTTTCCTCGGTGCTTGTGGGGTGTGCTCTTCTGTTCGTCTCGATGAGTCAGGATTTGTGGGGAATACGTTTGGGATTCGTCCTTTTGGGGATGGCCGCTGGGCTTTACCTTCCCTCTGGAATTGTCACCTTAAGTGCGCTCGTCAGATCCCAAGACCTTGGAAAAGCTATTGCCGTCCATGAACTCGCGCCTAATCTTGCCTATGTCGTAGCACCTCTTCTCGTTGAAACGCTTCTGCGACGGGGATCCTGGCGAGACGTGTTAATGTATCTTGGTTTTGCCTCCATGGTTTCCGGACTTGTTTTCGGTTTCTGGGGAAAGGGAGGAACCTTTCGAGGAGAGGCTCCAAATGTAAAAACTCTCTCAAGCTTCTTATTCACCCCATCCTTCTGGTTCATGGTCATCATCTTTACGTTAGGCATTGGAGCAGCTCTGGGTATTTACTCTATGATACCTCTTTATCTGGTTGTGGAAGGAGGAATGGAGAAGTCTTCAGCCAATGCACTGGTTGCACTCTCACGGATCCCCACTCTGGGCATTGCGTTCCTCTCAGGATGGATTACTGACCGTATCGGACCGAAACGGACCCTGAGAGTGATTTTTGTGGGTGTGGGAGTCATGACCTCTCTCCTTGGTCTAACCTCAGGATCGTGGTTGTCGTTGATCGTGTTCTTGCAGCCCGTGGTTGCGACGGCGTTCTTTCCTCCGGGTCTCACGATGCTATCCAATATGAGTTCCGTGGGGACCCGGAATCTGGTGACTTCTTTCACGGTCGCGGTGGGGTTTCTACTCGGGGGAGGCGTGATTCCAGGTGGACTCGGAGTGATGGGAGAGGTGAGTTCCTTTCGACTCGGATTTGTCGTGGCTGGAGCCTTATTTGCAAGTGGTGCTCTGCTGATATCCCGTCTTAGGCTTGTCGAGGATTAACGGACGATTGGCCATCGCAAGAAACTTCCGTGTCTTATTATTACAGACGCGTTAACTAAATTGTCATTTCCTCTCACCCGCTACGCCCTGTACACCATGCGGTGCAGGGCTGCGCTCGAGTTCACACCTGCCTACCGCCAGGCAGGGAGGTCACTGAGAAGATATCCTTGGTCCGATTTCCTAAGAGGGCAAATCAGACCAAAGCCTCGATTTTCAGAACATGATCATTCCAGCTTGAGTCGAATCGTTCTCTCAACGATTCGACTCAAAACTCCAGCTCTCCGTGGTCTCTGCGCGCTCTGTGAGAGAAAAAAACCATCTTCCTAAGTCAGACTCCTCTGAGCGAGCGCAACAGCAAATCATTTAATGCCTTTGTATTAGTGAGGTTCCCCGACTCCGTAGGTTTTCGCCAAATACCGGCAGAGCTCGATGTCGTCAGAGATAAACCCACGTCCTTTGGCCTGGTTAATCGTCACGTTCGAAGGAACAGGGCGCGTGGGGTCTCCAAGGATAAGCTTTGGACAGCCCTGATGTTCTTCCCCAAGCTCAGAAACAAGGGCAGGACGGGGTCTCTGGAAATCAATATACTGAATCTCCATCTTATCCCGAAGGGCTGGGTAGTAGGATAGCATTCCCTCTACTCGAGCACATCCAGGGCAGAAAAACGGTCCAGTTCCTTTGTCGGTAAAGTTTGGTTTCAAAAGATACAATCGATCCTTCATGACGTCCCCTCCGTTTCGCCTTTTTGCGATGATTAGAATGTTTATCGGCCTACGCAAAAAACCAGGGATCCCACACACTACGTCCCGTTCAAACCAATTATATCCATTGAACTTCTGATAGTCAATTTGATGTGGATGACATCAGATCCTCACGGGCTGTTGCCCAAGGCCGGTCAAGACCTGGCACACTCATCTGCTGGAGATCCTATTGCGATACATTGTAGAAAAGGTTAAAATTTTTAATCTTTCTTGATTTTCCACCGACAAGAAAAGTCTTAACATCAAACCGTCCGAGAGGGGCTTTGCATGCATCAGGTTGGAATTATTGGAACAGGGTCTTACGTTCCAGAAAGGATCCTTACAAACCACGATCTGGAAAAGATGGTGCAAACCAGTGACAAATGGATTTTGGAAAGAACAGGCATTCGTGAGCGAAGGATTGCAGCGGAAGAAGAAACCAACGTTACCATGGGCAAACTTGCTCTTGAACGGGCCATAGAAAATGCACGTATCGATCCTAAAGAAATTGATATGCTCGTGATGGGGACCAATACGACTGAACCAGTTTGGCCCTCTGCTGGAGGCCACGTCGCGCATCTCCTCAACCTCCGTAAGAACATTCCTTTCTTTGATCTGCAGGCGGGGTGTACCGGTTTCAACTATTCTCTGGCCGTGGCAGAGCAATTCGTAAAATCAGGACAATACCATACAATTGCCGTGATCGGATCGGACAAGCTTTCAACTATCACTGATTATGAGGATAGAAACACGTGCGTTCTCTTTGGAGACGGGGCAGGAGCCGTGATCATTCAGCGACGGGTTCAAGAAGGTATCATCCGGTCCCATCTCGGGGGTCACTACAAATTGCGTGATACCCTGGTACTTCGCAAGAATGGAGACAACGGCCATCAATTCATGTGGATGGAGGGGAAGAAGGTCTACGCTTTCGCCAAAACTGCGATGGCGAACAGCTGCCTGCGAGTCCTTGACCCTGGTCAAATGGCTAGCAAGGAAGAACTCTGTTCATTGCTTAATCAGGTTGACAGAATCATTCCCCATCAGGCCAACGCAAGGATTATCAAGAGCGCTGCAGAGGATCTCGAAGCCAGGCTCGAACTTCCCGATGGGACCGTTGAAAATAAGATGATCGTTACCATCGCAAAATATGGAAACAACTCCACGGCTTCCATCCCTCTCGCCCTTGATGAATCCATTCGGGAAGGCAGCCTCCGAGCAGGAGATCTTATGATTCTTGTCGGTTTCGGGGCTGGACTTACTTATGGTGCCAATCTAGTGAGATTGTAGAGTTGCGATCGCAGGATTCCTGATCACGCCTCCAAGGACCCCCGCCTGATTTTTTGCACCGGAACGTTTAGATGGAATATTACAGAGTAAACAGGTTGACCAGCCTATACAAGAGGGTTAGCATGGGCCGAGCCTGTTTGTTAAGGAGGAAGCTTGAAGCGTCAGGGACGGGATGAAAGAGTTTTTGAAGAGTTGATCGAGTTTCTGGACAAGAAGAAATCCTTGACGACATCCCTTGGTCAACTCGTGGTCGAGACTGGCAAGCTCTTTTTGAGAAAACCTTATGTGGTCGGCACACTCGATGCGGGGAAAAGCGAACATCTTCTCGTCAATTTGAGGGAGTTCGACTGTGTCACGTTCGTCGAAAACGTGATTGCTCTATCATGGTGTGTGAAGTCCAGACAAAAATCTTTTAAAGGGTTTCGAAGATTACTCCGGAAGATCCGTTACAGAAATGGGCGGTTGCAGGGCCACGCCTCGAGGCTTCATTATTTTTCAGACTGGATTCATGACAACCAGGAGAAGGGTATCGTCAGGAATGTCACCGCAGAAATCGGAGGCAGGCCTTTCAGGAAAACCATCAATTTCATGACGACACATCCGGACAGCTATCCCGCGCTAAAAGATGCGGCGAACCTTAACGACATGAAGTCTGTTGAAAGAACGATCAACAGAAGATCGCTCTATTACGTCCCCAAGAAAGTTGTGAAGACTCTAAAAGATCGGATTGTTGACGGCGATATTATCGCCATTACGACAAATACAAAGAGACTTGATGTTCAGCACGTGGGGCTTGCCGTACGAGTCAAGAATCGAATTCACCTCCTTCATGCCTCCAGCGCTGAGGGCAAGGTTGTTGTCTCCGGACAGACACTCTATCGGTATCTGATGCAGAGCAGAACGCGCTCTGGGATTTTGGTGGGAAGACTTGTCTGAGGGACGAGCCTCCAGGCATGAGAACAAGACATGCGAGCAGTTTTTTCTTAGTGGGAACCTGTCCGGACCCTCCTTGAAGGAATTGAACAGCACACGTTGAAACCGAGCATAACGCTGAACTCAACTGAAAGCCTCCAGGTTTGGCAGGAACTCTGCGGGATGGGGCACGTTACGGTCGAGATTCAGTGTGGGATGTAGGGTTTCTTGGCCCACTGAATCATGACGGGTTCACCCTTCTCCTCAAAGACGATCCCTCCGTCCACAATTTCCATGAATCGACCCGTTTGAGCGGGATCGACGCCAAGCGCTTTTCTCGCTCTCTGGAAAAAAGAACCTGCTTCACTCAGCAGGGTAATCAGTCCATAGGCACCACACTGACAATACCCTTGTTCACCAACGCTCCGGGGAATATCCATTTCCGTATGACAGAAAGGACATCGCTTTCTTATGGTGGTCACTATGTTTTGTTCCCCCTTGAGAAACACGCAAGACGGAGAGTATTTAATTCTCATGGAAAAGTCAACCCTTCGACTCCCTCCGTTGCATGGCCGGAGGGCTTGCCTTCGACCCGAGCCCTTCGATTGAGCTCAGGGCCTTGAGCCTGTCGAAAGGCTCAGGCCGAGGGGCTCAGCCTGCCTGCCGGTAGGCAGGGGTTGACCCTGAGCCGCGCTCCTTCGCCCCGTCTTCAAAGACGGGGCTTGGCGCAGCCGAACGGGTCAACAGGGATTCAATTATGAATTTTTTTTCCCTCGTAAGTCGAAGAATTTGGGATTTTGTGGAAAAGTTCTTCCTTTTTCTCCCAGCCAGAAATAAGGTGAAAGTGCTGAAAAACACTGTAATGTCAACGGGTTGCTCTAATTACAGATTCACTGGCACCGCAATTGCTTTAATGAGTGGCAAGAAAGGAAGGGCCAATGGAGACAATAGTCGAGATCATTCATCACACGAACCATTTGAAACCGGTTGCACAGCTAGAGATTCTTACCTACGTCACACTCGTCTTCCTGACAGTGTCTCTGGGTATCGCAAACGTTTGGTTAAGAAGGGGATAAGAACACCGCCGTCCAGAATTTATCAAGAATACTTATCTTTTCATGGGCAAGTCAGCTAGATGCCCCGCCCTGTGCCTGCCTGTCGGCAGACAGGGGCGGGGAATTTCACTCTCCACAACTTCGCAGTTTGTAGCGTTTCATCCACCCTAACCAAGATTTTTCCTCTTTTCCCAGTTTTCCCTTTCTGCAAACCTTCTCCTCGGCTTCCAGGGAGGCTATTCTGAAAACGTGCCTTTTCATGAGGCTCGTTTCGACTGTGACAGCCTCAGATATGTCCGAAAAGGAAGTCCTTCGGATTGGCGTTACAGTCGCCGCTGTTTTAAAATGAAGATATGATCACGAGAAGAAAGCTTTTGAAGCGATATCTTTCCATCATCTCAGTCGGGTTTCTCGTTCACCTTGACAGCTCTTGGAGATGGATTGCAAATGCATGGGCTGTTGTGAAAGAAATCCTGCCAAAGGGATTTTCTAAAAGCAAACTGAAAGATATGAATCCCGCTCATGTCGACCCCCGCAACCTTGACCTCGATCCCATCGACAAGTTTGGAACGATGGGGCCTACCGACATTGCGATAGACCTGGCGACTTATCGCTTAAAGATCGGAGGGGAGGTGAGTCGTCCCCTCTCCTTAACCTACGAAGAAATTCTGAAACTACCTTCCATAACAGCGGACGTCCTATTAGTCTGTCCGGGCTTTTTCGCGAATTATGGGCGGTGGACTGGAGTTCACTTAGGAAGACTGCTTCAGGAGGCTCAACCCAAGGGAAACGCTCTGCTTGCGGATATCAAAGGGGGGCGCGATAAGACCGTCAGAATCAGGCTGGACAGCATTGAACGCAAGAAGATGCTATTGGCTTATCGCGTCAATGGAGAGACCCTTCCTCAAAAACACGGATTCCCTTTACGGCTTGTTTATGAAGATGTGTACGGAGATGAATGGGTCAAATACGTGGATGAGGTTGTTGTGTTGCCAGACCCCACACCCTCGGCAAAACGAAAAGATGCGAACTGAGCAGGACCTTAGAGAGTTACAGCAGAAGATTGTTGGGTGCCGAAAGTGTTCCAGATTAACGACCTACCTGCGGGAGGTTGAAAGGCGCAGACCCAAAAGATACCACGAATGGCAATATTGGTCTAAACCGCTGCCCAGTTTCGGTGACCCCATTGCCCGGCTTCTGATCGTTGGTCTTGCACCCGCCGCACAAAGTGGAAATCGGACGGGACGGATGTTTGCGGGAGATCGAAGCGGAGAGTGGCTCTTTCGGGCCCTCCACGAATTTGGGTTTGCCAACCAACCCAACTCCACTCATCGGGGCGACGGGCTCAGCCTGAAAAACTGTTACATCACAGCTACGATCCGATGTGCTCCGCCTCAGAACAAGCCTTTACCAGAAGAGATAGAAAGCTGCAGGCCCTATTTTCTTCGTGAGATGGGTCTCCTTCGAAACATCAAAGTCATTGTTCCTCTAGGCCAGATTGCCCTCAAGCAAACCCTCAAATCCATGAGGCAGAGGGGAATCGAGGTTCCCCCACTCGACTTTGGCCATGGACGGGTTTATCCTCTCGAGAACGGTCAGACCATTATCACGACCTACCATCCCAGCCAACAAAACACCCAAACCGGAAAATTGACGAGGCCCATGTTTCACGGGATCTTCAGAATGGTTAGAAAAAGGCTCGAAGCATAAAACATAGAATGACTCAGTGACGGAATGATCAAGGGTTTGGGGCAAGGTAAGTCTTTATGGTTGTTCGCATTCCGATTGAAGACTCGATCGACCTTCATACTTTCCAACCCAAGGAGATTCCATCACTCTTGGAAGAATATCTGTTAGAATGTCAGAAAAAAGGATTGCAGGAAGTTCGGATCATCCATGGGAAAGGGAAGGGGGTTCAGAGGACGATCGTTCATTCTTTTCTAAAAAAAAGCCCCCTCGTGGATTCGTATGAAACGGCGCCTTTGGAAGCAGGAGCTTGGGGTGCCACCTTGGTTTATCTCAAGCGAAGTGACTGATGCGAACGCACTAAAGAATTTCCTCTCTCACAGAGGTCGCAGAGGCACAGAGGTCTTTTGAGTCGAATCCTTGAGAGAACGATTCGACTCAAACGGACCCCGATGCGGCCGGTCATACTCCAAAAGACCAAAACCTTGACTTGATTTCTCGTCCAAAATCAGGACAAATGACAAATCTTACTCCTTAAACTCAGCGGGCTCGAGCGTAGCGGGCGAGAGAATAATTTTTGAGCTTGAAATAAAGTGAGGTTTGAGATATTTTATCTTCTTGAAGGGGGTGATCCTATGGCGATTACCGCATATGTGTTCATCGAATGTACGGCAGGGGCTGCCAGGGACGTTGCCAAGGAGGTATCGAAGATTAAGGGAGTGGTTCGAGCCAATGCAACGACGGGTCCGTACGATGTCATTGCCCTCGTCGAGGCTCCGGACCTCAATGTCCTGGGCGATTTCATCGTTACCAAGATTCAAGGGCTTTCCGGTGTCTTGAGAACTCAGACGAATGTGGTCGTGGATTAAGGGGAGATGTGGGTTCGGATGAAGTTGTGGAATGAGTCAACCCTTCGACTCCCCGGCCTAATGGCCAGGGCTTGCTCAGGGTTGATCCTGAGCCGAGCTCTTTTACCCCTTCTTCAAAGACGGGGCTTGGCGCGGCCGAGCGGATCAAATCTGTTCTGACAAGGAGAACGTATGGGAAGTGTGGTCAAGAAAAGAAGAAAGAAGATGCGGAAACACAAACACAAGAAACAGTTGGATCGGGATCGTCATAAGAAGAAATAAGAGTGCCCATGCGGCGAACTTGGATCCACATTCTCCTCTTCGTCCTGACGATCGCTTCTACGTGGTTGACCGGAGGGCCCGGGTATTCGATCGCCGTCATCCTGATTCTTCTCGGACATGAGCTTGGACATTATTTCGTGTCTCGAAGTTACGGGATGAGGGCGACGCTCCCTTTCTTTTTGCCCTTTCCTTTCTCTCCCTTTGGAACCTTGGGTGCGATCATCAAGATGGAGAGCACCGTCTCATCGCGGAAAGCCCTTTTCGATACCGGTGTGGCAGGACCGTTGAGTAGCTTCTGCCTCAGCGTTCCCGCCATTGTGATCGGGCTGAGACTCTCTGAGGTTATTCCCACGACCCAGGTCAAAGAAGGAATGATTCGTCTCGCCGATCCCCTTCTTTTTTCCTTCATTCAACGTATCGTCTTGGGCGAGGTTCCAGAAACCTACGAGGTCATCCTCCATCCGATCGGGTATGCGGGTTGGGTGGGTCTCTTTGTCACCGCTCTGAACCTCTTGCCCGTAGGACAGTTGGATGGAGGCCATGTTGTTTACGCTCTTTTTGGGAAGAAAAGCCGAGCCGTTTTCTTAATGACCGTGGCCGTAATGAGTTTTATTACCATTTTTTACAATCCCGGATGGCTCCTTCTCCTCGTCCTGATCATTCTTTTCGGTTTTCGACACCCGGCCCCCTTGGATGACGAAACTCCTCTCGATGGGAAGAGAAAACTTGTTGCGGGCCTTGCCTTTCTTGCCTTCTTTCTCTCCTTCACGCCCACCCCCTTTCCCGATGTCGTTGAAGAACTCAGGGAAGTCTTCCACTGGACGTAAAAGGACGTTAGGCCCGAGGTGTCAGGTGCGAGGGGAACCGAAGCTGACTTTTTAGCGCTCTGCTCTCTCCGCTTTGCGCGTTCTCAAGTTCTTCGGCACCAGTCCATGAGAGCTTTGAGAGGCAGGGTATTCAGCACGTCCGCAGGTCCAAGCCAGCCTCTTTTTGCCACAGCCACTCCCAGGCTCATCATCCACATCTGATCGATGTGGTGGGCATCTGTTCCGATGGCGACTCGGACCCCCATCTCCTTCGCTTTGCGGCAGTGAATATCATCGAGATCGAGGCGCTCGAAGTAGGCGTTGATTTCAAGGGTCTTCCCGAATCGGTGTGCAGCCTCCATCACCTCTTCCAGTTTCACCTCATAGGGTTCTCGACCTCCCAGGAGTCTTCCGGAGGGATGGGCGAGAACGTGGACGTGAGGGTTTTCTAAGGCGCAGATGATCCGCTGTGTCATCTTTTTTCTATCCTGTTTGAAGGAGCTGTGGATCCCGGCCACCACGAGTTCGAGCTTTTCCAAGACCCTTTCAGGAAAATCCAACTTGCCGTCAGCCTGAATGTCCACTTCCGTTCCCTTGAGGATTCGAAAGTTCTTTGAGTTCTCATTTAGCCGATCAATCTCGTCGATCTGTTTCATCAACCTCGATTCGTCAAGCCCGTGAGCGATCTTTAGTGACTTTGAGTGGTCACAGACGGCGACGTACTGATAGCCTCGCTCTTGGGCCACTCGTGCAATCTCCTCGATCGTCGAGGTTCCATCACTCCATTTCGAATGAACGTGGAAATCTCCCTTAATCTCCGGTTCCTGAATGAGTCTGGGCAATCGATGCTCCTGAGCTGCCTCAATCTCACCGCGATCTTCACGGAGTTCAGGTTCAATCCATGCCATTCCGAGGGATCGATAGACATCCTTCTCCTCTTTGCCTCCGATCCGTTTTTCTCCCTTGAACACTCCGTATTCGTTAATCTTGATCCCCTTGGCCTTTGCGATTCCCCGAAGATGAATGTTGTGACCTTTGGATCCCGTGAAATACTGCAGGGCAGCTCCGTAGGACTCTTCTTCGACCACCCGTAGGTCGACCTGCGTGCCTCCCTCGACGATGACAGAGGCTTTGGTGTCCCCAGAAGCAAGAATTTCTTTGGCCTCCGGAAGATGGGTGAAGACGTAGACGATCTTCTTCGTATCTCGCCCTGTCGCAAGGATATCGATGTCTCCAACATTCTCTTTCATCCTCCGGAGAGACCCTGCCCACTCGATTTTCTTCGAACCCACTTTTTCCTTCAAGGCCTCCACCATCCGCTTGGCAACGGGAAAGGCAATGCCAAGATGCATGCGACCTTGACTCTGCCTCAGAAGCTGGATCCCGCGCCTGATGTTTTCAGCCTTTTTTTCCCCCATCCCCGGAAGGTCGACAAGGGAACCGTCTTCCAAGGCCTTTTCAAGCTGTAAAAGATTGTTAATCTCTCTGTCCTTGTGAAACATCGAGAGAGTCTTGGGTCCCATCCCTGGGATATCCATGAGAGCAATCAGTTCGTCGGAAACTCCCTTTCTGGCCTCTTCGAATTTAGAAACCTTCCCCGTTTTCAAATACTCCTCGATCTTTTCGGCCATGCCCTCACCGATGCCCGGTACATCTTTCAACTTTCCGCTTTGAGCGATTTCCTCGATGTCTTGGGTAAGGTCTCCAATAATCCTCGAAGCCCTCCGGTAGGCCCGGACCTTGAAGGGATTCTCATCCTTGAACTCCAGCAAGTCTGCCATCTTCTCAAAGAGATTGGCTACCTCTCTGTTCTTCATGACGAACTCCTTGGGACTTTTCTCTCACAGAGCCCGCAGAGGCCACAGGGAACAAAGGGTGAGAGATATTAAGTTCTTCGTGGCTTCCGTTCTCCATGCCGAAGATAATGTTTGAGACAAATAGAAAAATTCTCCACCACATCCTTCCGGCTATTCACAATGAAGGTGCGGTTCTGAACATGGAAGAGTTCCCCCACTAGCCGCGTGACAGGGGAGGAGGTCTTGAATGCCTTCCCATACCTTCTTTCCAATTC
>Ga0209254_10005330_pt1 | contig 11837 bp, 14 predicted proteins | sample FrelakmetDIP11DI_FD_187148 | JGI IMG/M metagenome (GOLD analysis project Ga0209254, IMG submission 187148) | Freshwater lake sediment microbial communities from the University of Notre Dame, USA, for methane emissions studies - DIP11 DI (SPAdes)... | ecosystem: Environmental > Aquatic >... | reverse complement strand
CCGCTCACGATGAACATCGGCGCGCCGATCACCGGCAGGCGCAGGCTGTCGCGCAGCAATGGCGGCAGGGCCATCGCGGTCCTTTCTTCGTTGGCGTGGCCGCATCCTAGCCGCCGTGGGGTGCGGCGGCGCGCGGAGGAGCGGGACTGTTGAGCGGCGTCACGCCGCGGGGAGGGCGGCCATTCGCCCGGGGTGGGACGACGCGGCGGGGCATGGTGCGCCCGGGCCGGTCTCAGCGGCCCCGATACACCTCGCCTCGGTGACCGACGCGGACAACTTCGACGACGACCTGCTCGTCGTGGATCGCGTAAACAACTCGATAAGTACCCTCGCGCACCCGGTAAAGCTCCTTGCCGCCCGCGAGCTTTTCACAGCCTGGCGCGCGCGGGTCGTCGCGCAGCGCCTCGATGCGAACCAGGATCCGGCGAACGTCCGCTTTGGGGATGCCGCGCAGGTCCTTCGCTACCGAAGGCTTGATGCGCAGTTCAAACCGTGCCATCCGCCTTCAGCTTGGCAAGGAAGCCCTCGTAGCTCAGCGACTTCTCCTTGGCGCGGGAGCGAACCGCGGCGAGGTCTTCCTGGTCTTCGCGCAGCGCTTGGCGCAGCGCCTCGTTGACGAGGTCAGACATGCTGCGCCGGCTGTGCGCCGACTTCAGTCGCAAGGCTTGGTGCAGGTCGGGATCCAGGTAGACGGTGGAACGCACGGCCTCGGTAGTGGACATGGGGTGCCTCGGTTGAGATCGTTCAGGACGACATTGTAGCGTCATGACGTCATGACGTCATGACGCCAAGATGCCAACGCACTTGGCGGCCGGTCGTCCGCTGCCGCCGAGATGTGAAACGGACGACAGGATGCCGCAGAGACGCGGAGCGCGCACCCCTGCGCAGGACGGGCTGGCCGCCGGTGCGTGCTGAGGCCAAAATGCGTCAAACACTGTTTGACGGAGGCGCGATGATCAAGACCATCGCCAGGATCGGCAACTCGCAAGGTCTGATCTTCGACGCCGCGCTGCGCGATCTCACCGGATTGCAGGAAGGTGACGAGGTCAACATCACCGTGCACGAGGGCGGCAGCATCGTGATCACTCCGATGCGCCAGACGATTCCGGCGGCCGACGCCGCCAGGGCCGCGCGCGACCTGATCAAGCGCAACGCCGAACTGTTCGAGCGCCTGTCGAAGTAGCCTCCACGTCTTCCTCCAGGCCAACGGGCAGCTGAAGGGCGCGGCGCTCGGCGGCGTGGACGACTGGGAAGCGCTCGTCGTCGACGTGGCCGCTTCGCGCATCGACCGCAAGGAAACGACGCGCCGCCTGCGGCGGTTGCTCGCTTGATGCGAACGCAGCCCCGTGCGCAGCGTCACACAGCGCCCCCATGCAATCTTCGTGCTAATCGCTGCGCAGCATAAAAAAATAACTTCGCGCCGCTCCGGCGGACTTCCTTGCGGACTACTCTCATCGCGTGATCCGCAGTCCTGCTAACCACTCACGCGGGATCGCGCGATCCGTGCGTGGTGCTTAGTGTCACGCCACCGTAGCGGGAGACGTGCAGTCTTTGCTGCACGTGCATCAGTAGCTGCCAGGCGGGAGGGAGAGCCCATGAGGGCCGAAGAACGAGACAGGCGCGACGCACTCGTCGCGCGCAAGAACGCCGCGCTCCAGCGCTGGCCCAATCGGGCAGACGACGAGTTCAAGACCGAGCTCAACGAGGTGGCGCACGAGCTCGACCAGCTCGCCCGCGCGCTCGACGAAGCGCAGGCCGACGGGCTCGACCGGCTGCGCACCTGGTGCGCGCTCGGCGAGGCCTACCTGCTGCTCGGCCAGAGGCACTCGCTGCAGGCCGCGTCCGATGCGTTCCGCAACGCCGAGGCCCTGTCGTCGCTGGTCGAGGCGCAGGCGCACGAGCTGATGAACCTGAAACACGGCTACGGCTGCACGCTGCTGGAGCTGGCCGCCGGGCGCGACATGGACCTCGCGTCCGAGGCCGCCACGCGGCTGTCAGGCGCGCTGGCGCTGGCGCGCAAGCACATGCCGGTCGGCGTGGCGAACATCAAGTACGAGTTGTTCCGCGCCGAGCACACGCTGGCGCAGCTGCGCGCCGCGCCGGGCACGCCCGCGCGCGAGGCGCAGCGCGCGCGCGAGATCGTGGAAGCCGGCTGATTCTCCCCGGGGAGCGGGGTGGAAGCCGCCCCGCTCCTCAAAACCCGCGGCCGGACGCCGCGGGTTCCTTCTTCTCTGGAAAAGCCGGGGTCGCATCCCCGGTCTTTTCCGCGACGGGCGCACCGCGCTTCGTGGGATTCTTGGCGGGCCGTGAACCCTGACCTCCCGCCCCCGCATCCGCCGCATCCGCCATCGCCGCGCGCGCAGCGGGCTTCCACCGCGGCGCGCGCGCCGTCGGCATCGGCCCCTGCGCCGGCCCCGGGCGCGCCGCGCACCGGCTACCTGCGGCTGCACTGGCACGGCCGGCTGCCGCTCGTGGTCGCCGTCACCGTCAGCACGGCACTCGTGTGGGGGCTGGTGCAGGCGGTGCGGCTCGCGGGCCACTTCTTCCCGAACACCGAGGCGCCGTGGGCCGCCGCGCTGCTGTGGCTGGTGGAGGTCGTCGTGCTGGTGGTCGGCGTCGGCTGGTGGGGCATGGGCGTGCAGCGCTCGGCCATCCGCAGCGTCGACGACGGCGGCTCGACGTTCGTCGCGCTGCTGACTGGCGTGGTGGGGTTCGGCGCGTTCATCTGGGTCGGGCTCTTCTGGCTCAACTCGGCGCGCCACGTGTGGCCCGACGTGAAGGCGACGCTTGCCGGCGACCTGCGGCCGGCCGCGCTGACGCTGGAGCGCGCCGACGTGCTCGCGGTGCAGGGCGATCTCGAATTCGGGTCGATGCGGGCGGTGCGCGAGGCGCTCGCGGCCAACCCGGCGGTGCGCACGGTGCGGCTCGAGAGCCGTGGCGGCCGCGTCGCCGAGGGCCTCGCACTCGGGCGGCTGATCGCGGACCGCAACCTCGACACGCTCGTCACCGGCGAGTGCAGCAGCGCCTGCGCAACGGCGTTCGCGGGCGGCAACCGGCGGCTGATCGGGCCGGCGGCGCACATCGGGCTGCACAGCGCCGGCGGCTCGGGGATCAGCGCGCAGCATGTCGACGAGGCCAACCGGCGCAGCGACGAGTTCATGGCCGCGCGCGGGGTCGATGCGCGGGTGCTGGCGAAGGGCGCCGCGACCGGCCACGACTCGATCTGGTTTCCGGCGCACGGGGTGCTGCTGGCGTCGGGGTTGGCGACCGATCGGGTCGGGCGGTGAGGCCGCGTGCCACGCGCGGCGCGCTCCCTCGGGGGATTGCGTGGCGGAATTGCGCTGCCTGTCACAGGCGCCCGCGCGCGCTTGCCTTTGATCAATGCCGTCCGGAGCGCGCGTAGCAGAGTGGGCCGGTAAGGCTCCGCAATGCGACTCAGGGGCCTGTCCACTCTTGAGGGGGATGCCATGTCCGCAGCACCGTTGACCTTCGTGATCGCCGCAGCGTTCGGCCTGTCGGTCGGTGCCGCGGGCGCACAGACCGCGAAGGCCCAGCTCGAAACCGGCAAGCAGGAGTACCTCGCCAAGTGCGCCCCGTGCCACGGCCCCTCGGGCAAGGGCGACGGGCCGCAGGCCGCGTCGCTCAAGCAGAAGCCGTCCGACCTCACGACCTACGCCAAGCGCAACGGCGGCAAGCTGCCCGAGAAGCAGGCGTGGGCGATCATCGACGCCCGCCAGCTCGACGATCGCGTCCAGCAGGACCGCGCGATGCCGGTGTGGGGCCACATGTACACGACCCAGGCCCGCGCCGACGAGCGCAAGGACGTCGAGCCGTACGTGCGGGCGCGCATCGCCGCGGTGCTCGCGTACCTGAAGACGCTGCAGGTGAAGTAAAGAATCGGGGTCAGACCCCGATTTCTCCCCGACACCTGTCGGGGGTGCGCGAAAAACGGGGTCTGACCCCGATTTTCGGTGTCCCGGTTTTCACTTCCACGCGGCCTGCACTTCGGCGACGACTTCCGCGCTGCGGCCTTCGTAGCGCGGCGAGAAGTGGAAGGGCACCACCGCCTTCGCGCGCAGGCGGCGGGCGATCTCGCCGGCCTGGCGCGCGGTGAGGTGGTTCTTGCGTTCGGCGTGCGCGACGTCGGCGTGCAGGAACACGCTCTCGATGAAGAGCAGGTCGACGTCGGCCAGCAGGCCGTCGAGCGCGGCGAGGTTGGCGTCGGTGCAGCGCGTGTCGGTGACGTAGCCGATCCGCGTGCCGGGCACGCACTCGAACGCGGCGCGCAGTTCGCCGAGTGGGCGCACCTCGCCGTGCTTGCCGCGGTGGTCGTTCCAGCGGATGTCGATCGGCGTGTCGTCCGGCGCGCCGGCGAGGATCGCGCGACGCGCGTCGCGCAGCCACGGGCCGGTCGGCAGGCCCATCTCGGCCAGGCGGTTCTTCCAGACGTTGACGTGCATCGCCTCCTCGAGCGCGAACGCGAGCACGACGATGTCATGGTCGAGGAAGCGCGCGCGGACGCGGAAATTCTCCTCGGCGAGCAGCACGTCGCCGTGCCGCGACCACGGCGCGTCGTTCGCGCGCTCGAAGCGTGCGAGGCTGCTGAACTCGGCGCGCCGCCCGCCGCCGCCCGGCAGCGCTTCGCGCGCCTCGATCGTCAGCGGCACGTCGTAGCGGTGCACGACGTTCCACGTGTAGGCCGCGAGCTTGTGCCCGACGCGGTCGATGAAGCCGGGGCCGCCGGTCAGCACGATGCGCTCCTTGCGCCCGAGCACCACGCGCAGCCACTGGTCGAAGCCGGCGAAGTGGTCCATGTGCGTGTGGCTGACGAACACGTGCGACAGCCGCAGCAGCTTGCGCGGCGGCAGGCGCGCGAGATCGCCGAAGTCGAACAGCAGCGCGCGGCGTTCGTCGCGGAAGTCGACGTACAGGCCGGGGTCGCCGAACGTGTCGTTCAGCAGGCTGGGTTCGAAAAGCGGGCGCATACCTCTTTAGAGACGTTGCCCGCCCCGGCGCGTTGCCTTTCATCAATACCTCGGGGGAATCCGCAGCCAGAGTGAATGCAGCGATTCATGCGCAACGCGAGCCTGCCAGGGTGCCGGTATGCGGGGCGCTCACCTAGAGCCGACTGGCAGGCATTCGATCACCGAAGGGAGTTCGTATGTCCACCAGAGCACTCGCCGTCCTCATCGCCGGAATCTTTGGGTTCAGCGCCGCGGCGCTCGCGGCCGATCCACCGAAGCAGGGTTGGAGCTTCGGCAAGGACCAGTTCAACGCCCGCTGCGCGCCGTGCCACGGCGCCAACGGCAAGGGCGCCGGCCCGGCCGCCAAGCAGATCGGCGCCACCGTGCCCGACATCACGACGTACGCCAAGCGCAACGGCGGCAAATTCCCGGTTGACCTCGCGTGGCAGAAGATCGACGGCCGTCCGGCCAGCTTCGACGCCGAGCGCAGCATGCCGGTGTGGGGCCGCGACTTCCGGCACGAGGCGATGGCGAACGTGAACGCGACCGCCAAGCCCGAGTCGTACGTGGCCGCGGAGATCTTCGCGATCATCGAGTACATGAAGGGCCTGCAGGTGAAGTGAGGGCGCGCCGCGCACGCTGGCGCAGCAGGCACGAGTGCGCGGGACGGCGGCCTGGACGGGCGCGTCCCGCGGAACGCAGGAGGTCATATGTCCACAAGAACGCTCGCACTCGCCGCGATCGCCCTCTTCGGGCTTTCGTCGGCGGCGCTCGCGCAGGATCCGCGCAATGAAGGCTGGAGCTTCGGCGCAGCCCAGTACCAGGCCCGGTGCGCCGCGTGCCACGGCGCCAAGGGCAAGGGTGACGGCACGGCCGCCAAGCAGGCCAAGCTCACCGTGCCCGACCTGACGACCTACGCCAAGCGCAACGGCGGCGCGTTCCCGGTCGAACTCGCGTGGAACAAGATCGACGGGCGTCCGGTGGCGTGGGACTCGAAGAGCCAGATGCCCGTGTGGGGCCACACCTTCCGCCACGAAGTGACGGGTGCGCCGTACTCGGCGAAGGATCCTGAGACGTACGTCGCCGCGGAGATCCGGGCCATCCTCGAGCACCTGAAGACGCTGCAGGTGAAGTGAGCGGCGAGAGGGAAATCGGGGTCTGACCCCGTTTTTCGCGCACTCCCGACGCGTGTCGGGGAGAAATCGGGGTCTGACCCCGATTTCCGGAGCGATTTCCGGGAGTCCGTCTCCGGGAGTGAACGCATGACGTACAAGCAGGTGCTGTTCCAGTCGGCCGCGCGCGAGAAGGTCGTGCGCGGCGCCACGCAACTCGCCAACGCGATCCGCATCACGCTCGGGCCGAAGTCGAAGTCGGTGCTGATCCAGAAGAAGTGGGGCGCGCCGCTCGTGTGCAACGACGGCGTGACGATCGCCAAGGAGTTCGAGCTCAAGGATCCCGAGGAGAACCTCGGCGCGCGCATGCTGCGGCAGGCGGCCGAGAAGACCGGGGACGCGGTCGGCGACGGCACCAGCACCGCGACGCTGCTCGCGCACGCCATCTTCGCGGACGGCGTGCGCAACGTGACGGCCGGCGCCAGCGCGATCGACATCAAGCGCGGGCTCGATCGCGGGTGCAAGCGTGCGGTGGAAGCGCTCAAGGCGCTGTCGCGACCGGTCGCGTCGCGCAAGGAGAAGGCGCAGGTCGGGACCATCTCGGCGCACAACGACCCGTCGATCGGCGAGCTGGTCGCCGACGCGATGGAGAAGGTCGGCGGCGAGGGCGTGATCACCGTGGAGGAATCGAAGACGACCGACACGTCGCTCGACGTGGTCGAGGGGATGCAGTTCGACCGCGGCTTCCAGTCGCCCTACTTCATCACCGCGCCCGAGAAGATGGAGGCGGTGCTCGAAGACGCGCACGTGCTGCTGGCCGAGCGCAAGATCGCGAGCCTCGTCGACTTCCTGCCGCTGCTCGACCAGGTGGCCAAGGCCGGGCGGCCGCTGCTGGTGGTGGCCGAGGAGGTCGAAGGCGAGGCGCTCGCGACACTGATCGTCAACCAGATCCGCGGCGTGCTGAAGTGCTGCGCGGTGAAGGCGCCGGGCTTCGGCGACCGCCGCAAGGCGATGCTGCAGGACATGGCGGTGCTGACCGGCAGCACGGTGCTGTCAGAGGAAACCGGCATGAAGCTCGAGAACATGACGCTCGAGCAGCTCGGCCGCGCGAAGCGCGTGGTGGCCGACAAGGACACCACCACGCTCATCGGCGGCGCGGGCGACCGCGCGGCGATCGACGCGCGCATCAAGCAGATCAGGCTGGAGCTCGACAAGGCCACGAGCAGCTACGACAAGGAGAAGCTGCAGGAACGGCTTGCGAAGCTCTCCGGCGGCGTCGCGGTGATCCGCGTCGGCGCGCCGTCCGAGGCCGAGATGAAGTCCAGGCACGACGCGCTCGACGACGCGATCAGCGCGACCAAGGCGGCGGTGGCCGAAGGCATCGTGCCGGGCGGCGGGCTCGCGCTGCTGCGCTGCGTGCCGGCGCTGGCCGCGGAGGCCGAGGCCTGCGGCGGCGACGAGCGCACCGGCGTGCTGATCCTGAAGCGCGCGCTCGAGGCGCCGGCGCGGCAGATCGCCGACAACTCGGCCGTCGACGGCGGCGTGGTGGTCGCGAAGATGCTCGAAGGCCAGGGCAATTTCGGCTTCGACGCGGCGCGCAACGAGTACGTGGACCTCGTCGAGGCCGGCATCATCGACCCGACCAAGGTCGTGCGCATCGGGCTGGAGAACGCGGTGTCGATCGCGAGCGTGCTGCTGTTGACCGAGGCGACGATGACCGAGATCGAGGAGCCGAAGGCGGGCGCCGCGGCGGCGCCCGATATGGAGATGTGACGGCGTCGCGATGATGCACTACGACGTGTGCAACGGCGACGCGGACGGCCTTTTCGCGCTGCGCCAGTTGCGCATGGCCGATCCGATCGAATCGATCGTCGTCACCGGCATCAAGCGCGACATCGCCCTCCTGGGCCGTGTGCCGGCAATCGCGGGCGACCGGGTGACCGTGCTCGACATCGCGCTCGAGCGCAATCGGGACGCGCTCGACCGCCTGTTGGCGAACGACGTCGCGGTCACCTGGTACGACCACCACGCGCCCGGCCCGATCCCCGCGCACCCGCGGCTGACGACGCACATCGACACCGACCCGGAGACCTGCACCAGCGTCCTCGTCGACACGCACTGCCACGGCCGCTTCCGCGCGTGGGCGGTGGCCGCGGCCTACGGCGACAACCTGCCGGGCACGGCCGAGCGGCTCGCCGACACGCTTGCACTGGCGCCTGCCGCGCGCGATGAGCTGCGAATGCTCGGCGAGGCGGTCAACTACAACGCGTACGGCGACAGCGAGGCCGACGTGCGGATCCACCCGGCCGCGCTGTACCGCTGGCTCGCGCACTACGCCGATCCCTTCGATGCGATGGCACACGCGTCGATCGTGCGCGAACTCGACGCGCTGCGGCGCGAAGACCTGCGCCACGCGCGCGAAGTGCCACCGCATCACAAGGACGATCGCTGCATGGCGGTCGTGTTGCCCGACGCGGCGTGGAGCCGCCGCGTGCTGGGGACGTTCGCGAACGAGCTGGCGCTGCGCGATCCGCAGCGCGCGCATGCCGTGCTGAAGCGGCTGCCCGATGGCGGCTACGCGGTCAGCATGCGCGCGCCGCACACGACGTTACGCGGCGCGGCGGAACTGGCACGGGAATTCGGCGGCGGCGGACGCGCCGCGGCCGCGGGTATCGATCGGCTGCCGGAGGAAGAACTCCCGCGCTTCATCGCGCGGCTCGCGGCGGCCTGGCGCGCCGGCTAGTCCAGGCAGTGGGCGTCGACGACGTCCTTCAACAGGATGGCCACCATGAAAACGAAGGCCATCACCAGCATCGCATTGAGTATCAGCATGACGCGCCTTGCCTTTCCGCAGGCTTCACTACCCTGGACATCGGCACTCTTCGGCCGAAGGCAAGGGGCCAATCGTCGGAGAAACAGGAAATCGGGGTCAGACCCCGTTTTTCGCGCACCCCCGACAGATGTCGGGGAGTAATCGGGGTCTGACCCCGATTTTCAGCCCTTGATGCAGACGAGCGGGCGCAGGGAGGCGACGCGCTTTGCGAGGCCGGCGCGTTCGGTGGCCTCGGCGACGTCGTCGATGTCCTTGTAGGCGCCGGGCGCCTCTTCGGCGATGCCTCGCATCGAGTTGGAGCGGATCACGATTCCGCGCGCGCCGAGTTCGTCGACCACCGCGCGGCCGCGCCAGCGGCGCAGCGCCTGGTTGCGGCTCATCGCGCGGCCTGCGCCGTGGCTGGCCGAGCTCCACGCGCGTTCTTCGCTCTGTTTCGTGCCGGCGAGGATGTACGAGCCCGTGCCCATGCTGCCGCCGATGATCACCGGCTGCCCGACATCGCGATACGGCGCGGGGATCGCCGGATGGCCCGGCCCGAACGCGCGCGTGGCGCCCTTGCGATGCACGTACAGCAGCCGCTCGCGGCCGTCGACCTTGTGGCGCTCGGCCTTGCAGGTGTTGTGCGACACGTCGTACAGCGTGTCGAGCCGCGCCAGCGGGAAGCGCCGCGCGAACACCCGGCGCGCCAGGTGCGCCAGGATCTGGCGGTTGGCGAGCGCGCAGTTGATCGCCGCGTTCATCGCGCCGAGGTACTCCTGACCTTCAGGCGACTTGATCGGCGCGCACGCGAGCTCGCGGTCTGGCAGCGCGATCCCGAGCCGCGAGGCGGCCTTCGCGAGGCTCACCAGGAACTCGGTGCCGATCTGGTGCCCGAGCCCACGCGAGCCGCAGTGGATCGACACCACCACCTGGTCCTTGAAGAGGCCGTACGCGGCCGCGGCGCGCTCGTCGTGCACGCGTTCGACCTTCTGCACCTCGAGGTAGTGGTTGCCGGAGCCGAGCGTGCCCATCTCGCCGCGCTGCCGCCGCTTCGCGAGCGACGAGACGTTGCCGGGGTGCGCGCCGTCGATGCAGCCGTGCTCCTCGATCATCGCAAGGTCAGCGGCGATGCCGTAGCCCCGCTCGACCGCCCAGCGCGCGCCGCCGCGCATCACGGCGTCGAGCTCGCGCTCGTCCAGCTGGAGTGCGCCTTCGACGCCGAGGCCGGCCGGGATGTCGCGCAGCAGCGCATCGCCGAGCCACTCCGCGTTCGGCGCGATGTCGGCGGCGGTGAGGTCGGTGCGCAGGCAGCGGATGCCGCACGAGATGTCGAAGCCGACACCGCCGGCACTGATGATGCCGCCGTGGTCGGGATCGAAGGCCGCCACGCCGCCGATCGGGAACCCGTAACCCCAGTGCGCGTCCGGCATCGCGAGTGCCGCCCCGACGAGGCCGGGCAGCCGCGCGACGTTGGTGATCTGCTCGAGCACCTTGTCGTCCATCGCTTCGAGCAGCGCCCGGCTGCCGTAGAACCGCGCATCGTGCCGCGTGTCCGCGGCGGTGCGCGGCACCACCCACGTCCAGTCGTCGATCCGGGTCAGGTGCGACAGGTCCATCAGCAGCTCACAGGTCCACCACGCAGCGGACTTCCCAGCCGTCACCGTCGCGCGCGACCTTCAGCGCGGTCAGCGTCGCGCCCTTCACCTGCGTGCCGCGCTCGAGTCCCGCGTGCCAGCGCTCGCCGCGCGCGCTTCCGCACCAGCGATCGCCGGCCTGCACCAGCGCGAACCGCCCGAGCGCCAGGCCCTGCGCGTTGGCGTGCGCGAGCAGAAGGTTCAGCCAGGTCACGAGCGCGAGTTCGGGATCGATCTCGGTGAATTCGACGTCCACCCGCTCGGTCGGCTGCACCGCGTCGGTGTCGCACATCAGCGCGAACGTCGCCTCGGCCGCCTGCACGAAGGCCTCGGCGAGCGTCGCCCCGCGGCCGATGACGCCGGTGTCGGCGTCGTGATCGAAGTACGCGAATCGCCGCGCAGCCGAAAATTGGGGTCTGACCCCGATTTCGGGCCCACCCCCGTCCGGTGTCGGGGGGAAATGGGGGTCTGACCCCGATTTCATCATTGGGCGGCCTCCGGTTCGAGCGCCTCGGCCTGCTGCCGCCGGTCGACCTCGTCGGCGAGCATACGCACGGCGGGCGAGATCGAGACCGGATAGCGCGGCCATGGCGGGTCGAGCGTCTTCAGGTGGGCTGGCAGTGATTCGAGCTGGGCACGGCAGTGAGCGCGCACCCTGGAGAGCGCTGGGGAAGGTTCGACGCGGCGGCCGTCGCGCATCACGCAGTCGAGCAGCGGCGTGCCAACGCCCTGCTCGCCGACCAGCCGCACGCTGTCGCCGGCGAACGTTCGATCGGCGCTCGACCGACGCCAGACCTGCTTGCGGCCGGGCCACGTGGCCTTGCCGCCCGAGCGCTTGCGGCGCGCGACGCCGTCGTACTCCTGCAGCTTGTAGACGGCGTCGAGGCACGGCGCGTCGCTGCTGGTGGTGAGGCTGGTGCCGATGCCGAAGCTCGCGATCGGCGCGCCGGCATCGACCAGGGCGCGCACGCAGTGCTCGTCGAGGTTGCCGCTCGCGAAGATCGAGCAGTCCCGCAGCCCGGCCGCGTCGAGGATGCGACGCACCTCGCGCGACAGCGCGTCGAGGTCCCCGCTGTCGAGCCGCACGCCACGGATGCGGATGCCGCGCTGCGCGAGTTGCGGCGCGAGGGCAGCCACCTTGCGGGCCGCCGCGACCGTGTCGTACGTGTCGATCAGCAGCACCGCGTTGTCGGGAAACGACTCGGCGAAGTCGATGAACGCCTGCGTCTCGATGTCGTGCGCCTGCACGAACGAGTGCGCCATCGTCCCGAACACCGGGATGCCGAAGCGCGGTGCGGCGTACGCGGTCGCGGTG
>Ga0209254_10005329_pt1 | contig 11837 bp, 10 predicted proteins | sample FrelakmetDIP11DI_FD_187148 | JGI IMG/M metagenome (GOLD analysis project Ga0209254, IMG submission 187148) | Freshwater lake sediment microbial communities from the University of Notre Dame, USA, for methane emissions studies - DIP11 DI (SPAdes)... | ecosystem: Environmental > Aquatic >... | reverse complement strand
CTGATATGCCAGTACGTGGTGTCCGTGGTGCGATAGTAATTGATCAAAATCTCTCTCAAGATATCCTTCTCGGTACGATAGAGTTGCTTCAAGCCATCTTAGCAGCCAATCCAGAAATGCGCTTGGAAGATATAGGCAGTGCGATCTTCAGTGCCACCGAAGATCTTACATCCGAATTTCCAGCCCGAGCAGCGAGAGAAATGGGATGGAACTCAGTACCTTTATTATGTACTCGTGAGATGCCAGTCCCAGGTAGTGTTGAACGGTGTATTCGAGTTTTGCTTCATTGGAATACTGAAATTCCTCAATCGGCAATTCATCATGTCTATCTAGGAGGAGCATCTGAGCTCCGCCCGGATTTGAAACACTAGAAATGGATTTTTATTTCAATTGTAAATTTGGTAAGAAATCCAAATTCTGAAAGTCATAGAAGGAGTTTTCTATTATGATGATCATTATGCGATCATACGCCTCACAAAAAGAGATTGCTGCGGTCGTTCAAAGAATCGAAGGGAATAGTCTAAAAGCTCATATTTCAACAGGATCGGAGAGAACAATCATCGGTGTAATCGGTGATGGAAGACCAATCCATAAGGAACAGTTTCTCTTCATGTCCGGAGTAGATAGGATTGTTCCAATTCTCCGTCCGTATAAACTAGCTTCGCGCGAATTCAGCCCAGAGGATTCAGTTTTTACGATCAATGGTGTTAAAGTGGGAGGACCCGGGGTGATAATTATTGCTGGCCCTTGTTCGGTGGAGAATCGCAATCAATTCCTGGAGACTGCTGAGGCAGTTCGGGAAGCCGGGGCACATGCTTTACGAGGTGGAATATTCAAGCCACGGACTTCACCCTATTCATTTCAAGGATTAGGGGAAGAAGGGTTAGAGCTGTTAGCTGAAGCTCGACAACTAACAGGCTTGCCGATTGTCTCGGAAGTAATGCGGGAAGAGCAAATACCTACACTAATCCGTTATGTTGATGTATTGCAGATTGGGGCACGAAACATGCAAAATTTTGCTCTACTTCATGCTGCAGGTACAAGCCAACACCCTGTATTTCTGAAAAGAGGTATGATGGCAACTGTTGAAGAATTACTCATGGCAGCTGAATACATACTTTCACATGATAATCGTAGGGTAATGTTGTGCGAACGAGGCATCCGAACTTTCGAAACAGCCACACGTAACACCACAGATATTAACGCTGTCCCAGTACTCAAGGAACTCACTCATCTACCGGTGTTTCTCGACCCTAGTCATAGCACCGGTAATTGGAGCTACGTGACCTCAATTTCTCGAGCAGCTATCGCAGCTGGTGTGGATGGATTGATCATCGAAGTTCACCCACAACCAGAAGAAGCTTTATCAGATGGTGGGCAGTCGTTGAAACCGGAACGATTTGTTGAGTTGGTTCATCAGGTAAAAGCGGTTGCCCAGGCCATCGGAAGGGATATTGCATCTATATCAAGAGAAAACCATGTGATTGATAAGCCGGTTGTGTCTTTTCAATCTTCAATAATCTAGAGTGTGGATATGAACGAACCTGATAAACTTCTCAATCTAAGAGTGTGCGTAGTGGGATTAGGGTTGATGGGCGGATCAATGGCAATGGCGTTGCGTGGAAAATGCGCCAGTCTTATTGGAGTAGATTGCGATCATCGAGTATTAACCTTAGCTTGCCAGTTGAATTTAGTTGACCAATGCTATGAAAGCATAGGCGATTCTCTTAATGAAGCTGATTTGATCATCCTGGCGACTCCTGTGGGTGTAATTCTCGAATATCTACGAAATTTACCTGGTTTTACAGAAAATTCAGTAATTGTTCTTGATCTGGGATCCACGAAGGTTGAGATCACACAAGCTATGCAATCGCTACCGAAGTGCTATGATCCTCTCGGTGGGCACCCCATGTGCGGGAAAGAGCAATCCTCACTGAAAAACGCTAATCGAGATTTATTCCTTGGTGCACCGTTTGCGTTAACATGCTTAGATCGTACTTCAGCTCGAGCGCGTGACCTTGCCGTCCAAATTATCCAAACAATCGGTGCGAATCCAATCTGGATCAATCCTGATACACACGATCATTGGGTAGCAGCTACCAGCCACTTACCTTATCTGGTAGCCAATACACTGGCATTCATTACACCATTGGAATCCAAGCCTCTGGTTAGTACAGGCTTTCGGAGTACAACTCGGTTGGCGGCAACCCCTCCCAGTATCATTTTGGATATTCTCATTTCAAACCAGGTTAACATCTTATCTGGTTTAGGCGAATATCGGAAGCAACTGGAAATTCTAGAAGAAAAGCTTCGGTCCCACGATTTTGAGAGTGTGAAAGATCTACTTTGTACTGGTGCTTCAAAATACGAAGAATTGATCGTTTCAAAAATCCCAAGTTAATTATGTATGATGATGGACAGTAAAAAGAGTTATAACAAAAGCCCATCAAGTATTCCAATTACCATCTATCCCGGTTCTGGATTGACTGGAGAAGTTCATCCTGCTAACTGCATAGGATTACCTGGAGACAAGTCAATTTCACACCGAGCTGTTTTGCTGGCAGCGATGGCAGAAGGAAGAAGTCGATTAGGGAATTTTTCAATAACCGGTGTAACAAAGGTAATGCTATCGGCATTAGATGAACTTAATATATCTTGGAAATTGGAAGGAAGTTCTCTCATTATTCAGGGAGTGGGATTGAGCCCAGAGTTTCCATCCAACCATTATTCGGTCAAAGCCTCTGACATCCCGTTTCTCATAAATTGTGGGAACTCGGCAACCACGATGCGTCTTCTATCCGGTACATTAGCAAACTGGGGAGTAAGAGCGAACTTGGATGGATCAGAATCCTTACGCAATCGACCGATGCTCCGAATAGTTGAGCCACTGCAGATGATGGGTGTTGATATTCGCGCTGATAACGGACATGCACCCCTTGAAATATACCCTTCTCGGTTACCGCTTCGAGCTTTGGAATATACACTTCCCATCCCAAGTGCTCAAGTTAAGACATGTTTACTGTTCGCCGGATTGGGAGCAGATGGCACCACTACTCTTATTGAGCATGGACCCACTAGAGATCATACAGAACGCATGATGAGGACAATGGGAGTGTCAATAGAATGTAGTCAAGATTCATCTATCAGTCTTTATGTTACAAAACTAATTCCTCCCAACTCCGGATTCCTCAAACCTATAGATATGGAAATTCCTGGTGATTTTTCAGCTGCGGCTTTCTTAGTTGTTGCCGCTTTAGTCACTCCTGGATCGCGGATTGTTATTCACAATGTAGGTCTCAATCCAACTCGGACTGGATTATTGGATACTTTGCAGGATATGGGTGCTGATATTCAAATAACTAACCTTATTGAAAGAAACAGGGAAACTATCGGTGATCTGGTCGTTAATCACAGTCATCTACACAGTGTCCATGTGAGTGGAGATAAAGTAGTACGAATGATTGATGAATTTCCTGCCTTTGCTGTAGCAGCAGCCTGTGCTGAGGGAGTTAGCAAAGTTGTCGAAGCAAGAGAGTTACGATATAAAGAATCGGACCGCATATCGAGTATGGGAACAGAATTACTTAAGCTGGGTGTTCAATTCTCTGAGATGGAAGATGGTTTTATCATAAATGGTGGTTTGCCATTTATAGGCGGCGATGTTGACTCGCATGGCGACCATCGCTTGGCAATGGCCTTGTCCATAGCTGGATTGATAAGCCAATCCCCTGTCACTATTGAAGATTCTGAAATAATCTCCGAGTCTTTTCCGGAGTTCGTCCCTTTGCTTCAACAGCTTGGAGCAAAAATTCATCGATGTGAGAAATTATAGGAAGGATTAATGTTTTCTCTGGGTTTGATCGGTTATCCGTTGTCCTACAGTATATCGCCCCAGATACATCAGGCGGCTTTAGATGCCATGGGTTTACTAGGTGACTATCTTTTATTTCCTGTGCCCCCAATTCCACAGGGTGTGAAAATATTACAGGATCTATTAAGACACGTGAGGGAAGGTGACCTGAAAGGGCTTAATGTAACGATTCCGCATAAGCAGACTGTGATTCCTTATTTAGACGATCTAACACCAACCGCGCGGGCTGTCGGAGCAGTAAATACTATTTTTCTCCAGGGAGGCAATCTGGTTGGTGATAATACAGATATGAAAGGCTTCTTGGTTGATTTGGAGAATTTCATAAAGGATTCAATTGGAGGAGAGAAGAAAAATTCAAAAGAAGCTGGAAATACTCAAGGTGGAGCACTCATTTTAGGTGCAGGAGGGGCTGCCAGAGCCGTTGCGTACGCATTGTTTACTACCGGCTGGGACGTGATTCTTGCTGCTCGCCGATTAGAACAAGCACAAGAGGTCATAACCAGATTGAAGTTAACTACCAGAAAGGTTCAATTATCGGATCATAATCTAAACTCAAAACAACTCGTAGATCAGTTCACAACATATAAAAATAATACCCTTGCAGTTACATTGGACCAATTATCAATTTCCAATCTTTACAAAGAAACCTACAATCAGGAGAGGAGAATAATAATAAATACTACACCTGTTGGAACATGGCCACAAGTAACTTTGAGTCCATGGCCGGTTGGTACTACTTTTCCTGAAGGGACTTTCATCTACGATTTGATCTATAATCCAACTGAGACAGAGCTAATGAGACAAGCAAGGCTGTTAAATTTACCAACTACTAATGGTCTCGGTTTGCTCATTGAGCAGGCAGCTCTGTCGCTCGAAATATGGACTGATCGTATAGCCCCTCGGCAATATATGTGGCAGGCAGCCTGCAAGAATTCAGGCTTGATATACCAGAATGCAGCATGAATCCCACGACCATTGAAGCAATGAGGTAGAAATGAAATTGAATCCAGCACGAAGGATGAATCTTCCATCAAATTTCTTCGCTTCTTTACATTTAAGGTTAGAGGAATACTGTTCAGAAGGCCGAGATATTATTCGTCTGGATGAAGGTTCTCCAGACCTTCCTCCGGCACCTCATATTATCGAAGCTCTAAAAAGCTCAGTTTCTTTACCTGATGTGCATGGTTATCAATCTCATCGAGGGACACACGCATTACGTGCTGCATGGTCAGAGATGTATCTGCGAGAATTTGGGGTCGAATTGAGTCCGGATTCCGAAGTATATCCCCTTCTGGGTTCTAAGGAAGGAATCATCACCTTGACTCTTTCCTTTGTGGATCCGGGGGATATTGTTTTGGTGCCAAATCCTGGTTACATGTCGTATGAGCGTGGTGCCTTGATTGCTGGGGGTGCGGTTTACTCCATGGATTTGAAAAGTGAGGATAATTACTTACCTGATCTAAATGTAATCCAAGAGGATATTCTTTGTAAGACGAAATTGATGTGGTTGAATTATCCTAATAACCCTACGGCTTCAGTTGCGAACCGTTCCTTCTTCTCTCAAGTAGTATCTTTAGCTCAGGAATATAACTTCCTCTTGTGTCACGATGCAGCCTACGCTCAGATTACCTTTGAAAATACGAAACCATTAAGCCTCCTCGAAATTCCAGATGCCAAGCAAGTATCAGTAGAATTTAACTCCCTTTCTAAGTCTCACAACATGGCGGGATGGAGATGTGGCGCCGTGGTTGGTAACTCTGAGGTATTGAAGAACTTTATTAAACTCAAGACCAATGTGGATAGCGGACATTTTCTTCCCATTATGGAAGCTTCGACAGTGGCTCTGACTTCAGATCAACATTGGTTGTTGGAGCGAAATGAAATTTACCGTCAAAGGCGTGATATCGTGGTGACTGCACTTCATGAGATGGGGTTGCAAGCCAGGATTCCGGTAGCCTCTATTTATGTATGGTCTCCAGTTCCATCTGGGTGGAATTGTTTAGATTTTGCCTCATCGGTCTTAGACAAAGCTGGAGTCAGTCTAACACCTGGTATTGTCTTTGGTTTAGGTGGGGAAGGGTATTTTCGACTCTCATTAACCAAAGATTTGGAAAGAATAAAATTAGCTATGGATCGATTAAAGATTTGGATGCAAAATATATGAGCCTACGATTTATGACTGCTGGTGAATCGCATGGTCCAGCGTTGGTTGCCATTCTAGAAGGATTGCCTGCTGGATTACCGGTATCCCAAAAACTGATTAACTTGGAATTACATCGAAGGCAGCAGGGTTTTGGCGCTGGTTCGAGAATGAAAATTGAGCAGGATCGAGCTAGGATCTTGAGCGGTGTCATGGAAGGGGTGACAATTGGATCACCTCTGAGTATATTAATAGAAAACCGGGATCATCAAAATTGGAGGGGAAAACCGATTGCACCTCTAACCATACCAAGACCTGGTCATGCTGATTTTACTGGTGCTATAAAATACGAGTATTCCGATTTACGGCCAGCGCTGGAAAGAGCCTCAGCCCGAGAGACTGCTGCCAGGGTAGCTGTAGGAGCGATATGCAAACAGCTCTTGGCTAGTTTCAAGATCCAGGTGGGAGCTTACGTAGTTTCAATTGATGGAGTTATTGCCGATGTGGAAAATATCCCAATATCAGATCGATTGATCTTGGCTGAAAATAGTAAAGTACGCTGTCCTGATCCTTCAACTTCCAGAAAGATGGTTTCTAGCATTCGAAAAGCCATGAAAGAAGGCGAAACGTTAGGAGGTATCATCGAGATCATCACTTTGGGACTACCACCGGGGCTGGGTTCATATGTCCATTGGGATCGCCGGTTGGATGCAAAATTGGGAGCTGCTGTGCTCAGTGTACAAGCAATCAAAGGAGTGGAGTTTGGACAGGCATTTATTAATGCCTCTATTCCGGGTTCATCAGGTCAAGATTCAATCTACTTAGTTGGGGAAGATTTAGTACGAAAAACCAATCGGTCTGGTGGTCTTGAGGGAGGTATCACTACAGGAAGCCCTTTACTTATCAGAGCAGCTATGAAACCAATTGCAACGACGATCACTCCTCAACATACCGTTGATCTTGCTCAAGGTCGAGAGGTCCTGACTCACTATGAACGATCAGATTTCTGTCCGGTTCCGCGGGCAGTACCTGTTTTAGAGTCTATGGTGGCATTTGTCTTAGCCGATGCCCTTTTAGAAAAGTTAGGAGGTGACTCGATGCAGGAGGCCCTTTCTAGGTTCGATTTGCTTCGTACAGCTCGAATCTCAGATTTTTCCTTGGACAAGAGAGAACATATATTCTGGCCTGATGTTGACTAATTTTTTGGATAGGGAACCTATTTAATACATTGTTCGTCTAGGGTGTAAATATATAATAAAGAAGGAAATCTAAATGTATAACACCCGTATCTTCTATTTTATTCTTGGAATATTCTTAATGGTCTCGATCCTAGTTCTCAATGGATGCTCACCTTATGTAAATTGGGAGAAGTCTGAAGAATCTCTCCGGTCTCAAGTCTCTCGTGAGGCGAATCCCAATGTTGCACCAGAGGTATTGGATGAGTTGGTAAACGGAAATAATTCCTTTTCTCTAGATCTCTATCAATCGGTACACGATCGAGAGGGTAATTTGTTTTTTTCCCCATTCAGCATTTCTATGGCGCTAGCCATGACTTACGCTGGTGCGAGAGAAAACACCGAAGCCCAAATGGCTCAAACAATGCAATTCAGCCTCTCACAGGAGGTTTTACACAAAGCCTTTAACATTCTGGATCTTGATCTTAGCCAAATACCTGAAAATGAGAGCAACGAGGAACGAGAACAATTCTTCCAGTTGAACATAGCAAATTCTATCTGGGGACAACGAGATTACGACTTTCTTACCGAGTATATCGATCTTCTAGCTCTAAATTATGGTGCTGGTTTGCAGCTTGTTAATTTTGCTGGTTCACCCGAATCTACACGCCAAACCATTAACCAATGGATTGAAGACCAAACTGCGCAGAAAATAAAAAACTTAATACCAGAAGGAGGTATTGATAGTCTTACCCGTCTTGTCTTAGCCAATGCTATTTATTTCAAAGCAGATTGGTTACACACTTTTGATAAGAATAACACCCAGGACTTGCCTTTTTATCTCCTGAATGGCGAAAATGTCACAGTTCCAATGATGTCCTTCTCAAGTTCAAAGATTCTACCCTATACTGATGGAGAAGGCTATCAGGCAGTGGAGCTACCCTATGTTGGTGGAACGACTTCAATGGTGGTTCTAATTCCTGATTCAGGGAAATTCGAGGCTTTCGAATCAGAATTGACCTCCTCTGAAGTCAAAGACATTCTGAATGATATGGTGCCAAATGAAGTGGAGCTCACATTGCCTAAGTTTAGTTTCGAGTCTGAGTTTAGTCTCAAGCAGAATCTTAGCAAGATGGGAATGCCCGAGGCTTTCGATGCTGGGAGAGCAGATTTTTCAGGCATGGATGGTAAAAAGGAGTTATTTATTGGTGATATCTTCCACAAGGCATTTGTTGCGGTGGATGAGAAAGGAACCGAAGCAGCTGCAGCCACGGCGGTAATTATGGAAGCCATGATGGCGCCGGTAGATAATATCGAGTTGCGGGTAGACCGGCCTTTCATTTTCCTCATTCGTGATCAATCCACAGGTACGATCTTGTTTCTCGGTCGAGTTCTGGATCCTTCATAATACCCAAACCTGTTTCTTGTATGCAAAGGGCGATGAGCCATCCAAATTTTCAATAGCCATATTAAACAATAAGGATGAAAACTAAACCAATTTCCTCGTGGTTTTTTATTTATGGACCTCCTGGATCTGGCAAGACCACTCTTGCAAGAAAATTGGCTTCAAGTCTGAGCTTGCCATTTTATGACCTGGATGAGGTGATCGAGGCTGGCTTGGGTGTTACCATACCTGAGATTTTCTCAGAAATTGGAGAGATTGGTTTTCGTGAGAAAGAAAATGCTGCGCTAGGAGAAGTTCTAAGCAAACCATCTGGAGTATTAGCTTTGGGCGGTGGATCACTACTCAGGGAAGATAATCGGAAACTAGTAGATGAGAAAGGGCAATTGCTCTGCCTCTCTGCTCCTTTTGAGACTCTGAGTTCTCGATTGGATCTTATTTCAAACCAAAGACCTTTACTAAATGGGGATTCAAGGAGATTATTATTCGACTTATTGATGCAACGCGAAGCTCATTATTCTACGTTTCCATTACGTCTAGATACATCTTTGTGGCCTTTGGATGAAGCTGTCTGGCAAGCTCAAATATTGCTTGGGATGTTTTATATTAAGGGAATGGGAAGCGGTTGTGCTATGCGTGTAGCTAATGATGGGTTGATGGATTTAGGGGATTATTTGTTAAGCCTGGGAATGTCTGGCCCGGTCGCGGTGGTTACCGACGAAAATGTTGCAATCCACTATCTAGATAAGGTTTTGGATAGTATCCAGGAATTGGGATATCAATCCTATTCTATCGTCATTCCTGCCGGTGAAACTTCGAAGTCTATTGAAACGATTTCACTCCTATGGCGAAAATTCCTGGAAGCAAGATTAGAGAGAAGAAGTACTGTAATAGCATTGGGAGGAGGTGTTGTGAGTGACCTGGCAGGTTTTGCAGCCGCCACATACCTGCGAGGTGTTCCCTGGGTAGCTGTTCCAACTTCATTGCTTGGAATGGTAGATGCATGCCTGGGAGGTAAGACCGGGATTGATCTCCCGCAAGGAAAAAACTTGATTGGTGCTTTCCATTCACCTGACTTAATTCTCGTGGATCCTAATACTTTATCAACTTTACCAGAATCCGAGTTACGGAATGGTATGGCGGAGGTGGTCAAACATAGTATCATTGCAGATGAATCCTTGTTCGAATTGCTTCATAACTTAGGAATGAATAATTTGCCTGATATCACCCTCCATATAAATATTGCTGAATTAGTAAGTAGAGCCATGTCAGTAAAGATAAAGGTGATCGAAACCGATCCTTATGAGCGAGACGAACGGGCAATCCTGAATTTTGGGCATACCTTGGGACATGCTATCGAGAAAGGATCTGGATACCGTATAAAACACGGTGAAGCAGTGTCGATAGGTATGGTATCTGTGACAAGATTATCAGAGCGTTTGAAATTTGCCGAATCGGGTCTAACAAATACGCTAAAAGATTTATTGAAGCTTCTCGGTTTACCAACGGAATTACCGGATTGGTTAGACCGAGAGCAACTTGTTTCGACTATGGAATATGATAAGAAACGCCTCGACGGGAAAGCCCGTTTAGTTTTACCAGTTAGAATAGGTCAGGTTAAGTATGGGGTCGAGTTAGAGGATTTGAGGATGTTGTTGGAGGAGTAATAAATGGAGAACACGTATACTATCTTAGTTCTGCATGGTCCAAATCTGAATTTGCTTGGTGAGCGGGACCCAAAATTTTATGGTTCCTTCACCTTGGATGAAATCAACCGTCGTCTTGAAATGTTGGGTGAGGATTTTGGAATAAAAGTGAGAGCTATACAAGCAAATAGCGAAGGAGCCTTAATTGATCATCTGCAACAGGCTCGTCATTGGGCAAGAGGAGTGGTTTTTAATCCAGGCGGTTACTCACACAGCTCGATATCTCTGCGTGATGCTGTATCCTCGATCAATATTCCTGTTGTTGAAGTCCATCTCTCGAATATACAAGCTCGAGAAGAATTTCGCAGGCAATCGATGGTGGCGCCAGCTTGTCTGGGTAGTATCTATGGTTTTGGCTGGCATTCTTATGCTTTGGGATTGTTGGCTCTCGTCCGAAAATTCAGTGAAGAGGATGAATAGAGTTATTCTTCCTTCAGAAAGAACAATAATCCAGCAGCTCCCTCAGAGATGTCTTCCATACCTCGTATTGTGCCAAAGTATTCTTCTTCAGCGTCCTCGGAGTACCAGTATAATTCCCCCTCTTCGGTTACGAAACCGATTTCTTTTTCTTCATCGTTAAGAAAGCTGAGGATTTCTCCATCATCTTCTACCCATCCAATGATGGTATCATCTGTGTCATAAATATCCCCTTCTTCATAGTCTATCCAGCCTAAATAATCATCTTCACCCAGCTCTACTCTGAAAACTTTACCCCTATCATCTATCCTACCGACGTACTTATCGGGAGAAAGAGCCTTATCCCGATAAATCTTCACGTCCATTGTCAGTTCCTCCTCTAGCCACAATTATTTATTAAGTAAGGCCATGACTAATCAATGCAATCTAGAATAATTAAGTATATTCTAGCCTCGTTTCTGAAATCTGTCATCCCTTTAGATATTATTGTAAAGAAACGTATATCCGTTTATTGATTTTTCCCTTGCTTTTATAATCAACCACCTGGATTCTTCCAACTTCAGATGTATTCCGAACATGGGTACCACCATCTGCCTGTAAGTCCAGGCCGACGATTTCTACAATCCGAACCTGTTGGATGCCTTCAGGCAATAAATTGATCTTCGTCCGCATTAAATCGGGAATCTGGAAGGCTTCTTCTCTAGGTAAAATATCGACTCGCACCGGGAGTGCCTTGGATACTTCTACATTAATTGCCTTCTCGATCTCTTCCACCAAGTCCTTGTGCATGGTTTCGAATTCGAAGTCCATGCGCCCCTGTTGGGGATCCATGTCGCCTCCAGTCACAGAAGCTCCATAATCACGGAAAATCACCCCGCATAAAATGTGCATGGCGGTGTGGGTGCGCATTAATTGATAACGTCGTTCCCATTTTATTTGCCCCTCAACTCTTGTCCCAATAGATGGTAGATCTTCGATGGTTTCCAAGTAGTGGAAAACCTGCTCTCCTATTTTCTTGGCACGTTTGATCAAATAATGGATTTCACCAACTATCAAAATTCCGCTATCAGCAGGTTGTCCGCCTCCTCCAGGATAGAACGCTGAGCGATTCAATGAGATCCCCCAG
>Ga0209254_10005328_pt1 | contig 11838 bp, 12 predicted proteins | sample FrelakmetDIP11DI_FD_187148 | JGI IMG/M metagenome (GOLD analysis project Ga0209254, IMG submission 187148) | Freshwater lake sediment microbial communities from the University of Notre Dame, USA, for methane emissions studies - DIP11 DI (SPAdes)... | ecosystem: Environmental > Aquatic >... | reverse complement strand
GCCGAACAGGTTCGTGCCAGGAATCCTGCCGACAACCACCATGTGGGGGAAGGTAAAACGGTACAATATCACGATAAGGGAGAGGGCAGCACCAATAAGCACCCCGGCCAGAATCCCGAAGACCAACACGCCCCCAAACGTGATCAGGGCGATGTAGATCTCTGTTTTGTTGATATGCCCGATACGGTTGAGCCCGGCGATATCAACCATCTTGAACACTGCAACAACAATGAGTGCAGCGATAACCGGCTCGGCGAGGTAGTAAAAGAATCCTGTCAGGTACAGTACGACGAGAATGGTTACGCCTGCCGCGATAGCCCCGGCAAGCTGTGTGTGTGCTTTGTTCCTGTCGGTGACCGCTGACTTTGAAAAACTCCCGCCGATTGGAAATCCCTGGCCTATACCAACGGCTACGCTGCTTGCCCCAAGCGCAAGCAGTTCCTGGTTGTTATCGGTTTCATACTCATGGGCCTTGGCGTAGGTCCGGGTAATCGTGCAGAGCTCGACGAAGGAGAGCACAAAAAGGCCAACCGCAAGCGGAAAGACAAGTGCCACATCACCGGTTGAGAAAACCGGCATTCCTATGTCCGGGAGTCCCTGGGGGATTGTCCCAACAATCTCTACTCCCTTCTCTTCGAGCCCTGTCAGCCATACCAGGATGATGGAAAGCACAACCACGATAAGGGATCCAGGAAGACGCGGGAACTTGTGTTCAAGTGCAAAAAAGAGGAGGAGCGCACCGATGCCAAGGGCGAGTGCGTAGAGATTTGTTTCAGGGATATTTTGCAGGATGAAGATGATTTTTTGGAAAAACGCTGAAGGGGCCCCCGAAAGTCCGAGCAGCTTTGGGATCTGGTTGACGATGATTACAATCCCGGTCCCGACCAGGAACCCTTTCATGACCGGGCCTGAAATCAGGTTGACGAGGAAACCAAGCCGGAGAAGCCATGCACTTACTGAAATAATTCCGACGAGAATTGCGGTCAGGGCTACAATCCCGGCATACTCTGCCGGGCTGCTGATGACCATGGCAGCAAAAAAGGTTGCCACCATGATGGCTTCAGAGGAGCTGGGTCCGACAGAAGCATGCCGCGAGGTAGCAAAGATGAAGTAGGCCAGGGGGGCCATAATCCCCGCATAGAGGCCGTATTCAGGAGGGAGGCCGGCAAGGGTGGCATAGGCCATGTTGTCCGGGATAGCAAAGGCAGCGAGGGTTAGCCCGGCAATGATGTCAAATTTCAGCCATGTCTTGTCATAGGAAGGAAGCCACTGCAGGACTGGCATGAAGGCAAATACCCTTCGTTTTGCCACTTCCAGCGAAATTCCCCTGCTGTTCATATCCACGCAATGTTTCTTTTCAGGTCCTGGACGGAGCCTGGAGTATTCCAGCATTAATTAAGGAAGATGCGGTTATTAGTGTTATGAATCATGATCAGACCGGAACCCGGAAGAATTCCAGTCTCTTACCGTCAGAAGAGCCCAAGGGGCAGTTAGTCACCCTCAGGCTAATGTATGTCAATAGTGCAGTTATTTTCCCATAGATTCCCATTCTGTAGATGTTTTACGATAGGGCTGACAGCTATCCTTCCGGTAAACACCACAGAAGTATTAATGCCGGGAAGAGGAGTATCCGGTAGCCCAACTCCAGGGAACCCTCGTCCAAATATGAACAGTTGAGCCAGGAGGGAACAGACGATGGGATTAGTAGGTAAAGTTGCTGCAGCAAAAGTCGTGAAAGGACGCAGAGACGATAAGAAAGAGAAGAAAGAAGAAGCCGAAAAGACTGAAGAAAAGAAATGAATGGACCGGATTGAAACGGGGGATATCCCGTTCAACCCATTATCTATCGATTAGACGAAATCTTGTGTTCCGGATTCCGGACCTGTCTCTCTTTCGTACTGATTGTTTCATCCGATTGCAAGACCGAATTGACCGATATGCCGGATGTTGTCTTACTCTGTTTCTCCAGCACCTGTCTTGTCACCCTCTTTCCTGGCAACCTTCCTGGTATACGGAAGAGAATACCGGTAGCTCACGACAAATCCCATTACCAGCGCAAGGGCCATGGCAGGAACGAGTTCAGGTTCAAAAACAATGGCAATGATCATGGCAAGGGCAATAGGGCTCCTGAGCAGGGCAACGCTGACTCCGGCGATGACACAGACCAGGCACACAGCGAGAGGAATGAACGGAAAGAGCTTGAATACCAGGATCCCCAGGGTCCCCCCGATGAAGAAGCCCGGGAAGATGTACCCCCCGGCAAAACCGGTGGAGAAGGTGAAGGTTATGAGGAGGATCTTCACCACAACGAGCACGAGCAGAAACAGGAGACTGACTTCCAGGTAATGATTGATGAGGACCTGGAGCTGTTCACTCCCCATGAACAGGGTCAGGGGAAGGAGTATCCCGGCAATCCCCAGTCCAAGACCACCCAGCAGGCCGAGGAGCACGGGCCTGTTCTCCCAGGGCTCAAATATTCCCCGCATCTTCTTGTACAGGATGATGAACAAGATCCCGGTTACACCGCCAAGCAGGCCGAGGAAGATGGCATAGACAAGATCGATATCCCGGAACCCCTCATAGGCAGGAACGGTGAACATCCCCCCCATGAAGGTGCCTGAGAGCAGGAAATAGACGGCAAATCCTGCTGTCGCTGCGACAATTGAGGGGAGGATGGCCTTCCAGGTCATTTTACCCTTTTCAAGGGTGACCTCGATGAGGATGAGGGCCCCGCCAAACGGTGATGTCAGGAATGCCCCGAAGAAACCACTGAACGCCGAGAGAGAGGACAGGGTGACCAGGGGCGGCGGCATGCGGGCTTTCTCGGCAATCAAAGTTCCTGCTGCCCCGGTAGAAACGGTCAGGGGTGCCTCCGGGCCGAGGGGCGCTCCGCAGACGAGGGAGACCAGTCCCCGGAAAAAGAGCTCGATCCCCCGCTTCAGGCCAAACCTCCCTTCCCTGTCGAACTTGATCAGGTCTTCTGCCATGATTGCAATTTCGCCTTTGAAATAATGGCGTATCAGCCCGACAAGGAGTCCTCCGACAACACAGATCACGAGGATCCAGGGGTTGAAGACCGGCGAGAGGGAATCAACCGGGATATCGTTCCATACGATTGCCGTGAAAAGATCCTCCAGGAAGAAGAAGACGATCATCATCAGGGCACCGATAGCCCCGACCAGGGAGACAAAAAGAAGGAGGATGTAGAACTTTCGTGTGTTTAGTGATTCGGTGGCTTCATCGATCCGTGTACTGCTGACATCGTCTGGCATCACTTATCTCAGTAGAGTAAGAGAAACAGGTGGGTATTAAATTTCATCGGTTTGCATCCAAATCCTGCCGGGATGGATGGTATCTGCCCGGATAAGATAAAGGGGAAGGGAGAGGTCTGGTTTGGGTGAAAGCTATGAATCGGACAACTTGTTCTTTCCCGGAATCAGCAGTTCCAGCTGCTGAAGACGGGTGCGTATCTCGGTATCAATTTTCTCTCTCTCAACCAGGTACTGTCTGAGTTCTGCCAGGGTGACATCAAGGGGAGGTTGTATTCCAGGCACCTGGCCTTTCTCTGCCTTCTGATCCCGCGATACGAGGAGTTTGTTGGCGACGTACCCGGCAAACGTCGCAAAGACTGCTACTCCGGTAGTCATGACCAGGACACCTACCAGCCGTCCCCCGTTGGTCACCGGGAACCGGTCACCGTACCCAACGGTGGTGATGGTCGTATACACCCACCACATGGCATCACTGGCAGTCTTAATATTTGCATCAGGTGCAGCGCTCTCCACCACAAGGATAAGGTATGACCCGGACTCGATGATGATGATCACGGCAAATACGAGGATAAACAGGGCCACTTGAGCCCGGTGGCGGGAGACATAATCAATGATTTTTTTCGCCCCGAACTTATGGACCAGCCGGTAGGCCTTGACGATCCGGAATAACCGCAGGAACCGCAGGAAGGGGGCAACGGCCAGCAGGTCAGCCCATCCATAATCCCGGAAGAAATAGTATGATCTTGATTCTGCATGGAAAATCCGGAGCCCGAAGTCAAGGATAAAGAGCAGGGTAAGAAATGCATTGACCATGTAAATTACCCTGACCGCGTTTGGGTCAATACCAGGGACCACGGCAAGGAACATATTAAATACCGAAAGTATGGAAATCGCAGCGATGAAAATTTCATACCCACAGGTGAGATAATCTGATTTCTGGGTGACTGTCATAGGAATCTCAGATGAGGGGATGATACCGAATACAGAATAATGCTTTTGTATGCGTTTCATAGCCTACATATAAAATTAACCATTATCCGGGCTCCATTCGGGATGAAAACCAAAAATCTTTAAGATTTAAAATTGCACCAGATACTGATGGCAAAAAAGAAGGAAAAAGCGGGTAAAGAGGAAGAACCGCTCAAATTATTCTATATCTTCTATAACCAGGAACGCTGGGACAACTGGATTGCGACGCTGCGGGACTCTGATTTCGAGATGAAGCCCGGGTCTGACGAGATGCCGGACGGCTATACCACACTCTACAACTTCTCCATGGATATCACCATCGAGGTGTTGAAGATCCTCCGGCTCTACCAGAACGGGAGGTTTTCAAAGGAAGAGGCCCTCCAGAAACTCAATGCGGTTGAAGCCATCGTGATGACGGATGTCACGGACGAAAAGGTCGAAGAGTACATTGCGTCTCTCCAGCTCTCCCTGCTGGTGCTCTTTGCCGCATGCAAACGGTTCCTGGAAGGGGCATATTCCACCGATATCAAGGCCCTGGTGAAAGATGGTAAGAAGGCCGGTGATGAAGACCTCGAGAAAGCCCTTTCTCTTGCTGCCGAGATCGGTGCAAATGTCATCAACGGGGCGTCCTGCTGCGGGAAGTACGTGAAGGAAGAACTCGAGCAGCCGGGCCTCTTTGACGAATGGCTCATCGAGATCGAGAGCATGCACGAGGCCATGACCTCCCTCAAGAACTTTGACGAGGAGGCCGGAGAGGGCTCGTGATCGCCGGACGGGCGCGGTTCCGGCATGCCCGGAGGATCGAGCGGGCTGTCGGCTACCGGATCCCGGACCTCGCCTTCCACGGTGCCACCCTTGATGCCATCACCTCCCGGCTGAATATGGACCGCCTGGACAACGTGCTCCGGGACCAGATCCTCGCTTTTTTTAAATCCTTCCTCAAGTGTTCCTGCCGGGATTCACCGCACTGCGGCTGCCCGGAGAAGAAGTTTGCCCGGGAGATCCTCGAGCTCCGGGAGAGCGGACTTGATCACCGGCAGATAACGGTGTTCCTCCAGGACGAGTATGGCATTGATATCTACCCGGCAGATGTCCTCAGCTTCCTTGAGGATTCCGTCCATGTCCTCGAGGCCATCCGGGATATCGCAGCCCTGGAGAAGAGACAGGAGCTGGAGACTGCAGCAACCCGGCACATAGACCTGATCGAACGGTAGTGCAGGGCTTCTTCTTTTCCCCCACCGAATTTTTTATCCCTTTCTTTCTCCAGTGATCTGTGATCAGCAATGGAGAAGACCCTGACCGTGCGCTGGCGGCATACCCGTGACCAGGAGAGCCCCTGCTTCAGGTGCATGGATACCGGGAGGTCTCTGCCGGAGCTCCTGGAGCTGCTTCTCCCGGTCTTCTCAGAGGAAAAGATTGGACTCAATTTCCAGGATGAGGAAATTCCCCCGGGAGCGGGTCTTCCCGAAAATATCCTGCTCTTCAACGGTATCCCCCTCAGCACGCTCCTCTCCTATGCCGCCCAGGGTGATGAATACTGCCATGCATCGAAGTGCATGCCACCAGAGCACATCTATCGTCGTTATCCGGGTGAATCCGGCGTGATGTGTGATGAAGCACCCGAGATCCTGGTCCGGAAGGCGATGGTCCTTGCGCTTGATCCTGATGTTCAGGCGGGATTTGCCGGTCTCCAGTGATCATTTATATTCTCAGGCATCCTAGACACGGTCATACGGAGTACGGTATGCCCATCGGTGCTACAATCCTTATGATTATTGTTATTATCCAGTTTTTCCTGGTTTTTGTCATTATTTTTGACCAGCGGAGGAACCCGACATCGACGGTCGGGTGGGTTCTTGTCCTCCTCCTCCTTCCAATCCTCGGTTTCTTTCTGTACATCTTCCTCGGCCAGGACTGGACAAAACGCCGCCTGTTCTCCAGGAAGGCGGAAGATGACCGGCGTATTGTGGAAGTGGTGGTCTCCCAGAAAAAGGAACTCGAGCGCATCGGTCGTGAACACCATGGTGACCTTTTTGAACGGTTTCTCAGTATCGCCAGGATGCTCCTCGACAGTAACCAGGCAATCATCACCAACGATAATGCCCTCACCATTTTTACCGACGGGAATGCCAAGTTCGCATCCCTCTTTGATGCCATCCGGGCGGCAAAGCACCACATCCACCTGGAGTATTACATCATCCGGGACGACCCGCTCTCCCGGGAACTCATCCAGCTCCTCACGGAGAAAGCACGGCAGGGAGTGGAGGTCCGGCTGCTCGCTGATTCTCTGGGCATGAAGGTGAAAAAGAAGGGACTGCAGGAGTTTGAAGAGGCTGGCGGGAAGCACGCGGTCTTCTTCCCGCGGATATTCACCCTGAATTACCGGAATCACCGGAAGATTGCCGTGATTGACGGGACAACCGGTTATATCGGGGGTTACAATATCGGTGAAGAATATCTCGGGAAAGGGCCGCTCGGCTACTGGAGGGATGCGGCGATCAAGATCGAGGGGATGGGGGTTACCGGTCTGCAGACCCGGTTCTTCATGGACTGGAACTATGCTGCCGGTGATCACCTCACCTTTGACCCGGTCTACTTCCCTGATGTCAGGGGGCCGGGGAAGTGCCCACTCCAGACCGTCTCGAGCGGCCCTGATGCCCGCTGGAGCCTGATAAAGGAAGGGTATGTAAAACTGATCCTGACCGCAACCGAATCGGTGTACATCCAGACCCCCTATTTTATCCCTGATGACAGTATCCTGGATGCCCTCCGGATTGCGGCACACTCCGGCGTGGATGTCAGGATCATGATCCCCTGCAAACCCGATCACCCGTTTGTCTACTGGTCGACCCTCTCCTTCATCGGCGACCTCCTTGATTCAGGAGTCAGGGCTTACACCTATGACAACGGGTTCATCCATGCAAAGACCATCGTGGTGGACGGTATCGCTGCCTCGGTCGGCAGTGCTAACTTCGATGTCCGGAGCTTCCGGCTGAACTTCGAGGCCAACGCTTTTTTTTATGACCTGGAATACGGGGGCCAGATGAAGAAAGCATTCCTGGACGACCTCCCGAAATGCACCGAGATAACTCTTGAGAAGTATAAGAACAGGTCCCCGTGGATCAAGGCAAAGGAATCAGTTTCCCGGCTCTTCTCTCCGCTGGGATAGACTGTCCTGGTGGTGCAAAGCAGGATCCGGGAGGAAATCTCCCCTGGTTTCCTTTTTTTTTAAAAAAACATCATCAGGGGGCTTTGTCCCTGCAGGCCGGGCAGCTGCCATAAAATTCGTGGTTCTGCCAGGTCCAGGGGGTGAACTCCCGGCAGACCCGGGGTTTTACATCGTGGATGGCACAGAGGGCTGTTCCTTCCGGAGATCTCCTGAAGAACGGGCATTCCCGCAAGAGTCTCCCCCCGGTATCCTGCCAGTAGTGGGTGGAGAGGATCCGGGGCAGATCGCCTGGTGTGATCTCTCTCCCGCTGACCCGCGATCCATCAGAAAAACGGATGGCCACGTGCTGCAGGATATCCTGGCGGTCCTCTTCCAGCCAGGGGATGAGGTCCTCGATGATCCCCTTCTGCCCCCATCCCCACCGCTCGCAGCACTTCCCGCACTGGAGACAGTCCTGGTGAACGGTCACGATCTCTTCCTCCTGGAATTATCAGGCTGGAGGGTTATGGCTTTTCCCTTCCCTGTTGCCTGCTCCCGAAAATATTGAAAAGTACCTCTCTTCTTCACCTTCAGAAGGACTCTCTCACCCCCACCTTGATAGGATCCCGGCACCCTGTACGATCAGGGAAGGATCATGCCTGCACGAATTCTTGTCGCATATGCGACGCGGAACGGGTCGACAGCCGGGATTGCGGACGCCATCGGAAAGGAACTGGAGTCTGCCGGCCACACCACGGTTGTAAAAGAGATGAAGACCATCACCACGGTCGAGAGGTACGATGCCATCGTCATCGGGGCTCCGGTCTACATGGGGAAGGTGATCGAAATTGCCAGGTTTGTCGGCAGGCACAGGGAGAATCTCTCCCTCCGGCCGGTTGCGGCCTTTGCCGTCGGGCTGGCCCTGGTCTCAAAGGACCCAAGGCAGCTGGAGGAGGGCATGAAAGCACTCACTACCTCGATGGTCCCCCTCCAGCCGGTGGCAGCAACCCTGTTTGCCGGCAACCTGGACCCCGGGAAGCTCTCCTTTCTCCAGCGCAAGATGACCGAGATGGTCAAAACCCCGAAGGGGGATTTCCGGGACTGGGATGCAATTGCGGCCTGGGCGAGAGAACTGCCGGGGAAGTTAGGGGTGTAGACACCGGACCCCTGACCGGTCTCCCCACAGGTTTTTTTCCGTTGCAGGAAAAAGGTTGATCATTATGGCAGGGAAAAGCAGGCTCCGCACGCTCCTGGGGAATGGGTACCGGGTCGGTCTCGGCGGTGAGGGAGTACTCCGCACGGAAGGAAGAACAGGGCAGGCACTCAGCGTGCTTCGTGCAGCATACGACAGCGGGATCCGGTACTTCGATTCCGCACCGGCATATGCAGGGAGCGAACGCTACCTCGGGCTCTTCTGGGGGCAACACCCGGAACGAAAGGAAGGGACATTCCAGACCAGTAAATCTGCCCGGCGGGATGCGGAGGGAGCTTCTGCAGACCTTGCGCAGACGCTTGCCCTCATGGGACGTGACCATCTCGGGCTCTGGCAGATCCACGATATCCGGGACAGGGATGATATCAGGCGCCTGGAGGAACCCCGGGGAGCCCTCCGGGCATTCACCAATGCCCGTGAAACGGGAATGGTCCGCGGGATCGGGGTCACCGGTCACCACGATCCTGCTGTCCTGCTTCATGCGGTCACCAGCTGGGATGTCGATTCGGTCCTCCTGCCGGTCAGTCCTGTGGAGACTGCTCTCGGAGGGTTTTCTGAGCAGGTGATCCCGGCGGCACGGGAACGGGGTATCGGGGTGATCGGGATGAAGGTGCTTGGTGCAGGGAACTTTATCGCCCCCGAATCGGGGCTTTTTCCTGAGATCCTGATCCGTTATGCCCTCTCCCAGGATGTCGACCTTGTCATTGCCGGATGTTCAACGCCAGGTGAGGCAGAGCTCCTTGCCCGGCTGGGGAAGGAGCATACGCCCATGGATGAGGAGACCCAGGCCCGGCTGGTCGATACCTTCCGCCCATATGCACAACGGCTCGCTTACTACCGGGGAGTATACTGACCGTCCCTTCCCCCGTCACAGGAACTATACCAGCATCCTCCGGAAGAAGCTGATCATCTGGTTGTATGCATCCACTGCAACAGCATCACTGGAGAGGGAGCCGTTCGTGATCATGAATCCGTGCGGCTTGCCCTGGTATACCTTGAGCTCATAGTACTTCCCTGCGGCATCGAGTTCCTTTGTGTAGTTGTAAATCCCGTCAACCGGACTTGGCCTGTCGCCTGATCCATGGATCATGAGCAGGGGGTCCCCTAGTTCCCCGATATGTTCTGCGGGAGTGGTGTTGTTCGTGTTTCCCCGTGAATAGGGAAAGCCGTAAAAAGCAACTCCTGTGTTCAACTCCTGTACCTGCGGGAGAAAGAGCATGGTGTACCTTCCCCCTGCGCAGAACCCGGTGAGACCGAGCTTTGATGCGTCGACCTCCGGGCGGGCCTGGAGTGCTGCAACCGAGGACCGGACCACTGCCTCGACTTCGGGATCTCCCGCCCGCTGGCCATAGGTCTGCCACTCGGGAGCGATCACGGTGAACCCGTCGCGGGCCATGAGGTCGATCATATCTTTGTACCCCTGCTCGAGCCCGTTAAAGGAGTGAAGAAGAACGATCCCGGGGTGTTTCCCCGGGGTTGACGGGACGGCGAGATACGCCGGATAGATCTTCCCGTCTGCAGTAATTGAGGTCATGCTCCCGGTACCGGGAGGTGGTAACGAGGTCTGATTTTGCTGCGGACCGGTTGTGCATCCTGCCACGAGAATGGCAAGGATGAGGCCACAGGAGATGAGGAACGAAAGGAGTATCCTGTTCATGGCTGTTTCACTAGTGCAAGTACCTTCTCAAAGGGGGTAAAAACATTTCTGCCCGGGAGGGGATCTCAGGGTACCTGGAATTCCCTTCACAAGGTTGGCTTCTCCCCCTAAAAAAATCCCGCATCCGGAGCCGGAAACATCTGGCAGCAACGGTGGCCTGCTCAAGACCCGGGTTTTTCCCCCATGCTACCTCATCCTTTTATATCCCTGTTGAAAGATTCTCTGGTTGCAGTGATTCAGATAAAGAGCAGGTATGTACTGGTTTTGACACTCATCGTGGCAATGCTGGTAACCGGGCTTGCTTCAGCCCAGGTGACTATCCAGGCTGGTGCCGGGGGGTCCAGGAGTGTGTACACAACAGGGAGCATCTATGTCGCGTCGACACCATCAGGAGCTTCAGCAGTTCTCGATAGCGGAATCGGCCAGCTGTTCACTCCGGGAACGTTTACCAAGGTCCCACCCGGGCTGCATAATGTACAGGTATCACGTCCCGGGTTCGAGTCGTCTTCGACCGATGTCACGGTGAGCGTAGGGACAACCGAGTACGTGATTGTCACGCTCCCACGGGTCCAAAATCCGGGGAGTATCTCGGTCAGCACGACTCCCCTGGGTGTCGGGCTCTATGTTGATCATCTCTACAAGGGAAAAACAAACCAGATCGTCGGCAACCTTGCACCCGGCAACCATACCGTCACCCTCGCCGAACCGGGCTATGTGACCTGGTCGGAACCGGTCACGGTGACCGGGGGTGATATGAAGATCCTGGTGGTGACCCTCGTCCCTGAATTTAATCCGCCCACGGGAGACCTCCAGGTCTCATCAAATCCCACCGGTGCCGTGGTCTACCTCAACGGTGATTACCAGGGGTTCACGCCACCCGATGACCACCTTGATATTATCGACCTTGCCCCGGGCAGCTATACCCTCATCCTGAGAAAACTGGGATTTGAGGATTACTCGGTCCCGGTAACGATCCAGCCGGGAAAAGTTCTGCAAATATCCGCCTCCCTCACACCGGCCAGCCAGACTCCGTCGTTAGCAACCGCTGATATTGTCTCGAAGCCGAGCGGTGCCGATATCTACGTGAATTCCCTCTACATGGGCATGACTCCTATCTCGTTCCAGAATGTCCAGCCCGGGAATTATACGATCGAGCTCCGCCTGCAGGGATATATACCGTTTACCACGAGCGGGCAGGCTCTCCCTGGCCAGAGCATCCATATCATCGCTGCGTTGGCTCCTGCTGCAACCCCCGCTACCCCGACACCATCGGGCCCCCTCCTGGTGCTGGTGGCACTCGGCATGGTCAGCCTGGCAGCCTCCATGGTAAAACGGCGGTAAGGTGCCGACAGGACGGCCCGATACCCCCTCTGTTTTTACCTTATCCCGGGGACCTGCTTACGGCATCACACCTGCGGGATACAATGAGAAGGTTTATCTCTTTTTTCCCCGTCCTCCCTGTAACCAGAGTTGAGGGGGAAGGGTAAGCGATGGTATCTATCACGGTCTATGACGGGGCGAACGGTATCGGGGGAAACAAGATCTTTGTTGAGGAGAAAGGACGGGGGGTCTTCCTCGA
>Ga0209254_10005327_pt1 | contig 11839 bp, 13 predicted proteins | sample FrelakmetDIP11DI_FD_187148 | JGI IMG/M metagenome (GOLD analysis project Ga0209254, IMG submission 187148) | Freshwater lake sediment microbial communities from the University of Notre Dame, USA, for methane emissions studies - DIP11 DI (SPAdes)... | ecosystem: Environmental > Aquatic >... | reverse complement strand
GACTGGGTGAACAAGCTGCCTGCCGGTATCGACACCCGCACCGCCATGGGTCTCGGCACCGCCGGCTTTACTGCGGCGCTCGCCATCCACCGGCTGGAGCAGAACGGGCAGAGCCCCGAGTTGGGCCCCATCGCGGTGACGGGCGCCACGGGTGGCGTGGGCAGCGTCGCGATTGCGCTGCTGGCGGGGCTCGGCTTCAAGGTCACGGCGGTCACCAGCAAGGCCACGGCAGACGACTATCTGAAGGGCCTCGGGGCCAGCGATATCTTCCACCTGAAGGGCAGGGAGCTTGGCACCAAGCCCCTGGAAAAACCCCTCTGGGGCGGCGCCGTGGACAATCTCGGTGGCGCCACGCTGGCCTGGCTCACCCGCACGGTCGTGCCCTACGGCAACATCGCCAGCGTTGGCCTGGCCCAGGGCCCGGAACTCAACACCACCGTAATGCCCTTTATCCTGCGGGGCGTGAGCCTGCTCGGGATCAACTCGGTTGAAGTGCCCCGGGCGCTCCGGGCCGAGGTCTGGCGGCGTCTGGCGGGGGACCTGAAGCTGGCCAATCTCAGCCAGATCGTCGGTCGGGAAGTGCCGCTGGAAGGTGTGCTGGATGTCGTGGACGGCTGGGTGGACGGCACCATCGTCGGTCGCTGTCTGGTCCGGCTCCGGTAGGCTCATTGGCTACAGTGGAAGACCTTTTGCGCCAGGGTTTGCCGGACCTCGATATTCCGGCGGACGAGGAACTGGTGGCCGCCTTCGCCGGATTCCTGCGGCTGCTCGCGCAGTGGAACGAGAACATCAACCTGACGGGGATCCGGGAGCCCGCCGCGATGGTCCCCCTGCACATTCTGGATTCACTGACGGCCCGGCCCTTCCTGAAGGGTGAGCGGATCGTTGACGTGGGCTGCGGGGCCGGGCTGCCGGGCATCCCGCTGGCGCTGGTTGACCGGCTGGCCCAGCCGGCCCGGCACTTCACGCTGGTAGATGGCACGCTGAAGAAGATCCGCTTCGTGGACCAGGCCATTGCCGACCTTGGTTTGGCCAACGCTGAGGCCCTGCACGCAAGGATAGAGGACCATCACCCCGTGCCGCTGTACGACACTGTCATCTGCCGGGCCCTGTCCTCCCTGCCGGATTTTGTCCGGCGCGCCGGGCGGGTCGTGGCGCCCGGTGGCCAGCTGCTGGCCATGAAGGGCAAGCTGCCTGTGGACGAGATTGCGGCATTGCCGGCCGGCTGGCGGGCCGGGGCGGTGACGCCGGTGCGGGTGCCGGGGCTGGATGCGCAACGCCACATCATCCAGGTGATCCGCGCCGGAGCTGCACAGGCATGAGCCGCATCATCGCCGTCACCAACCAGAAAGGCGGGGTGGGCAAGACCACCACGTCGGTCAATCTGGCCGCGTCGCTGGCCGCGCTGGAAAAGCGCGTGCTGCTGGTGGACCTGGATCCCCAGGGCAACGCGACCACGGGCTGCGGCGTCGACAAGCGGGCGCTCGAAGCCACCACTTGCGAGGTGCTGCTGGGCGAGAGCCAGGCGCTGGAGACCATCGTTTCGGTGACGAACTCCGGGTTCGCGCTGCTGCCGGCCAACTCCGACCTCACCGCCGCCGAAATCCGGCTGCTCCAGGAGATCGGTCGGGAGATGCGACTGCGCAAGGCGCTGGAGCCGGTGCGGGGCCTCTACGACTACATCCTCATCGACTGTCCGCCCACCATCAACATGCTCACGCTGAACGCGCTCACGGCGGCGGATGGCGTGCTGATTCCCATCCAGTGCGAGTACTACGCGCTGGAAGGCCTGTCGTCCCTGCTGGAAACGGTGAAGCAGGTGCGCAACACGGTGAACCCGGTCCTCAATATCGAAGGCCTGCTGCGCACCATGTTCGATCCGCGCAACCGGCTGGCCATGGACGTGTCGGCGGAGCTGGTGAAACTCTTCAAGGACAAGGTCTACGCCACCGTCATTCCGCGGAACGTGCGGCTGGCCGAGGCCCCGAGCTTCGGGCTGCCGGCCCTGCAGTTCGACCGGGGCTCCCGGGGTGCCCAGGCCTACCTGGACCTGGCGGCGGAGGTCCTGCGCGGGCCGCTGCCGGTCGAGATTAATGGGGGTCAGACTCCGATTTTTCCTCCACCGGAAAAATCGGAGTCTGACCCCCATTAATCGTAGAATGCCGGCCTTCCCCGGCGGCGGTTGAAAACCAGATGGTGGCAAAACGAACCGGACTCGGCCGCGGACTTGAGGCCTTGCTGGGGTCGTCGATGCCGGCAGCCGTCCCAGCCCCCGACGCGGTCACCCGTAAGCCGTCCGGCGAGGGGCTCCAGACCCTGCCCGTGGACCTGCTCGTCCGGGGCACCTACCAGCCCCGCCACGACATGCACCTGGAATCCCTGGAGGACCTGGCCCAGTCCATCCGGGCCCAGGGGGTGATCCAGCCGATCATCGTGCGGCCGCTGCCCGAGCGGGACCCCAGTGGCGCGCCCAAATACGAGATCGTGGCCGGGGAGCGGCGCTGGCGGGCCGCCCAGATGGCTGGATTGCAGTCGATTCCGGTCGTGATCCGGGAGATTCCGGACTCCGCCGCCATTGCCATGGCGCTGATCGAGAACATCCAGCGGGAGAACCTGAACCCCTTGGAAGAGGCGCTGGCACTGCGCCGGCTGATCGATGAATTTGGCCTGACCCACGAGCAGGCTGCTGAGGCCATTGGTCGGTCCCGGGTGGCGGTTTCAAACCTGCTCCGCCTGATGCAGCTTGGCGAGGTCGCCCAGGAGTTGTTGCAGAGCCGGGCTATTGAGATGGGCCACGCCCGGGCGCTGCTGGGCCTGACGGACTCCCTGATGCAGGCCGAGGTGGCCCGGCTGGTGTCCACCAAGAGCCTGTCGGTCCGGGAAACCGAGCGGCTGGTCAAGCGCATGCTCGAGGGCCCGTCGAAGTCGGCTGCCGGGGCCTCCACCCGGTCAACCGACCCGGACGTGCGGCGCCTCGAGAACGAGCTGGCCGACAAGCTGGGTGCCCAGGTGGCGATCCAGCACGGCCGCGGCGGCAAGGGCAAGCTGGTGGTCGCCTACAACAGCATCGACGAGCTCGAAGGCATCCTCGGCCACATCACGTAAATGGGGACATGCCTAATTTCCCGCGGCCAAGCGCCGCGCCGCTCGCAGTGGCGGGAAATTAGGCATGTCCCCATTTACGTTGACCGGGTTCTTTGCGGCGCATAGAATGCCGCGGCTAAACGGCGCGGGGTGCCTGTCCCATGGGACACGATGCCATGATTGGCCTCCGTAGCCGGGCACTTCGCACGGTACTGCGGTGGCAGCTGCTAGCCACCGTTGCCCTTGCCGCCATCTCTGCTCTCGCCGCTGGCCGGCACGGTGCAGTGTCTGCGGCTCTGGGTGGTCTGGTCAGTTTCGTCGCCGGGCTTGGTTTTGCCGGGGTGGCGTCCGCGTCCAGAAAGGACTCCGCCGGCCTGGCAATGCTCGCCGCGCTCCGGGCAGAGGCGGTCAAGATCTTACTGATCGTCGCGCTGCTCTGGGTCGTGCTGTCGGTCTACAAGAGTGTGGTGATCGTCGCCTTCATTGGCACGTTCATCGTGACCACCATCGTGTTTGCGCTGGCGCTGTTCGTTCGGGAATAACAAGGTAAAAGCTGAGTCGACTATGGCCGCCGAAGAAGCCCTCACCCCGACGTCCTATATCAGCCACCACCTGACGTTCCTGGCGGAACCAGTCGGCCCGGGTGGGTTCTGGATGATTCATGTCGATTCGCTCGTCATGTCCGCGCTGCTCGGTTTCGTCGGCATAGGCCTGATCTGGCTGGTTGGCCGGGGCGCGACCGCCGGCGTGCCCAACAAGCGCCAGGCTTTTGTCGAGCTACTCTTCGACTTTGTCGACGATCAGGTGCGTGGCATTTTCCACGGCGATCCGAACAAGTTCGTTGCTCCCGCCGCCCTGACTGTCTTTGTGTGGGTGCTGCTGATGAACAGCACGGCCTTCCTCCCGATCGACATCACCGCCAAGGCGATCCATGCCTTAGGCCCCGAAGAGTTCCGTCTCACTCCCACCGCCGACGTCAACACCACCTTTGCACTCGCTCTCTCGGTCTGGTTGCTGATGATCTACTTCTCGATCAAGGTGAAGGGCCTCGGTGGCTGGATCCACGAACTGTTCTGCACGCCCTTTGGCAGCAATCCACTGCTCTGGCTCTTCAACTTCCTCTTCAACCTGGTCGAGCTGGTCTCCAAGCCGCTCTCCCACGCACTGCGGTTATTCGGCAACCTGTACGCCGGCGAGATCATCTTTCTGCTGCTTGGGATGTGGGCCGCAACGAGCCTGGTGGGCGTCGTCGGCGGTGCCGTGCTTGGGCTGGGCTGGGCAATCTTCCACCTCCTGATTGTGCCGCTGCAGGCCTACATTTTCATGATGCTGACCATCGTCTACATCTCGATGGCGCATGAGTCGCATTAAGCAATCGCACTAATTCCAATCAACCACCACGTACTTCCGCTGAAGAGAAAAGGACACCACCATGGATAACGTTCAATACCTCGCGATGATCCAGGCCTACACCGGCATTGGCATCGGTCTCATGATCGGCCTCGGTGCCGCCGGCGCCTGTATCGGCGTGGGCATCATGTGCAGCCGCTTCCTCGAGGGCGCCGCCCGCCAGCCGGAACTGGCCCCGATGCTCCAGGCCAAGGTGTTCCTGCTCCTCGGCCTGATCGACGCGTCCTTCATCATCGGCGTCGGTCTTGCCATGCTCTTCGCCTTCGGTAATCCGCTCCTCGCCGTCGTCAGCGGCGGCTAAAGCAACCGGATCGCGGGGACCGAGATGAATATCAATCTCACGCTAGTTGCCCAGGGCATCACTTTCTTCGCCTTCATCTGGTTCACGGTGAAGTTCGTGTGGCCGCCGATACTGGCGGCCATCGAAGAGCGTCGTACCACCATCGCCAACGGCCTCGCAGCCGCCGACAAGGGTGCTCGTTCGCTGGAAGACGCCCAGGTGAAGATCGCAGGCATGGTTGAAGAAGCTCGTGGCCAGGCTCGCCAGATTCTTGACCAGGCCCAGACCCGCGCCAACGGCCTGGTGGACGAGGCTCGCGTTGGCGCGACCCAGGAGCGTGAGCGCATCCTGCAGTCGGGCCAGGCCGAGGTGGCTCAGCAGCTTAACCGCGCCCGTGATGAACTCCGGGCCCAGGTGGCCGGCATCGCCGTGGCCGGTGCCGAAAAGATCCTGGCGCGGGAAATCGATCCCCGCGCCCACCAGGATCTCCTCGACAAGCTCGCCGCGCAGATCTGAAGCAACCGAAGTTGAAGCACCGCAGTCATGGCTGAACACGGCACCACCGCGCGACCCTACGCCCAGGCAGTATTCGAGATTGCCCGTGCGGACAACCAACTGGGCGCCTGGTCGGACTTCCTGAAGCTCGCGGCCGAGATCAGCCTGTCCGCCGATGCCCAGCGCCTGCTCTTCACGCCGGGTGCCGATGGCTTTGCCCTGGCGGCCGCGATCGCAGACATCTGCCGGGAGAAGCTCGGTGCTCCAGAGCCGCTTAAGGATGGACCCAAATCGGTCGGCGCCGGTTTCCTGAAAGTGCTTGCCGAGAATCAGCGGCTCGGCGTGCTGCCCGAGATCCTGGGGCGCTTCGAGGTGCTGAAGGCCGAAGCCGAGCGCACGCTGGACGCCATACTCACCTCCGCGTCCGCCGTCAGCGACACCCAGCAGCAACGCATCATCGACTCCCTCAGCAAACGCTTTGACCGGAAGATCCGGCTGGCCGTGCAGCTTGATCCCACTCTCATCGGTGGCGCCCGCCTCCAGGTGGGCGACCGGGTCATCGACGGCTCAGTTCGCACCGGCCTCGACAAACTGGCAACCGCCCTCCGCGCCTAGACGCTAGACGAAGGAACGACACATGGCACTGAAAGCCTCAGAGATCAGCGAGCTGCTCAAGCAGCGCATCAAAAACTTCGAAAGCGCGGCGGAAGCGCGGGACGTCGGCACGGTCATCGCCGTAACCGACGGCATCTGCCGCATCCACGGTCTCGCCGACGCCCAGTACGGCGAAATGCTCGAGTTCCCCGGCAACTCCTTCGGCCTCGCGCTGAACCTGGAGCGGGATTCGGTAGGCGCTGTGGTCCTCGGCGACTACAAGCACATCTCCGAAGGCGACACGGTGAAGACCACCGGCCGCATTCTGGAAGTCCCGGTCGGCGAAGGCCTGCTGGGCCGCGTCGTGAACGCCCTTGGCGAGCCCATCGATGGCAAGGGACCGATACAGGCTTCTGGCCGCTCCCCCATCGAGAAGGTGGCCCCGGGCGTCATCACCCGCCAGTCCGTGAACCAGCCCGTGCAGACCGGGATCAAGGCCATCGACGCGATGGTCCCCGTCGGCCGTGGCCAGCGGGAGCTGATCATCGGCGACCGGCAGACCGGCAAGACCGCCGTGGCCGTCGACGCGATCATCAATCAGAAGGGCACTGGCATTAAGTGCATCTACGTGGCGATCGGGCAGAAGGCCTCGTCCATCGCCAACGTCGTGCGCAAGCTCGAAGAGAACGGCGCACTGGCCCACACCATCATCGTGGCTGCCTCCGCCGCCGACTCCCCCGCCATGTGGTTCCTCGCGCCCTACTCCGGCTGTGCGATGGGCGAGTATTTCCGCGACAAGGGCGAAGACGCCCTGATCATCTACGACGATCTCACCAAGCAGGCCTGGGCCTATCGTCAGGTGTCCCTGCTGCTGCGCCGTCCGCCGGGCCGCGAAGCGTATCCCGGTGACGTGTTCTACCTGCACTCCCGCCTGCTGGAGCGCGCAGCCCGGGTCAACGCGGAGTACGTCGAGAAGATCACGGGCGGCAAGGTGAAGGGCAAGACCGGCTCCCTGACGGCACTGCCGATCATCGAGACCCAGGGCGGCGACGTGTCTGCCTTCGTGCCCACCAACGTGATCTCGATCACCGACGGCCAGATCTACCTGGAAACGGATCTGTTCAACGCCGGTATCCGCCCCGCCATCAACGCCGGCCTCTCGGTTTCCCGCGTCGGTGGATCCGCCCAGACCAAGATCATCAAGAAGCTCGGCGGCGGTGTCCGCCTTGCGCTCGCCCAGTACCGGGAGCTGGCGGCATTCGCCCAGTTCGCATCGGACCTGGACGAAGCCACCCGCAAGCAGCTCGAGCGGGGCCAGCGTGTGACGGAACTGATGAAGCAGAAGCAGTACTCACCGCTGTCGGTTGGCCTGATGGGCCTGTCGCTGTACGCGGTGAACGAGGGCTACATCGATGCAGTGCCGGCCAAGTCCGTCGTGGCCTACGAAGCGGCCTTGCACGCCCATGCCAGGGCCAAGTTCGGCTCGATCATCGACAAGATCAGCGAGAAGGGCGACTACAACGACGAGATTGCCGGCCAGCTCAAGCAGATCTGCGAAGACTTCAAGAAGAGCGGGGCATATTGACGGATCGCGCCTGAAGGCGCTCCTACGGGAAATACGGTTGTAGGAGCGCCGACCGGCGCGACACGGAAAGCACAATGGCAGGCGCAAAAGAAATACGGACCAAGATCAAGAGCGTCAAGAGCACGCAGAAGATCACCAAGGCCATGGAAAAGGTGGCGGCCTCCAAGCTGCGCCGGACCCAGGCGAGAATGGCTGCGGCCCGGCCCTACGCCGACAAGATCCGCCAGGTCATTGGCAACCTCTTCCAGGCCAACCCGGAGTACCGGCACCCGTTCCTCGTTGCCCGGCCGGTCAAGCGCGTGGGCTACGTCGTGATGTCCACCGACAAGGGACTCTGCGGTGGCCTCAACGTGAACGAGTTCCGCAAGCTTATCCCTGAGATTCGCAAGTGGGAGGGGCAGGGCGTCGAAGTAGACCTTTGCCTGATCGGCGCGAAGGCCGTGCAGTTTTTCCGGCGCCTGAAGGTCAATGTGGTTGCCGCCACCACGAACCTCGGCGAGAGCCCGCAGATCAAGGATCTGATCGGTGCCGTCACGGTGATGCTGGACGCCTACAAGGAGGGCCGCATCGACCGGCTGTTCCTGATCTACAACGATTTCATCAACACGATGAGCCAGAAGGTCGACTTCCAGCAGCTGCTTCCCGTCGAGGCTGTGGATGCCAGCGAACTGCAGCAGACCTGGGACTACATTTACGAGCCCGGCGCTGTGGACCTGCTGGACGACGTGCTGACTCGTTACATCGAGACCCAGGTGTACCGGGGAGCCGTCGAGAACGTGGCTTGCGAGATGGCCGCGAAGATGGTGGCCATGAAGTCGGCGACGGACAACGCCGGCAAGCTGATTGAAGAACTGCAACTGGAATACAACAAGGCACGGCAGGCCAGCATCACCCGGGAGATCTCGGAGATCGTTGGCGGTGCTGCTGCGGTAAGTGGGTAGGAGCGCCTTCAGGCGCGCAACTATTGATTGCAACGAACGGTCGCGGCTAAAGCCGCTCCTACGACGCAAGAGGAAGGCAACATGAGCAACGGTAAGGTAGTACAGGTCATCGGCGCCGTGGTGGACGTGGAGTTCCCGCGGGACGCGATTCCGAAGATCTACGACGCACTGAAGATTGCGGACGCCAATCTGACCCTCGAGGTGCAGCAGCAGCTGGGTGACGGCGTGGTCCGCACCATCGCCATGGGCGCCAGCGAAGGCCTGAAGCGGGGCGTCAGCGTCGCCAACACGGGCAAGGCAATCTCGGTGCCGGTCGGTCCCAAGACCCTCGGCCGCATCATGGACGTGCTGGGCACGCCCATCGACGAAGCCGGTCCTATCGACGCCGCCGAGCACTGGCCCATCCACCGGGCCGCCCCCAGCTACGAAGACCAGGCGGGCACGACCGAGCTGTTTGAAACTGGCATTAAGGTCATCGACCTGATCATGCCCATCGCCAAAGGCGGCAAGATCGGCCTCTTCGGTGGTGCCGGCGTGGGCAAGACGGTGACGCTGCTCGAACTGATCCGCAACATTGCGGCCGAGCACTCCGGCTACTCCGTGTTCGCCGGCGTCGGCGAGCGCACCCGGGAAGGCAACGATTTCTACCACGAGATGAAAGACAGCGGCGTGCTCGACAAGGTCGCGCTGGTCTATGGCCAGATGAACGAGCCGCCCGGTAATCGCCTGCGGGTGGCGCTCACCGGCCTCACCATGGCTGAGTACTTCCGCGACGAAGGCCGCGACGTGCTGATGTTCATCGACAACATCTACCGCTACACCCTGGCCGGCACCGAGGTGTCCGCCCTTCTGGGCCGCATGCCTTCGGCAGTGGGTTACCAGCCGACCCTGGCCGAAGAGATGGGCGTGCTCCAGGAGCGCATCACGTCCACGAAGAACGGCTCGATCACGTCCTTCCAGGCCATCTACGTTCCGGCCGACGACTTGACCGACCCGTCCCCGGCCACCACTTTCGCCCACCTGGATGCCACCCTGGTGCTCTCGCGCAATATTGCTGAGCTCGGCATCTACCCGGCCGTCGATCCGCTGGATTCCACCAGCCGGCAGCTCGATCCCAACGTCATCGGCCAGGACCACTACGACACCGCCCGCTCGGTGCAGGCCGTGCTCCAGCGCTACAAGGAGCTGCAGGACATCATCGCGATTCTGGGCATGGACGAGCTGTCCGAAGACGACAAGCAGACCGTCACCCGGGCCCGCAAGATCCAGCGCTTCCTGTCCCAGCCGTTCTTCGTGGCTCAGGGCTTCACGGGCCAGGAAGGCAAGTACGTCTCCCTGAAGGACACGATCCGGGCCTTCAAGGGCATCGTGGCCGGGGACTACGACAACCTGCCGGAGCAGGCCTTCTACATGGTCGGCACGATCGAAGAAGCCGTCGCCAAGGCGAAAACTTTGCAGTAACTGATCGTAGGAGCGCCTTCAGGCGCGACCCGGTCCATCAAGTTGGAAATCGGTCGCGCCTGAAGGCGCTCCTACAGGGAACGACATGGCAACCATTAAAGTCGACATCGTCAGCGCCGAAGGCCAGATCTGGGCTGGCGAGGCCAATCTGGTGATCGCGCCGGCCCGCATGGGCGACGTGGGCATTGCGCCTCGCCACGCGCCGATGATGACGACGCTCCGCCCCGGCGATCTCCGGGTGCAGCGGGACGGCCAGGAAGAGCTCTACTTCTATGTGACCGGGGGCATCCTGGAAGTGCAGCCGAGGCAGGTCACCGTGCTGGCCGACACGGCGCTGCGCGCCGAGCAACTGGACGAGTCCGCCGCCGACGAGGCCCGCAAGAGAGCCGAAGACGCACTCAAGGGAGCCACCAACAAGGAAGACCTGGCCCACGCCCAGGGGCAGCTGGTAGAGGCGGCCGCCCGGTATCGGGCAGCGCAGAAGCTCAAGGGCAAGCGCGGCTCCTGAAGCCTTAATCCCGTAGGAGCGGCTTCAGCCGCGACCGTCCGGCCTCGCCGGCAGCTCAGCAGGAGCTTCAGCGCAAGGGCCACTCGATCACCTACCGGATCGCCATGGGCCCCCACGAGGGCCGCAAGGCCTTCACGCTGCAGACGGTGCCGGCCAGTGAGCGCACGACGAAGCCGTTCCTGGCCACGCACGCGGGCTTCTCCCTGCACGCCGGCGTGGCGGTCCGGGGCGGCGACCAGAAGACGCTGGAGCGCCTGTGCCGCTACATCGCCCGCCCGGCACTGGCCGAGGGTCGACTGTCACTCACGCCCCAGGGCCGGGTGCGTTACACCTTAAAGACCCCCTACCGGGACGGCACCACCCACGTGGTTCTCGAGCCGCTGGACTTCATGGCGCGCCTGGCCGCGCTGGTGCCGAAACCCCGCGTCCACCTGACGCGCTATCACGGCGTGTTCGCGCCGCACAGCCGATGGCGGGCGCAGATCACGCCGGCGGGGCGGGGGAGTGGCGTCAAGGTGGCGGACCCCCGAACGCCGGCCGAGCGTCACCGGGCCATGACCTGGGCGCAACGCCTGAAGCGCGTCTTCAAGCTGGATCTGACCAGCTGTGAGAATTGCGGCGGTCAGGTGCGGGTGATCGCCTGCATCGAGGATCCCGCGGTGATCGGGAGGATTCTGGCGCACCTCGACCGGCCGGCACCGCCGTCAGTCAGCCCGATTCTGCTGCCGCCGGCGCGCGGGCCACCGGGTCAGGGACTGCTGAAGCTGAGCTGAGAGCGCTTGATAGCCGCCGGACCGGAACCGGCCGGGCCGGCCTGCGCGTGTCACGGTGTGCGGTGCGAGAAACTGCACGGTCGCGTGACTATTGCGGGAGCGACGTCGGCCGCTCCGGAGTCGGCGGGCTGCAGGGGAGCGGAGGTCGGCCTGCCGACGGGGGGAATTCCGGAAGATCAGGGGCTTTGTACGGCTTATACTCGATTGACGTGGGCGTGACGAGATCTCGTCACTGCTCCCTCATCGTTGTTCCCCAGCTCCGGAGGTAAGGAAGATGCGAATCGCGCTCGTTCTGTCAATTGCTGTTGCGGTGTTGTTCGGAGTCGCCGCCCCGCTGTCTGCGCAGACGCAGCCTGCAGGTTCGACCCTCTTCCAGAACGTCCGCATCTTCGACGGCACGGGGCGGCCGCTCTCCGCACCGTCGCACGTCCTCGTGCGCGGCAACAAGATCGAGCGCATCTCGTCGGCGCCGATCATGAGCGATCGGCCTGCGGACGCCGTCGTCATCGACGGTGGCGGACGCACGCTGATGCCCGGGCTGATCGACAACCACTGGCACGTGATGATGGTGCGACCGACGCCCGCGCAGTTGCTCACGGGTGATATCGGCTACGTCAACCTGATCGCGGGTGCCGAGGCCACGGCCACGCTGATGCGCGGGTTCACGTCCGTGCGCGACATGGGCGGGCCGGCGTTCGGCTTGAAGCG
>Ga0209254_10005326_pt1 | contig 11842 bp, 11 predicted proteins | sample FrelakmetDIP11DI_FD_187148 | JGI IMG/M metagenome (GOLD analysis project Ga0209254, IMG submission 187148) | Freshwater lake sediment microbial communities from the University of Notre Dame, USA, for methane emissions studies - DIP11 DI (SPAdes)... | ecosystem: Environmental > Aquatic >... | reverse complement strand
GCCCCAGCCGCGGTCCATCATGCCGTCGATGACCTGCTTGGTAACGTGGAACAGGCTGTTGAGGTTGGTGTCGATGACCTTGTGCCAGCGCTCGAAGGTCATCTTGCGGAAGGTGCCATCCGCGGTGATGCCCGCATTGTTTACCAGCACGTCGACCGGCCCGAGCTCGTTACGTACCCTCTCGAAAGCCGCGCGGGTCGACTCCCAGTCCGCGACGTTGCCCTCGGAGGCATGAACCTCGTGCCCTTCGGCACGCATGTCGGCGATCCAGCGGTCCTTGCGCTGCGAGCCAGGGCCGCAACCCGCCACGACCCGAAAACCCTCGCGACACAGGCGCCTGCAGATCGCCGTGCCGATGCCGCCCATCCCCCCCGTCACGTAAGCGAGTCTTCCCGTCATGATCCCCTCCTGAAGTGCTCAGTGTACAAGGACTGTATTGCAGTTGCCGACAACGGCGGTGGTACGCGTTTTAGTGGATGCCAAGCGCATCGACGCGGATAACTGGTTCGCAAGGCCTATACTGCCTGCGCTGACGCCGGGCCAGCCAATGCCCGGTTACAGGGGGAAAAACATGAAGACCATCAAGACTGGAGCTTGGGCGCTCCCGGCCTGCGTATGCCTGCTCGCCAGCACGGCGGCATCGGCGCAGGACCAGCCGGCTGAACGCTATATCTACGCGACCTACTCCTATTGCGATTCCTCGAAGCAGGAGCGTTACGACGAAATCTTCGAACAAGTGCAGAAGCCGTTGCTGGACGCGGCCATCAAGGACGGATCGATCAACATTTACAGCTACCTCGGCCACCAGACTGGCGGCCAATGGCGCCGCGCGAGCGTCCACGGTTCAAACAGCGTCCAGGCCCTGCTGGATGCGCAGAAGAAAATGGGCGACCAGGAAGATGCGAACGAGAAGAACAAGCGGCTGGGCGCCGAGGCCGGCGCGATCTGCCCGTCTCACGATGATTACATCTGGCACGCGGTGGCTGGCAACGTCGGCACGGTGGGTCGTGGCGGCGCCGCATTCTCCACGTATTACGTCTGCGACCAGACGCGCGAATCCCAGGCCGATGCCATCGTCAAGGGCATGCTCGCCCCCGTGTACGACAAGATGGTCGCCGACGGCAAGCTGAAGTCCTGGGGCTGGATGGAGCACATCGTCGGCGGCAAATACCGGCGCCTCGAGACGTTTAGCGCCACCGATGTCAAGTCGCTGATGGAAGCGCGCGCTGCGCTCATCGAGGTGATGGAGGACAATCCGGGCGGTGACCTTCTGACCGCAATCTGCGGTGACCACACGGACTACATCTGGGAGATCAAGGCCCAGGCGCCCTGAAGCAAACGGAAAGGATTCCCGCGGGGTCCGGCGCGCGATCGAAGCAGCCGGGCCCCGCAACTTCAGGCCAGACGAGCGGATGACATGAGCCCGCACGACAACGAGATCGTCGTCGAAGCCTGGAACACGGTCCTGTTCGACAAGTTCCAGCGCTTCAAACACCTGCTGGTCGCGGGACTCTCCGGTCACAGCAACGAACTTCTCTCGCGGATATCGTACCGGGTCGGCGAGCGCGTGCTCGACGTGGGCTGCGGCTTCGGCGACTCCACCATCAGGATTGCGCAACAGGTCGGCCCCCGGGGCGAGGCCGTCGGCGTCGACTGCGCCGAGAACTTCGTCCGCGCAAGCCGGCAGGACGCCGTCGACGCCGGCGTCCGCAATGCAATGTTTTTCGCCGCCGACGTACAGGAAGACGACCTGCGCGGCCCCTACGACCATGCCTTCGCACGCTTCGGGACCATGTTCTTCATGTCCCCGGTCGCCGCCCTGCGTAACGTACGGCGCTCACTGAAGCCAGGCGGCAGCCTGGCGCAGATCGTCTGGCGCAAGCGCGAGGACAATCCCTGGTTGCACGATGCGGAATTGCGCGTGCGTGAGCTCGTCCCGGTCGTGTCACACGAACAAACGAGCCAGGTTCACTGCGGGCCCGGCCCATTCTCGATGGCGGGCCCCGACATGGTCAGTGCGATGATGAAAGCCGCCGGATTCGAACGAGTCGCATTCGAACGATTCGACGCCGACATCTGCATCGGCCTCAATCTCGAAGACGCCGTCGAGTTCGCGATGGCACTCGGGCCGGCGGGCGAAATCCTCAGGCTGGCCGGCGCCGAGGGCGAACGCCTGAAGCCGCAGGTCGTCGAAGCGTTGCGCGAGACGCTCGTACGCTACGAGCGCGATGACGGAGTCTGGGCGCCTTCAAGCACCTGGTTCATCACGGCTCGAAATCCGGGTTGATTGGTCGGAGCGCCGGGATTTGAACCCGGGACCCCTTGCACCCCATGCAAGTGCGCTACCAGGCTGCGCCACGCTCCGACACTGGAATGATAGCCGATCCGGCGGCTGCCGGATTCAGCGCCGCAGGATCCTGAGCAGTTCCTCGAGCTCGGCGCGGATCTGGCGGATGACCTGGCGCGCCTGCGTGTTGTCCTCACGCGCTTCGTCGCCGTCGAGCCGGTTGCGCGCCCCGCCGATCGTGAAGCCCTCGTCGTAGAGCAGGCTCCTGATCTGGCGGATCGTGATGACGTCCTGGCGCTGGTAGTAACGGCGATTGCCGCGCCGCTTGACGGGCTTCAGCTGCGGGAACTCCTGCTCCCAGTAGCGCAGCACGTGCGGCTTCACGCCGCACAGGTCGCTAACCTCACCGATCGTGAAGTAGCGTTTTGCCGGGATCGCCGGCAGGTCCTTGTTGTTACTTGCTTCCAGCATAGGCTTCGACGCGGGCCTTCAGCTTCTGTCCAGGTCGGAACGTCACGACGCGGCGAGCGGAAATCGGGATCTCCTCACCGGTCTTGGGATTCCTCCCCGGACGCTGGTTCTTGTCGCGCAGGTCGAAATTGCCGAAGCCCGACAATTTCACCTGCCCGCCGGTCGCAAGCGCTGCGCGGATCTCTTCGAAAAAGAGATCGACGAGCTCCCGCGCTTCGCGCTTGTTCAAACCAAGCTGGTTGAACAAGGCCTCGGCGATTTCCGCCTTCGTGAGTGCCATCCCGACTATTCCCGGATCCCCGCCTTCAGGTCACCCTTGACGCGCTCGATTACCGCGGCAACCACGGTATCGGCTTCTTCATCAGTAAGGGTGCGAGAAGTTTCCTGTAAAATCAAGCCTAAAGCGATGCTTTTTCGACCGGCTTCTACCCCCTTCCCGCGGTAGACGTCAAATATGGCAAGTTCGTGCAGCAGGCCTTTCGCGGCAAAACTAGCACTTTCCCGCAGTTCTTCCAGCGTAATGGCTTCGTCGACCACCACCGCGAGGTCACGCCGGATCGCAGGATACTTTGAAATCTCCATGAATACAGGGACTTCCGATCGAAAGCTCGGGTCTATTCCAAGCTCGAAAACCCATGGCGCAGCGCGCAAATCCAGCGCCCGCGCAAGCTCCGGCTGCAACTGCCCGATCCAGCCGACACAGACCTCGCCATCGTAAACGGCCGCACTGCGACCCGGATGCAGGCAATCACGCGGCTCTGCGACATAACTTATTTCAGCCTGACGGCCCGTCAGCGCAAAGAGTCCCTCGACATCCGACTTGAGGTCGTAGAAGTCCGCCGCGCGCTTGTCGGTTCCCCACTGCTCCGGCAACGCCGCACCGGTCGCCAGCCCTGCAATGACCTGGCTCTCGACGAGACGGCCGCCGTGCAGCTCGAAGCGCGTGCCGACCTCGAATATCCGCACCCGCTCCAGCTGCCGACGCTGGTTGAACCGCGCCGTCTCGACGAGGCCCGGCCAGAGCGACACACGCATCTCGGCAAGCTCCGCCGACAGGGGATTCTCGAGCGCGAGCGCTTCCTGTCCCGGAAACATCCGGCGCTGCAGGCGCGGATCAACAAAGCTGTAGGTGATCACTTCCTGGTAGCCGCGATCGACCAGCAACAGCCGGAGCCGCTCGCGCGTCACGGCTCTCTCAGTCGCCGGCTGCGGGCGCTGGGGCATCCTGGCATCGGTGCGCGGGATGTTGTCGTAGCCGAAGATCCGGCCGACTTCCTCGATGAGGTCCTGTTCGATCGCGATGTCGAACCGATGGCTCGGCGGAATGACGCCCAGGACGTCACCGGCACCGGCAACCTGCATCCCGAGCCGGCGCAGGATCTCCTCGATCTCGGTGCGCGGGATTTCGATCCCCAGGAGGCTCGCAACCCGCTCGGGGCGCAGCGTCACGCCCGGGCGCCTGGGCTGGGACGCCTCGTCCTGCGTCAGCACGGCCGGACCTGGCCGGCCTCCCGCAATGGCTAACAGCAGCTCGGTCGCACGCTCGATTGCCCGCTCCTGTCCACGCGGGTCTACGCCGCGCTCGAACCGTTGCGCCGCGTCCGTCGCAAAACCATGCCGGCGTGCGACACCCGCCACCGTGTCCGGCGGAAAGAACGCAGCTTCGAGGAAGACGTCCGCGGTATCGACGGCGATGCCACTCTTCTCGCCGCCCATGACCCCGGCGAGCCCGACCGGCCCGGTGCCGTCGGCGATCACGAGCGTCGCCGGGTCGAGCGCCATCTCGCGTCCGTCAAGCAGCAGCAGCTTTTCGCCCGCCCGCGCCATGCGCACTTCGATGTGCCCGCTCAGCCGCCGCAGGTCATAGGCATGCAGCGGCTGGCCGAGCTCGAGCATCACGTAGTTCGTGACGTCCACCACGGGGCGGATCGACCGGATACCCGCGCGGCGAAGCCGTTCGCGCATCCACAGCGGGGTACGCGCAGCAGGATTGACGCCCTGGATGACCCGGCCCGCAAAGCGCGGGCATGCGGCCGGCGCCTCGAGGCGGACGTCGAATTTTTCCCGCGTGACCGCAGCCACCGGTTCCAGCGCGGGAGGCGCCAACTTGCGGCCGGTGATGGCTGCCACCTCGCGGGCGACGCCCAGCACCGAGAGCACGTCGCCGCGGTTTGGCGTCACGTTGAGCGTGAGAATCGTGTCGTCGAGCGCAAGCGCATCGCGAAGCGGCGTACCGGTCACGAGTTCGTCGGGGAGTTCCAGGATGCCCTCGTGCTCGTCCGACAGGCCGAGCTCGCGCGCCGAGCAGAGCATGCCGTTCGACTCTACGCCGCGCAGCTTGGTCCTGCGGATCACGGCGCCGGCGGCGACTTTCGCGCCTTCGAGCGCGAGTGGCGTCTTCATGCCCGCGCGCACATTGCTTGCGCCGCAGACGATTTGCAGGAGCGACGAGCCGCCGCCCGCGACCTGGCAGACGGTGAGCTTGTCGGCGCCGGGATGGCGCTCGACGGTGAGCACCTCGCCGACCACGACGCCCTGGAAATCCCCGGCCGCCGCCTCGATCGACTCGACTTCGTGCCCGCTCATGGTCAGTCGCGTGGCGAGCGCGGTGGGGTCGAGTCCCGCATCGACCCAGTCGCGGAGCCAGGCGAGGCTTATGCGCATAAGTGGCTTAGCCCCTGTTGAACTGCGCGAGGAAGCGCAGGTCGTTTTCGAAGAACATGCGCAGGTCGTTTACCGCATAGCGCAGCATCGCGAGGCGCTCGATGCCCATTCCGAACGCATAACCCTGCCAGCGCGTCGCATCGACGCCGCAGGCAGTCAGCACATTCGGGTGCACCATGCCGCAACCGAGGATCTCGATCCAACCGGTCTGCTTGCAGATGCGGCAACCCGCGCCGTCGCAGAGCACGCACTGGATGTCGACCTCGGCGGACGGCTCCGTGAACGGGAAGTACGAGGGCCGGAACCGCAGTCCGCGCGGCTTCTCGAAGAACTGCTCAACGAAGCTGGCCAGCACTGCCTTGAGGTTCGCGAGGCTGACGTCCTCGTCGAGCACGAGGCCCTCGACCTGGTGGAACATCGGCGTGTGGGTGACGTCCGAGTCGCGCCGGTACACCGGGCCCGGGGCGATGACGCGGATCGGTACCCCCTGCAGCTGCATCGCCCGGATCTGCACCGGCGAGGTGTGGGTGCGCAGCAGCCGCCCGTCGCCGAAGTAGAAGGTGTCGTGCATCGCCCGTGCCGGGTGATTGGCGGGGATGTTGAGCGCCTCGAAGTTGTGGAAGTCGTCCTCGACCTCCGGACCCTCCGCGACACTGAAGCCCGCGCGGCGGAAGATCGTCTCGATCCGCAGGCGCGTGCGCGTCACAGGGTGCAGGCCGCCGACTGACTGGCCCCGTCCCGGCAAGGTCACGTCGATCGCGCCACTGGCGAGCTCGCGCTCGAGCGCCGCCGCTTCGAGCGCGACGCGCCTCGAGTCGAGCGCTGCCGAGATGCGCGCCTTGGCCTGGTTGATGACTGCGCCGGCGGCCTTGCGCTCTGCAGCCGGCAGGCTGCCGAGACCCTTGAGCAATTCGGTGACGGAACCCTTGCGACCGAGGGCGGCAACGCGCACGGCCTCGAGCGCGGCGAGGTCCGCGCTCGAGCCGATCTCAGCGAGCGTTTGCGCGATGCGCGATTCCAGGTCTTTCACCTGAAGCCCCGGTATCGCGCTACTTGGCGGCCAGTGCGGCCTTCGCCTTCTCCGCGATCGCGCCGAACGCCGCGATGTCGTGCACCGCGATATCGGCGAGGGCCTTGCGGTCGATCTCGATCCCGGCCGCCTGGACACCGGCGATGAACCGGCTGTACGAAAGGCCGAAGCCGCGGGCCGCCGCATTGATGCGCTGGATCCACAGCGCGCGGTAGTCGCGTTTCTTCAGGCGCCGGCCGACGTACGCGTACTGGCCGGCCTTGATGACCGCCTGCTTCGCGACGCGATAGACCTTGCGCCGGGCGTTGTAGTAGCCCTTCGCCTTCTTGAGGACTTTTTTGTGGCGGCGTCCTGCAATGACGCCACGTTTCACTCTTGCCATGTCACATCACTCCTGGGTTCTGCGCGTCAGACGTGGGGCAGCAGTCGCACGAGCCGGCCGACGTCGGTCTCATGGACCATCGTCGAGCCGCGCAACTGGCGCTTACGCTTCTTCGTCATCTTGGTGAGGATGTGGCGGCGGTTCGCCTGGCCGCGTTTGAAGCCTTTCGCTGTCTTGCGAAAACGCTTCGCCGCAGCCCGGTTGGTTTTCAACTTGGGCATCTTTCGTCTCCTCTTATGACCTCTTCACACCGCTTGCGCGGGCTGGAGGCGTATCGGCGGTCGCCCGCCGGTCACTTCTTCTTCGGAGATATGACCATCGTGATCTGGCGCCCTTCCATCGCCGCATGCTGTTCGATCGCGCCGTAATCGGCGAGATCGATCACCAGGCGGTCGAGGAGCCTGCGCCCGACCTCGGTGTGGGCCATCTCCCGGCCGCGGAACCGCATGGTTACCTTGGCCTTGTCACCTGCCGTCAGGAACTTGATCAGATTACGCAGCTTTACCTGGTAATCCGCCGTTTCCGTGCCCGGCCGGAATTTCACTTCCTTGAGCTGGATCTGCTTCTGCTTGCGCTTCGCGGAGTGGGCCTTCTTGCTCTGCTCGAACAGGTACTTTCCGAAGTCCATGATCCGGCAGACAGGCGGCTCGGCAGTCGGCGAAACCTCCACGAGATCCAGTTCCTCAGCGGTGGCCTTGGCTAGCGCCTCGCTGCGGCTCAGTACGCCGACCTGACTCCCGTCGGCGCCTATCACGCGTAACTGCGGCGCAAGGATCTCCTCGTTGCGCCTTACGCGTTTGGTTGTCGAAATATTCAGCCCTCCAAATGATCAAGGCCGCGGCTCGCCACATCCCGGGCGATCCGAGCAGCCACCTCTTCCAGGGGCATGGCACCCAGATCCGTCCCGGAGCGCGTGCGCACGGCCAACTGCCTGGACTCGACTTCCCGATCGCCTGCGACGAGCAGGTACGGGACACGCTTCAGCGTGTGATCGCGGATTTTATAGCCCACTTTCTCGTTCCGCAAGTCGGTTTCGACCCGAAGCCCCTGATTTTTAAGGAATTCGAAGGCTTCGGTCGTGAATTTCGCCTGCTTTTCGCTGATATTCATCACGACTGCATGCACCGGCGACAACCAGGCGGGCAACTTGCCGGCATGGTGCTCGAGCAGGATCCCGAAGAAGCGTTCCAGCGAACCGAAGATCGCCCGGTGCAGCATGACCGGGGTCTTCTTCTGACTGCCCTCGTCGATGTAGTAAGCCCCGAGCCGTCCCGGAAGGTTCAGGTCGACCTGCCAGGTGCCGCACTGCCAGTCGCGTCCGATGGCGTCCTTGAGCACGAACTCCAGCTTGGGACCGTAGAACGCACCCTCGCCCGGATTGAACTCGTACTCGATGCCGGCCGCACGTGTCGCCGCCTTGAGCGCCTCCTCGGCCTTGGTCCAGGTCGCGTCGTCGCCGACGCGGCGCTCCGGCCGGTCCGCGAACTTGACGCGGACGTTGTCGAAGCCGAAGTCGCGGTAGATCGACATCATTAGGTCGATGCCGCGCACTGTCTCATCGCCGATCTGGTCTTCGGTGACAAAGACATGGGCATCGTCCTGGGTGAAGGCGCGCACGCGAAGGAGCCCATGCAGTGCGCCCGAAGGCTCGTAACGGTGCACCTTGCCGAATTCCGCATACCTGAGCGGCAGCTCCTTGTAGCTGTGCAGCCCCTGCCGAAACACCTGCACATGTCCGGGACAGTTCATCGGCTTGATGGCGTAGACGCGCTCGTCCGGTGTCCTGGTCAGGAACATGTTCTCGCCGAATTTCTCGACGTGACCCGACTGCACCCAGAGTTCGCGGTCCATGATCTCGGGGCTGCTGATCTCCTGGTATCCGGCCGCGGCCTGCTTCTCGCGCATGTAGGCGATGAGCTGCTGGAAGATCGTCCAGCCGTGCGGATGCCAGAAGACCGCGCCCGGCGCTTCCTCCTGGAAGTGGAACAGGTCGAGCTCGCGGCCAATGCGCCGGTGATCCCGTTTCTCGGCCTCCTCGAGGCGCGTGAGATAGTCCTTGAGCTGCTTCTCGTCCGGCCAGGCCGTGCCGTAGATGCGCTGCAGCATCTCGTTGCGCGAATCGCCCCGCCAGTAAGCGCCCGCGACCTTTGTCAGCTTGAAGGCGCCGAGTTTGCCCATGGAGGGCACATGCGGGCCACGGCACAGGTCTTCCCAGCCGCCCTGGCCGTAGAGCGAGATCTCCTCGCCGGCCGGAATCGCCGCAATGAGCTCGGCCTTGTAGTGCTCGCCGATCGACCTGAAGTGCGCGACCGCCTCTTCGCGCGACAGCCCGCGCCGGCGCACGGGCTGGTCGGCCTTGACGATCTCGCGCATCTTCTGCTCGAACTGCTCGAGGTCTTCCGGCGTGAAAGGACGCTCGAAGGCGAAGTCGTAATAAAAGCCGTCTTCGATGACCGGACCGATGGTCACCTGTGCATTCGGGTAGATCGACTGCACGGCCTGCGCGAGCAGGTGCGCCGTCGAGTGGCGCAGGATCTCGATGCCCTCGGCGTCCTTCGCGGTGACGATACGCAGCGTCGCGTCGCGGTCGATGACGTGCGACGTGTCCACGAGCTGGCCGTCAACTGTGCCGGCCAGCGCAGCCCTCGCGAGACCCTTGCCGATGGAGGCAGCGACCTCGGCGACGGAGATCGGGCGATCGAAGGACTTCTGGCTGCCGTCAGGCAGGGTGATTACGGGCATGGCAGTTCATACGCATTCAAGCGCGTCATGTTAGTGGATTCGCGGCGGACCGGTCAGATCCCGAAGTAGCGGCCACCGCCGCGCCGCGTTAGCTGCTGCCTGCGACCCGCCGGCCCGATCACGGCGAGGTACCACTCGCGGAACCCGTCCAGATCCTGCTCCAGCAACGAGGACGGCCCCGGCGCGTAGCGGGTGGAGCGGATACCGGCGGCATTCGCCTCGATGATCGACTTGTCCTGTACGGTCGTCACGCTCCACAGCCAAGCCAGCCGGCTACGGTCGTAATCGACACTGTCGCGCGCCGAACCCTGGACCAGCCAGGTGACGACGATGTCGCTGCTTTCGGCCTCGCGTGGCACGAACTGGAAGAACGTGGCGTAGTCGTTGTAGGCGAGCATGTAAGTGCAGGGCCCAATGCCGAGTGCCGTCTCACCTCCGTCGTAGTCGCTGAAGCCGCCCATGAGCGGCGCCGCCGGCCTGCCGTCCTGTGTGGCGCTCGAGAAACCCTCGCGCAGCGGCGCGCGATAGGCGGCACCGATTTGTGCGCGAGGCAGCCGCTCGTCGAGCGGCAGGTCCGTGCCGAACTCCGGCAGTGTCGTGCCGAGGCGTGTGGCACGCGCGAGCCATTCGCGATGGCGCGCCTCATAGCGGGCCATTGCCGCCGGGGAGCCGTCGCCGATCTTGTCGGCCTTGATCTCGACGCCGCAATACTCCGGATGTGCGGGCTTGCAGTGATAGCACTCGAGGTAATTCTCGACCGCCAGCTTCCAGTTCGCCCGAACCGCAAAGATCTCCCGGTGCGCCACGCGGGCTTGTGCGATGCCGTGCAGCCGAAGGTAGGGCGTCACCCCGGTAGCCACGGCATCGAGGTCGGGACCCGGACCCCGGGACAGGCTGACAAACATCAATCCCTCGACGATGCGGAGGCTGCAACTCTCGAGGCCGTGCTCCCCGGCATGAAAGCCGTCCGGCATGCGCGGAGCTGCCTGGAGGCTACCGTCGCAGGCATAGGTCCAGCCGTGATAACGGCAGACCAGCGTGCGTGCGTTTCCGGCGGGCTCGAGCAGCACGCGGCTGCCGCGATGACGGCAGACGTTGAAGTGTGCGTGGATCGCGCCTTGCCGGTCGCGGACGAGGATGATCGACTCGCCGGCCAATTCGAACAGCAGGTAATCGCCAGGTTCGGGGATCTGCGAAACGTGCCCGGCCATGATCCAGTGGTTGCCGAACACGCGCTCCCGGTCGCGCGCGAACACCTCGGGATCCACGTAGAGCGCCTGATCGAGCGAGTGGCCAGACCTCTGCGCGAGGATCAGCTCGTCGATCCGGTCGTCCCCGCTCGCCGCTGCGCTCACGCTAGCCACGCAGTGAAGCCCAGTCCTTCAGGATCTCGCGCGCCGCATTGTGGCCCGGGATGCCGGACACGCCGCCTCCCGGGTGAGTCGAAGCGCCGCACTGGTAGAGGCCGCGCAGCGGTGACCGGTAGTCCGCATAGTGCGGGGCAGGCCGCTGGAAGAAGAGCTGCTCCAGCGCGAGCTCGCCGTGAAAGATGTGCCCCTGCGGCGTGTTGATGATCCGCTCGATGTCCGGCGGCAGCAGCAACTGCTCGGCGATGACGCCATCGCTGAAGCCGGGCGCCACGTCGTCGATCGTGGCGTAGACATTCTTCAGGAAATCGGCGCGCTCCGCGTCCCACGTCGTGCCCTTCAATTCATAGGGCGCATGACCCCCGAACAGGTTCACGACGTGCTTGCCACGCGGGGCGAGCGAGTCGTCGACGGTCGTCGGCACGACCGCAGTGATGAACGGCCGGCGCGAGTAGCGTCCCTGGCAGGCGTCCTCATAGGCTGCCTGGAGGTAATCGACATCCGGCCCGATATGCGCGTAGTTGGGCGCGGCGAATCCGCAGCGGGCGGCGTCGAATGCCGCGTAGCGCGGCGGCGCCTCCGCCGCCACGTTGATCTTGAACGCGGTCGAAAACGTCCGGTAGCCGCGGATGTGCTTCAGGAATTCCGCGGGCAGATGCTGTGGCTCGATCAGTCTGTCGAACAGCACCTTGCAACTCGCGTTGCAGGCAATCACCTTTGCCTCGTACTCCTCCCCGCCCGCGGTAACCACCCTGGTGGCGCGGCCGTCCTTCACCTCGACCTTGGCGACTTCGGCGCCGGTCCGGATTTCCATGCCGTGCCGCCGGCCGGACTCGGCGATCGCATCGCTGATCGCACCCATGCCCCCACGCACGAATCCCCAGCCACCGGCACCTTCG
>Ga0209254_10005324_pt1 | contig 11843 bp, 6 predicted proteins | sample FrelakmetDIP11DI_FD_187148 | JGI IMG/M metagenome (GOLD analysis project Ga0209254, IMG submission 187148) | Freshwater lake sediment microbial communities from the University of Notre Dame, USA, for methane emissions studies - DIP11 DI (SPAdes)... | ecosystem: Environmental > Aquatic >... | reverse complement strand
GTCCCGGCCGCCGTCGATTTCCTGCCCATTGATACAAATGCCGAACTGATCCGGGGTTTCCATCACCAGCGTGATCGGTCCTGACCAAGGTTCGGCGACATCAAACTCGAACCTCAGGTGGAAGTAAGCTCCGCTGCCGGCCCGAAGGGCGATCTGCTGCACGTCGAGAATGTGCAGCGGCGGCGACCAGTCCATCCCCTCGATCCGGATTTGCGCGGTGTCCAACACCAACACGTTGGGTTCGTCCAGCGCGATCCGCCAGCGGTTGTCCAGCGCAATCTCTGTCTTAACCACCTCCGGCTGAACGGCGGCTTGGACGGGCGCCTGGTCCGGATGGATCACGAATAGGTGTGAGCCCGCCGCCGGGAAATGCAAGTCGATCTCGGTCATATCGCCCTGCGCCCGGGCCGGCAGATCGGACACGGCTCCAGCGGCAGCATCCCAGGCCTCGACCCGGCCACGGCCGCGCACCTGTACCGTTGCCTGACAGCCTTGGTCAGGGTCGATGTTGGCCAGGAAGTACACGTGCCGGCCTTCCACCTCCCGGTGGTGCGCCCAGATGTTCGGACGTCCGGGCACCCGGACGTCGAACGGGAGATGCTGATCCAGCGCAGCGCCCAGGGTTTCGTTTGAAACGGCGATCGTACCGGCAGGCAGAACGCCGGAAGCTGTCGCTCGGCCATCGATGCGCGTCGGCAGCGGCGCCAGCGCCAACACCGTGCCGCCTGCGGCAGAAAACTCGGCCAGCAGACGGGCGGTGTTCTGCGACAGGGTGACGGAGGGCGGCACGATAACCAGCCGGTAGGCCATCCGGCCAACCACAAACCGGGGGCCGCCCTCGCCGGTTGCCACATGGGCTTCGCAGGGCTCGCCCCCCTCCATGAGCCCTTCATCGCCCAGGTGAAAATCGCGCTGGCTCTGCATGAGCTGGAGCAACAGGTTGTTCAGCGCCTGATCCAACCGGATCACCGGCGCGGAAGCCCCCGGCCGGTACTCGGCCCAGGCGCTGCGGATGGGGTGGATGACCAGGATATCGACCTGCCGCTCTCCCTGGCTGAGGGCGTAGCTCAGGCGGGCAAAGTAGTCGGCGATCAGCCGGTTTTCGGGCCACCAGGGCTGCTGGAAGAAGAGGTTCTGCGGGCAGTCACGCTTACGCTCCCCGCGCATGCTGTAGAGCGCCATGTGCGGGTTATTGAGGTTGACCCCCAGGACATACGCCCAGTCGCCGATCCATTTGCGCCCGGTGTGGGCGAAATCCTGGCCGGCGCAGCCGTAGTTTTCACACAAGGCGCGTGGCTTCCCGGTCTGACCGACGACGCTATCCAACTGCTTCATCGTCAACACCATGCCGGAATCGAAGCCATTCACGTTGCGGCCCAGTTTATCCACCCCCGGGATATGCATCCAGGCCAGGTGCGGCATGACGGACCCGACCCAGGGGATTTGCCAGAGCAGCGTATCTTCCCCCATGAAGTGCCCGGTGAGCTTCAGGCCGTGCTGCTCGCACCAGTGATAGAGCTGAACGGTGTATCGCTCGGTGAACATGCGCGTCACCGTTCGATAGAAGTCATAGCGCACCCCTTGGTATTCGCCGGTATCAAAAAACAACGAGGGCAGGTGTAATAACAGGTCGTACCCGTTGCTGGCCTGGAAATAAGCGGGGAGGTCCTGGGTCCACGGAACGGCCAGGTCATCGGCCCGGTAGCCGAACTCACCGAAGGTATACCGAGGGAACCGAAAACAAGGCTCATCGGTAAACAACGCCGGGATGGTCTTGCCGAACTCATCGCCCAGATGGCGGGCATAAACCGCATGGGTTGAATCCAGGAAGGCAGCCACCGCGTCGGCATTCAGCAGATCGACGTAGGCGTAGTCGTTGAAGGTGGGGTTGCCCAGCGACATCGTCAACGGGTAGAACTGCACGATCCGGTCTTCTTGCGATGCCAGGGTCGGCGCTGGGTCGGGCCGGAACCCTTGAAGTATTCCGGCGCGCTCGCGGGCCGAGAAAGTCGCGATGCGTTCGGCCAGGAAATTGGGGCGATCATCCACCTTGCAGACCAGGCACTTGGCCCGGTAGTCCGGATTCGCGGTGACGCTCGTGCCGCCCGCGTACCCGCTGGGCCATTTGTCTTCATCATAGAGACAGGCCTGGAGGCCCCGTGACCGCGCTTCGGCGACACAGGCGCGCACGCAGGCGAGCCAGTCCGGCCCAAGATAAGGGGTTCGCAGACCCGCCCTTGAGTGCATGAAGAAGCCGCCCCAGCCGCCCTCGTCCATCAGCCCGATTTGGCGGACGAGTTCAGCGCGCTCCAGCAGATCGTTCCACGACCAGAAAGGAATCTCCTGAAACTCCCGCGGCGGGTTGCGAAAAGTGTCGCTGTTCAAATCTGATTCTCCATTTACGCTCTCGAGCGCGTAGCCACCGTGCCGGCCGCTGAGGCCAGAGCCTGATGCGTTCCGCTCACAACCGTAGGCCAATCAATGCTGAAGCAAGTGAGTCGCAGATCTCGTCGGCCCGCAGTTCTGATGCCACAACCTGCCGCAACGTTGTGCCGCGGTTCTCCCTCAGGGCACGCCCCACGTGTCCGGCAACGTCCGGCGCCCGACCGAGCAGACAGAACACCACCGTGTTCCAGGCTATGGGGTCGGCGTAGAGTGCGTCCAGTGTGCTATCCAGTGACAGGCCGGGGTTGGTTTCGGGTGTGCCGTAGGCATAAGACCAGCGATGGGTGCCGGAGCCGACCTCAATCGGTTGCGCATCATTTCCAGGGAGGCTGACAGTAGCGGTCGTGTTGGGGGCAACGACGATTTCGATCGCAATGCGCCCATCGGCAATCCGCCACGCGCACTCGGCCATGCCGTAGGGCGTCCGGTGGCGTGCGCGGGCATGGGTGAGGCCGCCGCCCGGCCGCGGCCGGATGGCGAGGCGACGATAGCCCGGCTCGGCGGGCGCGAGGCCGCCGACCGTGCGATGAAGCCAGTCCGCGACCGCGCCGAGCGCATAGTGGTTGAAGGACGTCATCTGGCCAGGATTGATCGAGCCATCCGGGCGAAGGCTGTCCCACCGCTCCCAGATCGTTGTAGCGCCCATGGTCACCGGATAGAGCCAGGATGGGCACTCCCGCTGGGTGATCAGGCGGAAGGCCGCATCGTATTCCCCTACACTGCACAGCGCGTCGCAGACCACCGGTGTGCCCAACAGGCCCGTGCTGATGCGATAGCCGTTTTCTCGCACCAGTGCGGCCAATCGCGCGCCCGCATGCCTGCGTTGATCCGGATCGGGAAGCAAGCCGAACTGGATTGCCAGAGCGTATGCAGTCGTCGTATCACTGAGCAGGCGACCGGCCGGCGTGATGAACTCGCGAGCGAAAGCATCCCGAACCTGGCCGGCCAGATCCAGGTACCGGGACGCATCTTCCGCGTAGCCGAGCACGCTCGCGGTCTCTCCGAGCAACTCGGCCGACCGCGCGAAGTAGGCTGTGGCGATCAGGTATGGGTCGGTGCGTGCGGCCGCGGCGTTGTCCGGCGGCGCGGCAGGATCGAGCCAATCGCCGAACTGAAAGCCCCGGTCCCAGAGGTGTGCCGCGCCGGCTACGCGGGCGAGGAGATCGACCCACCCACGCATGCTGTCGAACTGGGCCGCCAGGATGCCTTTGTCACCGTATCGTTGGTACAAGTTCCAGGGGATGACCACCGCAGCATCACCCCAGCCGGCCGCCGGGATCGATGAAAGCGCCAGAACATCCGGAACGACAAAGGGCACCGTGCCATCGAGGCCCTGATCCGCGGCTAAGTCGGCCAGCCACGAAGTGAGAAAGCCGGCGCTATCGTAGACGAAGCACGCGGCAGGGGAAAATAGCTGGATATCGCCGGTCCAGCCCAGCCGTTCGTCGCGCTGCGGGCAATCGGTCGGCACATCGAGGAAGTTGCCGCGCATACTCCAGATCACATTCTCGTGGAAACGATTGAGCAGCGGGTCCGAGCACTCGAACCACCCTGTCCGCTCCAGATCGGAGTGACAGACCACGGCGCGGATGTCGCTGGCCGCCAGCGTGCCCGGCCAGCCTTCCACCTCGGCATAGCGGAAGCCGTGGAATGTGAAGCGCGGCTCCCAGGTCTCCTCGCTGCCGCCTCGCAGTATGTAGCGGTCGGTGGCCTGGGCATCCCGCAGCGGTCGCGTGCATAATTCGCCGTTTTCAAGCATTTCGGCGTGACGGAGCGTGATTGCTTGTCCCGCCTCACCGCGCACGGTCAACCGGAGCCGGCCAACCAGGTTTTGGCCGAAGTCGACAATGGTCCGGCCCGACGGCGAGGTGGTGATCGCCACAGGTGCGATCGCCTCGATGCGCCGCACGGGCGGCCCGACCGGTGCGATGAGGGACCCAAGATTGCGATCGATCCGGCGGACGCCGGCCCAGCCCGTGTCATCATAACCCGCTATCGACCAGCCTGCTTGCTCGCGCCGAGCATCGTACGTCTCGCCGTCGTAAATATCACTGGCGAGGATCGGTCCTGGAGCGGCCCGCCAGCTCTCGTCGGTGACGATGTGCTCCGTCACGCCACCCGCGTAGGTGATTTCCAGTTGGGCGAGCAACGCAAGCCGGTCGCCGTAGATATTGCGCCGGCCGCCACCCCAGCCGAGCCGGCCGCGGTACCAGCCGTCGCCCAGCATCGCCCCTATGGCATTGCGTCCTTCAACCAGCAGGTCCGTCACGTCGAACGTCTGATAGCGCAGCCGGTGATCATAGCTGGTCCAGCCCGGGTCCATCACATGATCACCGACGACCGCGGCGTTGATCTGCGCCTCGAACACACCCAAAGCTGTCACGTATAGCCGCGCACGTATCATGTCAGGCCCGACGTGGAACTCCTTGCGCAGCAGCGGCCCGGGTTGCGGCCGGCTGATATCCTCATCCCAGTCCGGTGCTACGAAACGCGCGGTCCAGTCATGGGCGTCGAGCAACCCGACCTCGACTGGATAGCGCTCACTCCATTCGGACGGCTGACCATCATCCCCCCAGGCCCGAACCCGCACCGCGCGCCGCTCGCGCGACGCGAGTGGCGCGAATGGCCAAGGTGCCAGCACGGAACGATCGGAGTTGACGCGGCCCGTCTGGTCGCGCAACTGACCATCGGGGTCGTAGGCTTCGATCTCGTAACCGGCTTGACGCCACCCGGGAGTCGCGGTTTCGACGATCCAGGACAGACGCGGCCGGGCGACGCCCAGGCCGAGGGTCTCGCGACGATGCTCGAACCGGACACCGATGATGTTCATACCTGTTCCGCGGCACTGCTGACCAGAAAGCAGGCGACTTTATGGCCCGGCTGGGCTTCCCCAAGCACCGGTTGGGACTCGCGACAGCGAGGCATCGCATGCGGGCAGCGGGTGGAGAAATAGCAGCCGCTGGGAGGATTGATCGGGCTGGGCACATCCCCGGACAGACTGATCGCCACCGTCTCTGCGGCGCTCCAACTGGGTTTCGGCACGGAGCCCAGCAGCGCTTGCGTATACGGGTGCAGAGGCGTCGCGAAGAGATTGTCCGTGGGAGCCATCTCCACGATCTTACCCAGGTACATCACGGCGATCCGGTCGCTCAAGTAGCGCACTGCCCGCAGGTCGTGCGAGATAAAGAGCATGGTCAGGCGCAGCTTGTCGCGCAAGGTCCGCAGAAGATTGATGATCTGAGCCTGGATCGACACATCCAGCGCGGAGATGGGTTCGTCGCCAACGATGAAGGTTGGGCCGGTCGCCAGCGCGCGGGCGATACCGACCCTTTGGCGCTGGCCGCCGCTGAATTCGTGCGGATAACGGTTCTCGAAGGCCGGGTTGAGTCCGACCGTCATCATCAGCTCGGCCACCCGATCGCGCACTTCGGCTTGCGGAACCAACTTGTGGATGAGCAGGCCTTCGCTGATCGTGAAGCCAATCGTACAGCGAGAGTCCAGCGACGCGTAGGGGTCCTGGAAGATGATCTGCATGCGTTTGCGCAGGGGATGGAGTTCGGCATCCTTCAGCTTGCACAGATCCTGTCCCTCGAAGAACACTTCGCCCGCCGTCGGGCGGACGAGCTGGAGCAGCGAGCGGCCCACGGTCGTTTTGCCACAGCCCGATTCACCCACCAGGCCCAGCGTCTGCCCGCGCCGGATGTCCAGGCTCACGTCGTCGACCGCCTTGACCGTGAGTCTTCCTGACCAGGGCCAGACGCCTTTGTGCGGGCCGGGGTAGTATGTTTTCAGTCCGCACACGCTCATGATCAGGTCATCGTCGGTTGCCGGCGATGGAGCCGCGGCCACCGGGGTTGTTGGTGCTATCATGTCAAGCCTCCTGCCATCGCCAGCAAGCAACCTGGTGATCCGGATCAACGGTCTCCAGGGCTGGCGTTTCTTCACGACAGCGCCCGGCGGCGCGCAGACAGCGTGGCGCAAAGGCGCAGCCGGCTGACAGGTCGATCAGTTCGGGGGGCAGTCCGGGGATGACATTGAGCGGCAGGCTACGGTCTCCGGTCAGTTCGAGCGTGGAGCCGAGCAGGCCCGTAGTGTAGGGATGAGCGGGGTGGGTGAAGACCTTCTGCGTCGGACCCGTTTCTACTGCGCGTCCCGCATACATCACGATCACCCTGGCGCACAACTCGGCGACGACGCCGACATCGTGCGTGATGAGAATCACGGCAGCGCCCATCTCATCACGCAATTGCCGGATCAGGCTCAAGATCTGGCGTTGAACCGTCACGTCCAGCGCGGTGGTCGGCTCATCGGCCAGGAGGAGATGCGGGCCGCAGGATAGTGCGACGGCGATCATCGCCCGCTGCCGCATGCCGCCCGAGAACTCGTGGGAATACTGTCCGAATCGTCTTTCCGGGTCGGGGATCCCGACGTGACCGAACAGCTCGATGGCCCGGGCGCGGGCGGCCGCCGCTGATAGCCCTTTGTGGAGCTGAAGCGGTTCGGCAATCTGCTTACCGACCGGCATGGTCGGATCGAGCGCGGTCAGTGCATCCTGAAAGATCATGGCCACACTGGGACCGCGCAAGTTGCGCATTTCTTTGTCGCTGAGCTTGAGAATATCCAGGCCGTCGAGGAGGATCTCGCCGCCGGTGATGCGACCGGGCCTGGGGATCAGGCGCATGAACGACAGCGCGGCGGTTGACTTGCCGCAGCCCGACTCACCGACCATGCCGACGATCTCGCCTGGCATAACCTTGATGGAAAGCCCGTCGAGCGCGGTGACGAGGCCGTCACGCATGGGGTAGCGCACCTGCAGATTGCGGACGTCAAGTACCGGCCGCTCCCGCGCGGCTTGCGATTCGAAGGGCTCAGGTTGTAGTGCCTGCATTGTCTTTGGCTCGATCATGTCCGGCCTCCTAACCCTTCTGGCTCTTCGGGTTCAGCGCATCGTTCAGCGCATCGCCCAAGAACTGCAAGGCCAGGACCACGACGGCCAGCGTGATGCCGGGGGCAAGGACGAGGTGGGGGTGTGTCCGCACTCTGGACATGCCCTGGAAGACCATGGCTCCCCAGCTTGCGCCGGGCGGCCGGATCCCGATGCCCAAGTAGCTCAGCGAAGACTCGAAGAGCATGGCGGAGCCGAAACTCAAGGTCACCAGAACGATCATCGAGCCAAGCACGTTCGGGACCAGATGTTTCATGGTGATCCATTTCACCGAGGCGCCGAGGGCAAGGGTGGCTTCAACGAATTCGCGCTCGCGCAGAGAGAGCACCTGGCTGCGAACGAGACGTGCAGGCCAGGTCCAGTTGATCATCCCGATCGCGAACACCACGACCGCATAACTGATCATGACGTCGTTTTTCAGGAAATCCCAGCCCGTGACCTGGTAAAGCGACGTGGCCGAATTCTTGAGTGTCGGCGCGGTGGCGACGCTGACGAACGCCGCAAGCCAGATGGTCGGGAAGGTCATGACGGCGTCAATGACCCAGACGACGACGGCATCCACCTTCCCGCCAGCAAACGCGCTGAAAGCGCCGACGAGCAGGCCAACGATGGCGCCGGTCAGGGTGATGCACGCCGCGACCATGAGCGCCGTGCGGCCACCCATGAGCACGCGACTGAAAATATCACGGCCCAGATCGTCGGTGCCCATGATGTGCGCGGCCGAGGGCGGCTGAAGGATGGCCTTCCAGTCCTGATCGAGATAGTCGTAAGGCGCGATCTGTTTGGCGAAAATGGCGGCGAGGCAGAGCAGGATAAACACGGCCAACCCGGCCATGCCGGCCCAATTATGCCGGAATTTGTAGATTGCGTCGTCCCAAAAGCTGCGGGACTTGGCGGTTCGACGCACGGAGGTGATATCTGCCGGAGCGATACTTGAGCTGTCCAATGCGACCACCTCGCTACCTATTTTGTGAGCCGGACGCGCGGGTCAATGAGGCCGTAGAGCAGGTCGACCAGCAAGCTAAAGAGCATGACGATGACTGTCGACACCAGGACAGCGCCAGTCACGGTCATGATGTCGCCGCGCTGGAGCCCCTTACTCACCATCATCCCGAACCCTTGAATATTGAAAACCTGCTCGATGAAGATCGTAGCGCCCAGAAGACCGGCGCCCGTCATGCCAAGCACGGTGACAATGGGCAGCGAGGCGTTGCGAACGACGTGTTTGACAACGACCAAGCGCTCCGACAAGCCCCGCGCGCGGGCTGCTCGCACGTACTCTTGCGAGAGGACCTCGAGGATCGAAACGCGCGTGGTGCGAACCACGTTGAGAAGCCCCACCACTGCAAGGCAGAACGCGGGCAGGATCGTTTCCTTGGCGAAAAGACCATGCCAGCCCACGCCCACCGAAGGCAGCAGTTTAAGCCTGACGACGACCAGGATGATCGCGACCGGCGCCAGGACAAACGATGGGATGGACGAGAGGATGGATGAACCGCTGACGAACACCCGGTCGAGCAATCCATTGCTGAACACCGCGGCCAATACCCCTAACGGCACCCCGATAATGGTCACAAGGAAGAGGGCGGCCAGGCACAATTGGAGTGACTGTGGAACGGCGTTTTTTATCAGATAAGCAACAGGAGGATCGCCCATCATCACGTATGACCGGCCCAAGTCCCCGTGCATGGCGTTCCAGAGCCACCGGCCGTACCGCACATAAATCGGGTCATCCATCCCCAATTCCTGGCGGAACTTCTGATATAGCTCCTGGTCAAACCCTTTGGACGCGTCGCCGCGCGTCCCCGCCAGATACGCCGCAAGATCGCCTGCGCCATACTGCCCGACGATGAAGGTGAAAGCGGTGACGACGATGAGCAGTGGGATCATGCTGAGGATTCGCCGGATGAGATATCGGAGCATGGCGCTCTTCTCCTGCCCGCCACCTCACGAGGGGAGGGCGGCGGGATGATGGACCAGGGGCACCGAGAGTGCCCCTGGTCCCTGGGTATTCTGCGTGTTAGCCGCGACGCGGCCGGCGGGCTAGTGCTTGACGATGTACGTCTCAGTGATGAATTTTCCGTCCTCTTCGCTGATGGACGGGCGAGCTGGGCCGTAGAGGTTCAGGTTCTGCACCCAGGGAGCCTGCAGGCGGTACGTCGTGCCAACGAACAGGTCAAGGGAGAAGACATTGTCCACCCACATCTGCTGCGCTTCAGCCAGCTTCTCACACATCTTGACCGGATCGGTCTGCTCGCCAGCTTCCTTCATCTTGGCCACGAGCTCAGGCACATAGGGTAGGTTCAGCATGGTCATCTGCTTCTCGTCCGCCGGCAATTCCTTGGACAGCGGGACAAGGTTGTTCATGTAGGTGTACACGTCCATGGTGTGCTCGCCCTGCGAGTTCGGCCAGAAGTGGGTCGGGTAGGTAGGTTTGGTGTAGTCGGCCATCGGCTCTTGATGGATCACGATGTTCTTCATCCCCAGGTTGTCCTGGAGCATCTTCTGCAGCACCTGCGCCTGCACCAGGTTCCGGGCCACCGGCTCGCCCCACATGCCCAGGGTGATGTTGAACTCCATGTCGGCCAGCTTGTCCGCGTACGGAGATTTCGCCAACTCGGCCTTCGCCGCGGCCGGATCATATTTCAAGGGCTGGACTTTGGCAAACTGCTCGTTGCAGGTGGGAACAGACCCGGGGATGTGGTGGTAATCCAGGACGGTGAACCCCGTCTGGCCAGCGCCGCCGCCCAGGACGTCCGCCAGGGCCTGCTTGTCGATCGCCATCGCGATCGCCCGCCGCACGTTGACATCTTCCATCGGCTTGAAGGCCGAGATCAGCATGTGTTCGAGGTCATAGCCAACGGCAGGCTTCAGGCTGCTCTTCAGGAACTCCGAGCTTTCGGCCGCTTGCGCATCCTCGGGTCCCAACGGCATCATCACGGCGTCGGCTTCCTTGTTCTCGTAAGCCGACAGCGCGGTGGAGTAGTCCGTCATCAGCGTAACGATGATCTTGCTCAGCTCGGGCTTCTTGCCGGCCCAATTGGGGTTCGGCACCATCGTGTACCCGTTGCCGGAAGCAAAGGAATCCAACATGAAGGGGCCCGAACTCACGACGCCCGGTTCAGTGGTCCAGTAGGCGTCGGGGCCATATTCCTTGCCTTTGCCCGCCATTACCGATTCTGGCTTAAGGATCATCCAGAACTGCAGCGGCTCCACTGTCAGCGTCATCACGGGCTGGGTGAAGTCGAGCTGGATGGTGGTGTCATCGATGACCTTGATGCCCTCAACCATGGCGGCGCCGAACTCATCGGCCGGGACCTTGCCATCGAACACTTCCTGTGCGCCTTTCAACGCACCGAAGTAGCGCGGCGCCGATGAGCCGGAGAACTTGACCTTCAGATCGGGGTGGCCGGTCATGATCAGGTAGCCCAGGGACCAGGCTGCTTCCTTCGCCGTGATCGGGGTGCCGTCCGAGAATTTCTGGTCTTTCTTCAGCTTGAGGGTGACTGAGGTCCGATCCTCGTTGAACTCCCATGACTCCGCGAGCCCGCGGGCGGTCTTCTCACCCTCGAAATTGTCGGCCATGCCGACCATGCGCATCCACATCAGGCCGGCGGCGCCGCCCGAACCGAACTGATACGGGTTCATTCTGAACGCGCTGTTCCAGTCGGCCATCTCGATGACGCGCAGCTCCTGCACGTCGGACTTCTCTTCGACCGGCGCGGCCGGCGTCGCCTCGACGACCACAGTCTCCACCGCGATGACCGTCTTCTCGACCACGCTGGTTTCCTTCACGACCGAGGTTTCCTTGACCACCACGGTCTCTTTGACGACCTGCGGCGCAGCGGGCGCGGCAGGGGCAGCACAGCCGGCCAGCAGCGCCACCGCCATCACTACAACAAGCACAATGAAGATTCTCCTGGACATGTTATCCTCCTTCTGAGATTGATTGAAGTTGAAACAACGCAATGCGACGGAACGACCAGATGAATTCGATCCCACCTACCTCCTTAAGCTCTGGTGGCTGTCATCTGAACAGCCTTTTGATCTCACGCATCACTTGAAGATCAGGTTCATAGGCGCTTCCATCCTGGTAGCACAGCAGGTTGAAAGTTACCGAGCCATCGTGGGCCAGGAAGCGTTGCAGGTACGCGGCGACACTGCAAGTGCAGGGCGCGGGCCAGTCTTGATCACGGGTTTCCATCTCCATGCCCCAGGTGCCGGCCGCGGGGTAGCGCATGTCCGGGTGCCAGGTGGTGAAGGTGTACCAGGGCAGCCCGGCCGGGGTCAGCGGGCCGCGCGGCAGGTAGTTGAGCCGGCAGATTTCGCCCGCCCAGTAATCCTGATAGGGGGTGATCAGGTCCGTCTTCTCGACCGCGGGGTTGTAACATACCAACCGATCGGGATTTCCGGCCTTAGCCGCGGCGGTGATCTCCGCAAAAGGTGTGTCCGG
>Ga0209254_10005323_pt1 | contig 11846 bp, 10 predicted proteins | sample FrelakmetDIP11DI_FD_187148 | JGI IMG/M metagenome (GOLD analysis project Ga0209254, IMG submission 187148) | Freshwater lake sediment microbial communities from the University of Notre Dame, USA, for methane emissions studies - DIP11 DI (SPAdes)... | ecosystem: Environmental > Aquatic >... | reverse complement strand
ATGCTGTGCCAGCAGCGGCCGGCTTGTGCGGGTTTCTTTGTTGCCCGTGCCCGCTTATCGGGTTGCGCGGACGCGAACTTTAGGTTCAAGCCTGCACATGCTTTACGCCGAGTGCAGAGCGGTGACATAAGTCCGCCAGCGGTCGTGAGAAAGGACGCATTTGAGCGCGACCAATGTAGCGGTCGGAAGCGCCAGTCAACGTGAAAAACAACCGCGGGGAAGGCTCACTTTTCACCGTATTGAAAACATACGGTCCGTTCCGGCGGCAATCTTTGAAATACAACGGAAACAGTTATTTGGGATCAACGATGGTCACCGTGCAGGCGTTCTTGTCGGAATCTGCACCGGGGCTTGTGTCAGCGCGATTCTTACAGCGAAGCCGGGCGCTCGACCTACGCCGAGCAAAGGCTTACGCCCATTCTCGCGACGTCGGGTGATCGCGACAATCACGCCACTCGTTAGGTTCCATCGTTATCGTTTTGTTTACTGGGGGATCGATGATGAACAACAATACACAGCTGCTTGAGGAGATCCGCGAGGCCAATCTCTCCTATTTGATGCTCGCGCAGCGCATGCTCCGGGATGACCGTGAGGAAGGCATGTTCCGCCTCGGGCTGTCGGCGGAGGTCGCCGAGATCGTGGCGCAACTCTCGCCGGCGCAGATCCTCAAGGCCGCCGCTTCCAACATGCTGCTCGCGCAGTTCCGGTTCAACGACGACGTCATCTGGAATCTGCTCACCGGCCACGCGAGGGACGTCAAGATCGCGGCCCTGCACGCGTCGCTGCTGATGGCGGGCACACCCGCCGCGGTGGGCTGATCGTGCGCAACAAGCGGGTGCTCGACGAGGCGCGTGACATTGCCCTCGGCGTCGAGTTGATCCGTCTCGGTGCGCGGCTGCAGGTGCTCGAGTCGGAAACTAAGCTCTCGCGCGAGAAGCTCCTCAAGCTCTACAAGGAGATCCAGGGGAAGTCGCCGCCGAAGGGGATGTTGCCGTTCTCGACCGACTGGTTCGTGACCTGGCAGCCGAACATCCATGCATCTCTGTTCATGTCCATCCATCGTTTTCTGCTCAAGTCGTCGGAGATCGACGGCATCGAGGTTATCGTCAAGGCCTACCGGCTTTACCTCGAGCATTGCCAGGCAAACGGCATGGAAAAGGTGCTCTCCATCACCCGCGCGTGGCGACTGGTGAAATTCTTCGAGGCGAAAATGCTCGCGACGGCCGAGTGCTCCAAATGCAGCGGACTCTTCGTTGTCCGCGCATACGACCTCACCAGGGGTTACGTATGCGGGCTTTGCAACGTACCGTCGCGCGCCGGCAAGACCAAGGCGCTCGCGTCCGAGCGGGCCGAGGCCGCCGCCTGAAGGTCTTGGCTTTCCCTGTTCTGCTTCCGCCCGCCGTGCGGCGGGCTTTTTCTTGGTGCGCCCGACCGATCGCCGCAGGTTCCTCGACCGAGAGCGAGCCATGCCGCGCCAAGGGCAACCCGGTCGCCTGTCACGCCGATCCGTCTCGGTGGGCGCTGCGGCCTCAAGAACGCGCCATGGCTGCCGAAGAACTGGGCGTCGGGTGAGGCGGTTTCGCCGCCGCCTGGCCGTTTTCCGGGGGAATAATGCTCGTCATCATTGGCTACGCGATCGTGGTCGCGGCGGTGTTCGGGGGCTACGCGGCCGCGGGTGGCCATCTCGGCGCCATGTACCAGCCGCTCGAGCTGGTCATGATCGGCGGCGCGGCACTCGGCGCGTTCGTTGTCGGTAGTCCCGCGAAGACCCTCAAGGCGACGCTGAAAGCGCTGCCCACCGTGTTCAAGGGCTCGCGGTACACCAAGGCGCTCTACCTGGAGTTGATGGCGCTGCTCTATGAGATCCTCAACAAGGTGCGCAAAGAGGGCCTGATGGCGATCGAGCGCGATGTCGACGCGCCCGGAGAGAGCGCGCTCTTCAGCAAGTATCCCAAGATCCTTGCCGACCATCACGTGGTCGAGTTCATCACCGACTACCTGCGGCTGATGGTGAGCGGCAACCTGAACGCGCTCGAGATCGAGTCGCTCATGGATAGCGAGATCGAAACCCATCACCACGAGGGCGAGGTTCCGGCGCATGCGCTGCAGAGGTCCGCCGACGGGTTACCGGCGTTCGGCATCGTCGCCGCGGTCATGGGCGTCGTGCATACCATGGAGTCGGTGGGTATCCCGCCCTCCGAGCTCGGGAAGTTGATCGCGCACGCACTCGTCGGGACCTTCCTCGGCATCCTGCTCTCATACGGTTTCGTCGGCCCGCTGGTCAGCGTGCTCGAGCAGAAGCTGCACGAGGCAACCAAGGCGCTCCAGTGCATCAAGGTCACGCTGCTTGCCAGCCTGAACGGTTATGCGCCCGCGATCGCGGTGGAGTTCGGGCGCAAGGTCCTCTTCTCGACCGAGCGCCCCGCATTCGCGGAGCTCGAGAGCCATGTGAAGGGCGCCGCGAAGCGATGATCCCAAGCATGGCGACGCGCGCGCGGAATCGCGCCGGAGGGAGTGCACCCAGTGCGTAACGACCGGTTTCGGCCGACTGCTCGGACTGGGAGGCGGCGATGAGCAACGACGTGCGTCCCACCATCGTCATCAAGCGTCCGAAGAAGGTCGCTGGAGGCCACCACGGCGGGTCATGGAAGATCGCTTACGCCGACTTCGTGACGGCGATGATGGCGTTCTTCCTGCTGATGTGGCTGATCGGCTCGACCTCGCAGGGGGACCTCCAGGGCATCGCGGAGTACTTCCAGACGCCGCTCAGGGTCGCGCTTGCCGGCGGATCTGGCTCGGGCGACAGCTCCAGCGTGCTCAAGGGCGGCGGCACCGATCTCACCCGCAGCAACGGTCAGGTACAGAAGACCGACAACCCCGACAACAAGAAGACCATCAACCTCCAGGCGGCAAAGGCCGAACTCGCGCGCCGCGAGCTCGAACAGCTCAGGCAGCTCAAGTCGCGTCTTGAAGCGGCGATCGAGAGCCAGCCGAAGCTCATGCAGTTTCGCAACCAGATCCGCATCGATCTGACGCCCGAAGGGCTTCAGATCCAGATCATCGACGAGCAGAATCGGCCGATGTTCGATATCGGCCGCGCCGCGCTCAAGGACTACACGCGCGACGTGCTTCAGGAGATCGGCAAGGTCCTGAACGGCGTCGAGAACGCGATTTCGATCGCCGGCTACACGGACGCGGCTCCTTATGCGCTCGGTGAGCGCGGTTACTCCAATTGGGAGCTTTCGGCGGACCGCGCGAACGCGTCGCGCCGTGAGCTCGTCGCCGGCGGAATGGACGAGACGAAGGTGCTTCGCGTCGTCGGGCTCGGCTCATCCGTGCCGTTCGACAAGGCCAATCCGCTCAATCCCGCGAACCGCCGGATCAGCCTTGTCGTGCTCAATCGCAAGACGGAGACGGGGATCCGCGGGATGGCGGATGCGCCGGCGGCGGAGGTCGGGAGCGGCGAGGAGGCCGCCGAGGTGTTGGAAGCGCCTGCACCGCGGCAGCAAACCCGCTAGATCGTTTGCACGCTACGAGAGGCCACGAGCCCCCTCGTGCTCCCCGATCTCGAGAAATCCCCGCCGCAGCGGCGATTTTCTCGAGACGCACACGAATCGAGCACTCCCGTCCGCACACGCTCGGGCACCCGGCCGACCGGTCCCTGATCGCCGCGGCCGGCGGCGAGCGCCCGCGATTGCAGGCGCTTGTAAACAGCGGCACCGCCAGCCTGGGACTAATTGGGGGTATCCACGGTGGCATGTCCTTGCGTCGCCTCGGATCGCGCCGGGTTACGGCATTAGTGCGGATCGGGGTCCCGATGGGGCGGATTTGCGGGCGAATCCCCCGTCTCTTCTTAGGTTCGAGACGAGGGTCACGACGGAAGAATAGCGGGCGACCGACATCGATTCGCCCGCCATGGCCGACGAGTTCGAACAAGACCGGACCCTCCCCCCAACACCGCGGCGCCTTGAACAGGCGCGCGCAGAGGGGGAGATTGCGCGCTCGCGAGAGCTGGCCGCGTGCGCCGCAGTAACCGCTGCGGCAGCCGTTTTCTGGTGGATCGGGCCGGCGTTGCTCGCCGCTTGCATGCGGGTCGTCGAGCATGGGCTTGTCTTCCCGAGTCACGGAAGCCTTTCCGATGCGGTCCTCACCGAACGGTTCACTGCACTGCTCGTCGACGGTGTCCTCCTCGTCCTTCCCCTGTTCGCCGTGATCGCTGCCGCGGTGATTGGCGCGAGCCTGCTGGTGGGCGGGTGGGCCTTTGCGCCCAAGGCCTTTGCACCGGACTTTGCGCGCCTGAGCCCGTCCCGCGGCTTGCGCCAGATCCTTTCGCGTCACGGTGCCGCAGAGCTCGCCAAGGCAATCGGCAAAGCGCTCGTAGTTTCGATTGCGGCCGGCGGCTTCCTGTGGACTAACCGCGAGACGTTCACGACGATCGGCGCGCTCGCAACGCGCGACGCACTCGCGGCGCTCGGGACCCTCGTTCAGCACGTGCTTCTCTGGCTCGCGGGCGCGCTGATGTTGATTGCGGCGATCGACGTGCCGCTCGTCCTGTGGCGTCATTTCTCGCGGCTCCGTATGACGCCGGAGGAATACCGGCGCGAGCAGCGGGAGTCCGAGGGTGACCCGCATCTGAAGGCGCGCGTGCGCAGCCTGCAGCGCGAGCGGGCACGCGGACGCATGATGGCCGAGGTGCCGAAAGCGGATGTGGTGGTAACGAACCCGACGCGCTACGCCGTGGCGCTTGCCTACCGCGAGGGATCGATGAGCGCGCCGCGCGTAGTGGCCAAGGGCCAGGCGCTGATCGCAGCGCGGATCCGTACCCTCGCCGCCGAGCACGCGGTACCAATCCTGGAGGCGCCACCGCTCGCCCGCGCCCTGTATTTCACCACGGAAATCGGCGACGACATTCCGGCGGCGCTCTACAACGCGGTCGCACAGGTGCTGGCGTGGGTCTATCAGGTCCGGCGCTGGCGCGAGGGCCAGGGTATCAGGCCGGCCCCGCCGGCCGAACTTGCCGTGCCAGCGGAGCTTGAGCGCGGGGGCCACAGGGTATGAACGCGGCCGCGACCCTGCAGACGATCCTGGGTCCCGGTGGCGTGCGCGCGCTCGCTGCGCCCGTCATCATCGTGCTGATCCTGGCGATGATGATCCTGCCGCTCCCGCCTTTCCTGCTGGATCTGCTGTTCACCTTCAACATCGCGATCGCGCTGCTCGTGCTGCTCACGTCGATGTACACGGAACGGCCGCTCGACTTCGCCGCTTTCCCGACGATCCTCCTGGTGACGACGCTGCTGCGCCTGTCCCTCAACGTCGCCTCGACGCGGGTCGTGTTACTTCATGGCCACACCGGTCCCGACGCGGCAGGCAAGGTGATCGAGGCATTCGGCCACTTCCTGGTCGGAGGCAACTTCGCCGTCGGGCTGGTCGTGTTCGTGATCCTCGTGGTCATTAACTTCGTGGTCATCACCAAGGGTGCCGGTCGCATCGCCGAGGTGAGCGCACGGTTCACTCTCGACGCGATGCCGGGCAAGCAGATGGCAATCGACGCCGATCTCAGTGCCGGCCTCATCGGCGAAGCGGAAGCGCGCAAACGCCGCGCAGAGACGGCACAGGAGGCCGAGTTCTACGGCTCGATGGACGGTGCATCGAAGTTCGTGCGAGGCGACGCGATCGCGGGGATTCTCATTCTGTTCGTCAACATCCTCGGCGGCCTGGCGGTGGGGCTGATCCAGCACAAGCTCTCGCTGGCGCAGGCCGCTGACAACTACATCCTGCTCGCCATCGGCGACGGCCTCGTTGCTCAGGTTCCCGCGCTGGTAATCTCGACGGCTGCGGGCCTGGTCGTGAGCCGAGTCGGCACGGGGGAGGACCTGGGGCGCCAGCTCGGCCAAAGTCTCACGCGATACCATCGGGCGCTCTACCTCACGGCCGGCGTTCTCGGCCTACTGGGCTTGATCCCGGGCATGCCGCACCTGGCCTTTCTGCTCCTCGCGGTGGTAGTCGCCTCGCTCGCCTGGTGGCTCGACGCACGCGAGGACGCTGCGTCCGCCGCCGCGCCGATGGCGTCACCTCCGGAGCCGGAAGCAGCGAACGAGGCGACTTGGAACGACGTGTCGCCCGTGGACGTGCTCGGTCTCGAGGTCGGCTACCGGCTCATTCCGCTTGTCGATGCCGGAAGAGGGGGCGAGCTCCTCGCGCGCATCAAGGCGATCCGCCGCAAGTTCGCGCAGGAGGTCGGATTCCTTCCGCCAGCAGTACATATCCGCGACAACCTGGAGCTCAAGCCCAACGCCTACCGGGTGCTGGTCAAGGGCGTCGTCGCCGGCGAAGGGGAGGCCATGCCCGGTCTGTTCCTCGCCATCAATCCAGGGCGCGCTGCCGGCCAGCTTCCGGGCACGCCCACGCGCGACCCGGCGTTCGGGCTCCCCGCGACGTGGATCGATGCGCCGGCCCGCGACCACGCGCTCGCCGCGGGCTTCACCGTGGTCGACGCAGGGACGGTGGTCGCGACCCATCTCTCGCACATTCTCCAGTCGCAGGCGGCGCAACTCCTCGGCCGGCAGGAGGTCGCGAGCCTCGTCGAGTACTTTGGGCGCGCGGCGCCGAAGCTCATCGAAGAATTGGTGCCGAAGGTGTTGCCGCTGGGCGTTTTGCAGCGCGTGCTGCAGAACCTCCTGCAGGAAGGCGTTGCGATCCGTGATCTGCGCACCATCGTTGAAACGCTCGGTGACGCTGCCGCGCGCACGCAAGACGCCGGCGAGCTCACTGCGGCCGCGCGCAATGCGCTCGGGCCCGCGATCGTGCAGCAGCTCTATGGGAGCGAGCAGGAGCTGGACATCATGGTGCTGGAGCCGGAGCTCGAGCGCGTATTGGGGCAAGCGATCGGTGGCGGCGACGGGATCGGCCTCGAGCCCGGTCTGGTAGAAACGCTACTCGCCGAAGCTGCTGCTGCGGCGCGCCGCCAGGAAGCGCGCGGCCATCCCGCGGCCCTCCTTGTTCCCGACCGGCTGCGCGCCCCCCTCGCCCGGCTGCTGCGGCGCGCAGTCCCGAACCTGAAGGTCCTCGCGCACGCTGAGTTGCCCGACAGCCGGAGCGTGCGGGTCAGTGTGGTGGTTGGAGCGAAAGCATGAGAGTCCACAAGTTTCTGGGTCCCAACTCGCGCGCGGCGATGCGCGAAGTGCGCACCGCGCTCGGGGGCGACGCCGTCATCCTATCAACGCGCAACGTCGCGAACGGCGTCGAAATCCTCGCCGTCGCAGAACGCGACATGGTCGCCATAGTGGCACCGCCTCCGGGGCCGCAAGGGCCGACCGTGCGGCCGTGGCGGCCGGAAGCGGCGGAGGCGCCACAGTCGGCGCGTGCGGCGGCGATGCGCGAACAAGCCACGATACCGCAGGCGGAGAGGGCCGAGGCGGCGCTCGCGTTGAGCCCGCACGCGGATGCCCTGCCCCAAGCGCTGGTGCCCGTGGTTCCGGATCCGGTCGCAAGGGAGATCCAGTCCATCAAGCAGCTTCTCGAACGTCAGCTTGCCGGCCTCGTCGAGCACACCCAGAAGCCGGCGGGTGTCGAACTCGCGAACGAGATACGGTCGATGCGCGGGCTGCTCGAGCAGCAATTCGCCGTCCTCGCACAAGCTGCGACGGCGCAGAAGACGCTTGCGGCGCAGGCGCGGATCAACGAGGCGGCCGTCGCGGCGACCCAGGCCAAGCTCGGCGACCAGGCTGTGCTCGTCGACGAAGTGAAGTCGATGCGCGCGCTGCTCCAGCAGGAACTGGCCCAGATGTCGTGGAGCGAGACGGCGCGGCGCTCGCCGGCGCGCATCGACCTGCACCGGCGCTTGCTTGCCGCCGGGTATGGCGCAGCGACGGCCCGTGCTATTCCGGGCGACTTGCCGGGGCATCTCAGCGTCGAGTCGGCGCAGGGGTGGCTGCGGGACACGTTGGAGCACCGACTAGTCGTGCCGGCCGAGGACGAGGTGGTGCGAGGTGGCGGCGTGTTTGCGCTCGTCGGTCCGACCGGCGTCGGCAAGACCACCACAACCGCGAAGATCGCTGCGCGCTTTGCCGTTCGCTTCGGCTCTCGTCGCCTCGCACTCGTGACGACCGACAGCTACCGCGTGGGCGCGCACGATCAGCTGCGCACGTACGGGAACATCCTTGGTGTACCGGTGCAGGTGGCGCAGGATCCAGCCACGCTCGCCGCGCTCGTAGCGAGCTTGCACGAGCGTCATCTGGTGCTGATCGATACCATGGGTACTGGTCAGCGCGACACTCGGCTCGTCGAGATGCTTGCCGCGCTCGACCAGGCGGGTGCAAGGCGCCTGCTTCTGCTCAACGCTGCAAGTCAGGCGGAGACGCTCGAGGATGTGATCGGGGCTTGGCGCAGCGACCGGCTTGCTGGCTGTGTGCTCACCAAGATCGACGAGGCGGTGAAGCTCGGCCCGGCGCTCGACTGCCTCGCTCGCCACGGCCATACGCTCCACTACGTCGCGAACGGCCAGCGTGTGCCCGAGGATCTGCACGTGCCGAACCCGCGTTACCTCGTGCACCGCAGTCTGCGCGCGGTCACGGTCGCGTCGCTCGCGCTCGCGGAGCATGAGTATCCGCTCGTGGCCAGTGTGTGTGAGTCCGCCGATGCGTCGCGTTGAGCTCGTCCGCGACCAGGCCGCCGGTCTCAGGAGGCTATTCGCGTCCGCGGCCACGACTTACGTGCCGGTGGCCGCAACGCGAGGCGCCACGGGATCGCTCGTTGCGAACCTCGCCTCGGCATGTGTGCGGATTGGACATTCGGTGCTGGTCGTCGATCAGACGCCCGGCGAGGTTGCGACCGCGCTCGGACTCGCGGCGCGGCGCGAACTCGCCCACGTCATCGAAGGGGAAAGGGACTTCGCTCAGGTCGTGCTCACCGCGGATGCCGGCCTTTCGGTCCTGTCCGCGCGCCGCGGGCTCGCGCTTCTAGCCGAGCGCGAGCATACGCTTTCGCAAGCGCTGGCGCGCATCGAGGGCCGGTTCGATCTCGTGCTTGTTCATGCCGATCCTGCGCGCCTTCCGGCGGCGCTCGGGCCGTGCATGCCCGATGTTGTACTGCCGATCGTCGTCGCCCCCGATGCCCTGAGCGCTGCATACGTCGAGGTGAAGCGCAGCGCGCGGCGGGGCAGCGGGATCCGCGCACTCATGCACGGTGTCGCAACACCCATGGCGGCGCGCGCCCTGTTCGCGTCGCTGTCAGGCGTTGCGGAGCGCTTTCTCGACGCGCGTCCCGACTATGCGGGCTTCGTGCCGTCCGACCCGGCGCTGCACCGAGCCGTGGCTGCACGCCGAACCGTGTTTGAGATCGATCCTGCGAGCCCGGCGGCGCGCGCCCTCGAGTTCGTCGCCGCGACATTGGGCGAACGGCGTCCGACGCTCGCCTAGGAAACAACGATGTACACCGCAACCGGAACCCTGGACCGGGACACGACGCTCAGGCAGTTCGCGCCCCTCGTGAAGCGGATTGCGCATCATCTCGTCGCCAAGCTGCCCGCGAGCGTACAGGTCGAAGACCTCATCCAGGCGGGCCTGATCGGCTTGGTTGACGCGGTCGGGCGCTTTCGGGACGACCATGGCGCGCAATTCGAGACTTTCGCGACGCAGCGTATTCGCGGCGCGATGCTCGACGAGTTGCGCGCCCACGATTGGCTGCCACGGGGCGTGCGCAAGCTGCAAAAGCAGCTCGCCGCGGCGCTGGAGCGCGTCGAGCAGAAGCGCAGCCGTGCCGCCGCCGAGGCCGAGGTCGCTGCCGAGTTGGGCGTGCCGCTCGCCGAGTACCAGCGGATGCTCGACGAGGCGCACGGCGGGCAGGTGCTCTATCTCGAGGATCTCGCTGGCGCAGACGACGAGGCGTTCCTCGATCGGAACATCCCTGGAGACGAACTTGGCGGCGCGCCGCCGGTTCGCCTCGCGGAGGAAGGCCTGCGGCGCGCGCTCATTGCAGCGATTGAGGACCTGCCGCAGCGAGAGAAGTTGCTCATGGGGCTTTATTACGACGAGGAACTCAACTTCAAGGAGATCGCAGCCGTGTTCGGCGTGTCGGAGTCGCGGATCTGCCAGCTGCACAGTCAGGCGGTCGCGCGTTTGCGGGGAAAGCTTAAGGACTGGCGCTGAGCAAAGAACCGATGCCCCGGGCAGCGCTTCTCCTCGAATCGAGGAGTGCGTGGCGGATCGCGCGAGCGGCATGTGCCTCCTTGTAGCGCGCTGGAGAGACAAACCGCCGCTGCGAAACGGCGATTCCTCATAGATCGGGGAGCACTAGGGGGCTGTGCCCGCTCGTAGCGTGCACCCTAGCTGGGAAATCGATGGATCTGCTTTCGATCGCCGGGCTTCTAGTCGCACTTGCGGGCATCGTGCTCGGCCAGGTCGCCGAAGGCGGCAGCCTGGCCTCGCTGGTGCAGGGCGCCGCGTTCCTCACAGTGGTCGGCGGGACGTTCGGCGCAACGATGCTCCAGCATCGGCTTCCCACGTTCGTCGACGGGATGCGGATGGTGCGATGGATCGTAACGCCGCCGCCGCCGCGCGGACCGGAACTCACCGTCATGCTCGCCCAATGGAGCGCAATCGTGCGCCGGGACGGAGTGCTCGCGCTGGAGCGACGGATCGGCGATTTGGACGATGCGTTCCTTCGCAACGGGCTACAGCTTCTCGTCGACGGTCTGGAGCCGGCCAAGATCCGCGACGCACTCGAGGTGGAGATCGAAGGGTTCGAGGAACGGCTTGCCGGCGCGGCACGCGTGTGGGAAGCCGCGGGAGGCTATGCCCCCACGATCGGCATCATCGGCGCGGTGCTCGGGCTGATCCACGTGATGGAGAACCTGAGCGATCCCTCAAAGCTCGGCGGTGGGATCGCAACGGCTTTTGTTGCGACCGTATATGGCGTCGGGCTCGCAAACCTCGTGCTGCTGCCGATCGCGGGGAAGCTGCGCGCACTGGGTGAGGGATTGGTGCGCGAGCGCGAGTTGTTCGTCGACGGGCTGACGGCGATCGCGGTCGGCGAAAACGCCCGGGTGATGCAGGCGCGCCTCGAAGGCTATCTGGGTTAGCCGATGCGCCGCAGGAAGCTGAAGCACGCGGCACACAACCACGAGCGGTGGGTGGTGTCGTATGCGGATTTTGTCACCTTGCTGTTCGCTTTCTTCGTGGTGATGTACGCGGTCTCGTCTGTTAACGAGGGAAAGTATCGCGTGTTCTCGAACGCGCTGCACGCGGCTTTCGGCAGGGTACCCGGCCCGCAGCCGGCGCCGGTGGCAGTGGTGTCGTCGCAGCCGGTTGTGGTCATGCCCGCGCCGCGGGTCGATGCGGCGGCGCAACGCGCGCGGCGGGAGGAGCGCCAGATGAAAGACGCTGCGGACAAACTCGCCCGAGCGCTCGGGCGCCTAGCTGCGAGTGGCACCGCGCGCATTGCGGTTCTGCCACGGGGCGTAGTCGTCGATATCCGAGCGAACGTGCTTTTTGCGTCGGGCGAGGCGCGGCTCAATCCCGCCGTTGCACCCGACCTCGGTGCCGTGGCCGCCGTGCTTTCCGAGCTTGAAAACCCGATCCAGGTGGAGGGCCACACCGACCGGGTGCCGATCGCGACGGCGCAATTCCCGTCCAACTGGGAGCTTTCGTCGGCGCGCGCCGCCGCAGTCGCGCGCTTTTTCATCGATGGGGGCGTCGCGGCGTCGCGCGTCGCGGTGCTCGGGTACGCGGATACTCGTCCGGTCGAGACTAACGACACGGCGGAGAGCCGCGCGCGCAACCGGCGTGTGACGTTGCTCGTGCACGCTCGCGAACCCGGGCACAGCAGCGAAATCCCGATGGCCGGTCTTT
>Ga0209254_10005322_pt1 | contig 11847 bp, 10 predicted proteins | sample FrelakmetDIP11DI_FD_187148 | JGI IMG/M metagenome (GOLD analysis project Ga0209254, IMG submission 187148) | Freshwater lake sediment microbial communities from the University of Notre Dame, USA, for methane emissions studies - DIP11 DI (SPAdes)... | ecosystem: Environmental > Aquatic >... | reverse complement strand
CGGCCACCGCATCAACGGCGAGAGAAAGGAAGAAGGCAAAACCCGCAACCATGATAATCGTCGCTCCTGAGGCGAGATTGAACTGGTAAGAAACCCACAGGCCTGCCAGGGTGAACACCATGCTGAGGAGGGAGGCCAGAACCATCATTCTGCCTAGGGAGCTGGTGTATTTCTCAGCGATGAAAGGGGGGATGGTTAGAAGGGCGATGACCAGAATCAGGCCGACGACGCGGATAATCATCACCACGGATAGGGAAATCAAACCGAGAAGGACAAAATAAAGGGCTCTCACCGGAATGCCGACCACGAAGGAAAACTCCTCGTCGTAGGACATGGCCAGCAGCTCTTTGTAGAAAAAAAAGACAAATAGGAGAACTACCAGATTCAGGCAGAGCATGTACCAGATGTCGGATCCCGGCACCGAAAGAATGCTCCCGAAGAGATAGCTCATCAAATCCACGTTGTAACCCGGGGTGAGCTCGGTGAAGATGATACCTAGGGCCATGCCCAGAGCCCACATCACCCCGATGACGGTATCAGCTCTCTCCTTGCTTTTGATGCTTGCAACCCCCATCACCATGGAAATAGCGATGGAGAACAGGGTTGCGCCAAGAGCAGGCGATGCTCCGAAATACAGAGCAAGCCCGATCCCTCCATAGGCGGCGTGGGCAATCCCGCCTGAAATGAAAACAATCCGGTTTACCACGACCAGGGTGCCGAGAACCCCGCAAACGAGGCTCACCAGAAGCCCTGCCGCCACAGCATGTCGCATGAACTCAAGCTGGAGCGCATCCCACACGCCTATTCCTCCTTGTGGGTAGGAAGCACCCGGTGCGGCATCCCGTGGGCGATCAGGTCCACAGGGCATTGGTACGCCATGTCGATCATCTCCTGGGTGATCTGGCTCCCCTCGTGAAAAATGAAGTGCTTGTTGACGCAGGCAATGGATTTCATGTAGCTCGACACGACACCGATGTCATGGGTGATCACGATAATGGTGACCTGCTTGTTGAGCTCCTCCAGAATATCGTAGAGATTCACCTGGAATTCAGGATCAACGCTCGCCGTAGGTTCATCCAGAAACAGAATTTCCGGGTCCGTGGCCAGGGCTCTCGCAATAAAGACTCTTTGCTTCTGGCCTCCTGAAAGCTTTCCGATGAGCTTGCGGCGATGCTCCCACATCCCCACTTTTTCGAGTACCTGCCGAACCTTTTCCTCGTCTTCCCGAGTGTACCTTTTGCCCATGCGAGCTCTTGCAAGACGCCCCATGAAGGCGACGTCCATGACGGAAATGGGGAACGACCTGCTGAGCTCCATGCTTTGCGGCACATACCCTACCCTGCGACTTGCTGCGTTCGGCGCCTCTCCCAGAATTCTGATTTTCCCACGGTCCGGATTGAGGAGCCCCAGCAAGAGTCTGACAAGGGTTGTCTTCCCTCCGCCGTTCGGCCCGATAATGCCGAGGAACTCGCCCTGCTTCAGGCGAAAGCTCACGTTTTTCAAGACCTCCGTTCTCTCGTAGGAGAAACAGACTTCCTCAACCTCAATGGCATCAGGCACAGAGGTAAGGGGATCGGCATTTTGTGAGAGAGCTTGCTCCATAGGAAAAGACCTTATTTTATACAAGCAGGCAGTCAGTCGTCCGTAGTCAGTTGTCCGTTGTCAGCCGCCGGTGGTCGGCGATCTTTTTTCGTCGGTCGGCGGTCAGTCGTCGTTGGTCTTTTTGCTACATCGACTCGAAGAACTCCAGGTTATGGGTGAGCTTCTCCAACCTGAGACCAAGCGCTTCTTTCTTCTCTTGCACCTCTTCGATGATCTCCGGTGCCGCTTTCTCTCTGAACTGAGGGTTCGAGAGTTTCCTGTCAAGCATTTCGAGATCTTTTTCCACTTTGGTGATCTCTTTTCTTAACCTCTTCTTTTCCTCTTCGAAATCCAGAAGGCCTTTCAGAAGCACATGAACCTGGTTCTGGCCGAATACAGCGGTCGCAGATCCTTTTGGTTTGGCCACAGAGGTCCCAATGTCGATGGACTCCACCTTGGCAAGACTTCGAATATGAGGGATGTTGTATCCCAGGATCTCCGCATCATTGAGATCAGGCGCTTCAATGACAATGTCCACCTTCTTGGAAGGCGGAAGGTTCATCTCCCCGCGAATGTTTCTGATCCCTGCGATCGCGCCCATGACCAAAGACATCTCTTTCACCGCCTGCTCATCAAAGGCAAACTCCTGGCCCTGGGGAAAGGGCGCCGTCATAATGCTTCCCTGCACACCCGGAAGCCTCTGCCATATTTCTTCCGTCACAAAGGGCATGAAAGGATGAAGGAGTTTCACCACCGCCTTCAGTGCAGTCACAAGAACCGAGAGGGTCGATTTCTTGAGACCCGCGTTCTCTGAATAGATGCCCTCCTTGGCCATCTCCAGGTACCAGTCGCAGAGCTCATGCCAGACAAACTGGTAACAGAGGCTTGCGCCGTCATTGAAGCGGTACTCCTCCAGCGCTTTCGTGACCTCCTCACTGACCTGGTGCAGTCTCGAGAGAATCCACCGGTCTGCGAGGGAATGGACGACCCCTCCATCCTTTGCTGGATCGTCTCCATCGAGATTCATGAGCACAAGCCTTGCCGAATTCCAGAGCTTGTTCACGAAATGGCGGTACCCTGAAATTCTCTCCTCCGAGAGCTTGATGTCTCTTCCCTGGGCAGCCAGCGCCGCGAGAGTGAACCGAAACGAATCCGTCCCGAACTGATCGATCACGCTCAGAGGATCAATCACATTGCCTTTGGACTTGCTCATTTTCTTGCCATAGGCATCCCGCACCAGCGCGTGGATGTAAACGTCACGGAACGGAACCTCCCCCATGAAGTGGATTCCCATCATCATCATCCGAGCAACCCAGAAAAAGAGGATGTCGAAGCCCGTGACCATGGTCGTCGTGGGGTAAAAGGTCTTCAGCTCGTCAGTCTTGTCCGGCCACCCCAGGGTGGAGAAAGGCCAGAGGGCTGAACTGAACCAGGTGTCCAGCACATCCGTTTCCTGGACGAGGTCGGTGCTCCGGCACTTGGGGCAACTCTTGGGCTCCTTCCTCGCCACAATCACCTCACGGCACTGCCGGCAGTACCACGCAGGGATACGGTGCCCCCACCATATTTGTCTGGAAATGCACCAGTCCTTGATGTTGTTCATCCACTCGTAGTAGGTGTTCTCCCAGTTGAGAGGCAGGATCCTGGTGCGGCCCTCCTTCACGGCTTCAATAGCTTTTTCCGCGAGGGGCCCCACCTTGACGAACCACTGCTTGGAGAGCAAGGGTTCGATCATTTTCTTGCAGCGATAGCAGTGGCCGATGGCGTTTCGGTAGGGTTCGATCTTCTCCATCAAGCCTGCGTTCTTCAGATCCTCGACGATCCTTTCCCTGCATTCGAACCGGTCCATGCCTTTGTAGGGGCCTGCCAGTTCATTCATGTTCCCGCCGTCATCAAGGACTCTGATTCTTTCCAGGTGATGGGTGTTGCCGATCTCAAAGTCATTGGGATCATGGGCCGGCGTGATCTTCAAGGCTCCTGTGCCGAATTCCTTGTCCACGTACTTGTCCAGGATGACGGGGATGGGCTTGTTCAGCAACGGCAGCAGGACATGGGACCCGGCCACGCCCTGATACCGTTCATCCTCCGGATTCACGGCGACGGCCGTATCTCCCAGAAGGGTCTCCGGCCTAGTCGTTGCCACAGTCAGGTGGCCGGGGCGGTCCTTGAACACGTAATGAATGTAGTAGAGGGAGCTGTCCATTTCCTCATGTTCCACCTCAAGATCCGCCAGAGCCGTGCGGCACCTCGGGCACCAGTTGATGATGTAATCGCCCCGGTAGATGAGGTTCTCTTCATAGAGTCTCACAAAGACTTCTCTTACCGCCCTGGAGAGACCCTCATCCATGGTGAAGCGCTCCCGACTCCAGTCGCAGGAACTCCCCAGCCGCTTGAGCTGGTTGATGATCACACCGCCATACTTTTCTTTCCATTCCCACACGAGCTCGATGAACTTCTCACGGCCCACCTGATGCCGATCCGTGCCTTTTGCAGCAAGCTCCCTTTCAACGACATTTTGAGTGGCAATCCCGGCATGGTCGGTTCCAGGCTGCCACAGGACGTTGTACCCTTGCATTTTCTTGAACCTGCACAGGATGTCCTGGAGAGTATTGTTGAGGGCGTGGCCCATGTGAAGGGAACCCGTCACATTAGGCGGCGGGATGACAATACAGAACGGCTTCCGGTCTGATTGGGCCTCCGCTCTGAACAACTGGTGATCTTCCCAGTACTTGTACCACTTTGCTTCAACCTCTTTCGGCTCATAACCCTTGGGCATGTTTTCCTTTTGCATCAACTCAGACTCCTCGATGAAATAAAAAAGAGTTTGCACTTCGCGCAAACTCTTTTTTATACACAAAACACTGGCATTTTAAAGACAATTCTTCTCAGGATTCTTCAGAAGAGCTCTCCAGGCTCATTTTCAAAGCCTCAATGGCTTGACCGATCACTCTTTCAGCCACGCTCCTCATAGTCTCCCTTGCAACCCTTTCGACCACCTCCTGAACGACCTTGGTGATGATCTCCTCGAGCCGCTCCTCGGATATTCCTGTCAGCTTTTCAGCGAAAGGCTCCTCGGATGCGATCTCCTCTCGCACCGGTTCATCCAAGACCATCGGCTCCTCTGCTCCTGCCCGGGTCGGCGGCGGGGCTTCCTCTTCGGTTACGGGCTCCGCCACTTCCTGCGTTTCCTCAAAGGAATCTCCTGCAGCCTCGAGGTCTGTCAAAGACGGCTTCTCTTCTTCAAGTTGAACCTCTTCCACCGCCTCTGTTTCGGCAATCACCTCGAGAACTTCCCCCTCTTCTTCAACCTCCTCTATCTCTTCGGCAGTCGCCTCCTGAAGAAGCGCTTCCAGGTCAGCGTCCGTGACCTCCTCGTCTTTTCCTCCCTGAACGCCTTCCTCACCGCTTGAGAGATCAAAAGAGATCTCCTCGTCGGATGTTTCTTGCAGCAGGTCTTCCAGGTCCGCTTCTGTGATCTCACCTTCTCCGCCGCTCTGCACCGGCCGGGTCGTTTCCACATCCATGTCCAGAGTCAGGTCCGACAGATCCAGATCTGTTTCCTCTTCATCTTCAGGTAGGGCCTTTCCCGACAGGGAAGCCTTTGCTTCATCGATAGGAACCGCTTTGGCCGCCGGCTTCTCCTTGACCTGGCTTTTCACAGCCAGCTCCTTTGTCCTGTCCTCGTCTTTATCGACTTCGATTAGCTCCACCAGCTCAATCACTTCATCCTCCGCCGGAGCCTCTTTGCCGAACAATTCTTCGAGTTCAAAATTGAGCAGTTCGTCTTCCGTATCCAGCTGCACTTTCTGCGTTTGGGGCTTTTTTACCATTGCAAGACTCCACATGTTTGAATTGATTTTAAAATCAAACAAAATTTTAACATTGATAACATAATTGTCTGTTTCTGTCAAGAATATTTCATATTGTCCTTAGTTTGAGATAATTATGAGTGAACATGCTTAGCGCCTATCCTGAGACAAGACCTAACTTTTATATGATTGAATCCCTCCGGGTTCAATCCCAGCGGCTTGCCGCTTTTGCCGTCATTCCGGCCCAGCATCCAGTGCGGGATAAACTCCAGCCGGAATCCAGAGAAACGGACTGGATTCCCCCGTATCAAGTACGGGGCAGGCTCAGTCAAGCACGGAATGACTCTCAATAACGCACTGCTTGCGGCGGGGTAGTACACTGCTCTCTCTCCTGTGGTTTGTTGTCCGTCGTCTGTTGATTTGCCCTTGCGTCTTATACTTTCCTCCTACTTGTATTCTGTCTCCTGTCTTCTTTTCTCCTTTCTCTCATCATTCCATTTTTCCAACATTCCATTCTTCCAGTTTTTCCAAAAAAATCTCATCTCCGTCACATTCTGTTTGACAAGCCGGATCAAAAGAGTATATTTGCGCGTTCATAAGTTCAACCTTCCAATCTTAACATCATCAAAAGCGTTTTGAGCACAGACGGTTCTAAAGGATAGATCGAATGGCGATCACGGATTACATCCCGATCTTGGTCATGATGGGGCTGGCTGGCTTCCTGGTGGTCTTCTTCTGGCTTGCCTCGGAATTCCTCGGCCCGTACCAGAAAGGCAGCATGACAAAGCAGATGCCTTTCGAATGCGGCCACCCTTCGGAAGGCTTCAGACCAACGCGCTTCGCCGTCAAGTTTTACGGCATTGCGGTTCTCTTTATCCTCTTCGACATTGAAGCGGTCTTTCTATATCCCTGGGCTGTTGTGCTGAACGAGCTCAAGCTCTTTGCCCTGATCGAGATGATCGTCTTTATCGCGATCCTTTTCGTCGCCCTGGGCTATGTCTGGGCCAAAGGCGGTCTGGAATGGGATTAGAGACGAAACTGCAAAGCATTCCTGCGATTGCCTCAAAGGTCGAGTTCTTCATCAACTGGGCGCGGAAGTGGTCGCTCTTTCAGTACCCCTTTGTCACGGCCTGCTGCGGCATGGAGTTCATGAGCACGGCCTGCTCCCATTACGACATTGCGCGGTTCGGCGCCGAATTCCCGCGCTTCACCCCGCGCCAGGCGGATTTCTTGCTCGTGGTGGGAACCATTTCCCACAAACAGGCGCCCATCCTTCGCCGGGTTTATGAGCAGATGTGCGCGCCCAAGTGGGTCGTGGCCTTTGGCGCCTGTGCTTGCACGGGCGGCTTCTACGACAACTACGCGACTGTTCAGGGAACCGACAAAGTCATCCCCGTGGACGTCTACATCCCCGGATGCCCACCCCGGCCGGAGATGGTCCTTGACGGGCTGATGAAACTTCAAGATCTGATTCAGAAGGAAAAGCTGGACGAGCACTTGACGCACCCGAAGTACAAACCCATGATGCCATAAGGCGGGTCCTGATCAGGATATGAGTATCGAAGCAGTCGAGAAGGTCAAAGCAAGGTTTCCCGAGGCCATAGAGGCGGCACACAGCCAGGCCGGGGATGACACGGTTCGCGTCCACCGCGATTCCTGGCTCGAAGTGCTTGGGTTTCTCCGAAAGCCCCTGGGCTTTGATCTTTTCGTGGATCTCACCGCAGTGGACTACCTCGACAGGGAAGAGGAATTGCCCCGGTTTGAAGTCGTTGTCCACCTCCGGAACATGGCCACAGGCAAACGGATCAGGGTCAAGTCGCGCCTGCCGGAATCGGATCCTTCCATTCAGAGTTTGAGCTTGCTCTGGAAAGGGGCGAACTGGTTCGAGCGGGAGTGCCACGAAATGTATGGGATCTTATTTAAGGATAGCCCGGACCTTCGCCACCTCCTGCTCTACCCTGAATTCGAGGGACACCCCTTGCGAAAAGACTATCCCATTGACAAACGCCAGCCGCGAATTCCACTCCTGGCCTCAGAAGAGCGGAGATTCAGCCGGCCTGCAGATGAAACGCCCCACGGGCATGATCCGAGATTTCAGGAAAAACCCTAGGGAAGAGACAAAATGACCGTTGACAGCAGCAAAGACCTCCACACCGATTACATCGAAGTCATGATGGGGCCTTCCCATCCGGCGATGCACGGCATCACGCAGATCAAACTGTATCTGGACGGAGAAACCATCATTTCCGCAGACGTGGAGCCCGGATATCTCCACCGGGGATTTGAGAAAGAATGTGAGGATCACCGCTGGAACCAGATTGTGCCTTACACGGACCGGCTCAACTATGTCTCCCCCCTGATCAACAATGTGGCCTATGTCATGGCCGTTGAAAAGCTTTGCGGAATCAAACCCACCCCCCGTTGCGAATACCTGCGGGTGATCCTTTCTGAGATGAACCGCCTCACGGACCACCTGACCTGCGTCGGCGCTGCGGTCATGGAGCTCGGAGCCTTCAGCGGCTTCCTTTACTTTGTCAAAGCCAGGGAGCTCTACTATGACCTGATGGAGAGCGTGACCGGCGCCCGGGTCACCTACGCCTGGACCCGGGTCGGCGGAATGCGATGGGACATCCCCGAAGGATTTGAAGCCCAGTCTTATGCCGCGACCAAAGAAACGCGTCGAATCCTGAAGGAGATCGACGGACTGTTTACCAAGAACCGCCTCTTCCTCGATCGGGTCGTGGATGTGGGAGTGATCAGCCGGGAAGACGCCATCAGCTACGGGATCACGGGTCCCTTCCTCCGCTCCACCGGCGTAGCCTACGATGTTCGCAAAGCCCATCCTTACTCGGCTTACAACGAGTTCACCTTTGAAATCCCGGTGGGCGAAAACGGCGACTGCTACGACCGGTACAAGGTGCGGATGGCCGAGATGGAGCAGAGCATGCGGATCATTGAGCAGGCCCTGGGGAAGCTGCCCGGAGGCCCGGTGAACGTGGAAGATCCGCGTTTCATCTATCCGCCCAAGCAGGCGGTCTACACAACCATTGAAGGCATGATCAACCACTTCAGGCTGGTCTATGACGACGTTCACCCGCCCAAGGGCGAGGCCTACGGGTATGCGGAAGGGGGAAACGGAGAACTGGGTTTTTACGTGGTCTCGGACGGCGGGAACAAGCCGGTGAAATGCCGTGTCCGGCCGCCCTGTTTTCCGATCGTGGCCGCTTTCGGCAAGATCCTGGAAGGTCACATGGTGGCGGACATTGTCCCCATTTACGGTTCCGTGAACATGATCGGCGGAGAGATGGATCGATAACATGGGCTTTGAATTTTCAGCAGAAACCAAGCAGGAACTGGACCGGATCTTCAGTCGGTACGTGACAAAGCAAGCCGCCTTGCTTCCGGTGCTCTACCTTGCCCAGCGGGAGTTCGGTTATGTCAGCCTGGAGGCCATGGAGTACGTGGCAGGAATCGTGGGCCTGACCCCGGCCCGTGTCTATGAAGTGGCCACCTTTTACACCATGTACAACAAGCAGCCGGTGGGGAGGTACTTCATCCAGGTCTGCACCAACATTTCCTGCGCCCTCCGGGGAGGCATGGATCTCTTTGCCTACCTTTCCAAGAAGCTGGGCATTGCTGAAGGGCAGACGACCAAGGACGGCCGCTTTACTCTGGTGAAGGTGGAGTGCCTTGGCGCGTGCGGCAACGCCCCCATGATGCAGGTGAACGACGACTATTATGAAGATCTCTCTCCGGCCAAAGTGGACGAGATCTTGAAGAGCCTGACGTAACGCTCTAACCCGGTTGACTGAACGACGATGGCCAATGACGATTACAAAATTCTGAGCCGAAACTGGGGAAAACCTGATTCCCACAAGCTGGAGACCTATCTCCAGTCCGGCGGATACGAAGCGGCAAGGAAGGCCCTGACCATGGAGCCCCAGGCCGTGGCGCAGACCGTGCTCGACGCGGGGTTGCGCGGCAGGGGCGGTGCAGGATTCCCCACGGGCCGCAAGTGGCTCTTCATGCCCAAGGACGACCGGCCGCGGTTTCTCTGCGTGAATGCCGATGAGGGAGAGCCGGGCACCTTCAAGGATCGGGACATCCTGCGCTATGACCCCCACATGCTGATCGAGGGGATCCTCATCGCGTGCTGGGCCATGCAGGCTCACACCTCTTACATCTACATCCGGGGCGAGTTTACAGAGCCGCAACGAAGGATGGAAGCCGCGATCGAAGAGGCTTACGCAAAAGGCATCCTGGGAAATCGTGTGCTGGAAAGTGATTTCCGCCTCGACGTGTACGTTCACGCGGGCGCAGGCGCTTATGTGTGCGGAGAGGAAACGGCTCTCATCAACAGCATTGAAGGCAAAAAAGGACAGCCAAGAATCCGGCCGCCCTTCCCGCCTCAGCGGGGTGTCTTTGACATGCCCACCACGGTGAACAACGTGGAGAGCATTGCCTCGACTCCCTACATCATCGCCAACGGCCCGGAGGCCTACAAAAAATTCGGGACCGAGAAGAGTCCGGGAACCAAGCTCTTCTGCGTTTCCGGTCATGTGAATCGTCCCCAGGTCATTGAACTGCCTCTGGGTGTGCCGCTCATGGAGCTCATCGAGAAGCATTGCGGAGGGATACTGAAAGGCATGAAACTCAAGGCCGTGATCCCGGGCGGCAGTTCCACGCCCGTGCTGACCGCATCGGAATGCCAGGGTGTGACCATGGACTATGAGGCCCTGGCTGCCGCAGGGTCCATGCTGGGAAGCGGCGCCGTGATCGTGATGGCAGAAGGGACGTGCATGGTCACCACCCTGCACGTGCTCACTCATTTTTACGCCCATGAATCCTGCGGCCAGTGCACGCCCTGCAGGGAGGGCACGGGATGGATGGCTCAAATCACAGGCCGCATGGTGAAGGGAAAAGGGAAAATCGAGGACCTGGACCTGCTCCTTTCCCTCGCCAACGGGATGTTCGGCCGCACCATCTGCCCTCTGGCCGATGCCGCGGTCGGGCCGGTCACCAGTTTCATTGGAAAATTCCGACAGGAGTTCGAAGACTATATCCGGACCCAAAAGGGACCCAGGGAAAAACCTTTCCCGGTCAAGTGGATGTCGTAAGAGAAGTCGAATAGACCTATGCCGAAAATCAAGATCAACGGTCGCGAGCTGGAGGTTGCAGAGGGAATCACGATCCTGGAAGCCGCTCTTTCAAACGGCATCTACATCCCCCATTTCTGCTACCACCCGCACCTCAGTGTCAGCGGGAATTGCCGCATGTGCCTGGTCGATGTGAAACCGGGGCCTCCCAAGCTGTCCATCTCCTGCGCCACGACCGCAGCGGAAGGCATGGAGATCGAAACGGAGAACGAGAAAGTCCGTGCGGCCAGGGCTGCGGTCATGGAATTCATTCTCAAGAACCATCCCCTCGACTGCCCCATCTGCGATCAGGCCGGCGAGTGCATGCTCCATGAATACTACATGACGTATGACCTCAAGCCTTCCCGCCTCTTCTCGCCCGAAGACAAGGTCAGGAAGCAGAAGCGTCGCCGGTTGGGCAAGCACCTTGTGCTGGACTCCGAGCGTTGCATCCTGTGTACCCGGTGCCTCCGTTTCGTGCGGCAGGTCGCGGGCGACGACTGCCTTGGCATGATCAAGCGGTCGGACCGGATGGAGATCACCACGTTCCCGGGCAAGACCGTGGACAACCCTTACAGCCTGTGCCTCACGGACGTCTGCCCTGTGGGCGCCTGGACCAGCGCGGATTTCCGGTTCAAACAGAGGGTCTGGTTCCTGAAGCCCTCTGCTTCCATCTGCCCCCACTGCAGCAGGGGCTGCAACATCTGGATCGATCACAGGCGTGAAGAAGCTTTTCGCATTCGACCGAGGTTGAACCTGCAGGTCAACGAGGCCTGGGCCTGCGATGAGGGAAGGCTCAGCTATCATCTCATCAATGATGATCGCCTCACCGCACCCCTGGTCAACAAGGGTAACGGCCAAAAGGAAGCTTCCTGGCGCGAGGCTCTCAAGTTTTCTGCAGAGCTTATCGAGGAAGCAGGAGAAAATCTCTCCGTGATTGTCTCCGCCGGCCTCTCCCTTGAGGAAGGGAAAGCCGTTCTCGCCTTGTTCCGGGAGGGCCTGGGCGCTAAAGTGATGCTTCACACAGGAGAGGCCGGGTGGGAAGACAATATTCTTCGTCAGAGCGACAGGAACGCGAACACCAAGGGCCTCGCGGATCTCGGAATGACAGAACCCGTAGATACGGGACTCGATGATTCCACGGTGCTCGTTCTGTTCGAGACCCTCGGGTCGGCCCCTCTTCCTGAGGGAATTTCTGCGCCTGCCATCGTGGTCTCCCCGTCTGTGACGCCTGCGGTGAAGGCGGCCAAAGTCGCTCTTCCTGCTGCGTCCTATGCCGAGAGTAGCGGCACGGTGGTGAACTTCATGGGCGTGTCACAGAG
>Ga0209254_10005321_pt1 | contig 11847 bp, 9 predicted proteins | sample FrelakmetDIP11DI_FD_187148 | JGI IMG/M metagenome (GOLD analysis project Ga0209254, IMG submission 187148) | Freshwater lake sediment microbial communities from the University of Notre Dame, USA, for methane emissions studies - DIP11 DI (SPAdes)... | ecosystem: Environmental > Aquatic >... | reverse complement strand
CGAAAAAATCCGCAGACAGCACAAGAAGACCTTATAATGGAGTTTTTGCAATATAGCCTACTCCTATGGCGAATATCGAAGATCTGATCAAGAGCGACTTAAGTAAGGGCATCGCCTTGGGCTTGGGGGCAGCCTTGCTCGCACCGCTTGCCATTCCGGCCATTGCGGAGGCTGCGCGGCCCTTGTTGCGATCGGCGGTGAAGTCCGGCGTTCTGTTCCTGGAAGTCAGCAAGGAAGCGCTGGCGGAAGCCAGCGAGACGCTTGAGGACATCGTCGCGGAGGTCAAAGCCGAACTGGCGGAACGTCATGAGCCGGTGGCGGAAGAGACCGGCGCGGCTGCCGCCGCGGCGTGCTCCGCTGAGGACGCTGAAAGCGCCGACGGGGATGCATGAGGGATGAGGGTTGCCGCGTATGTCTCCCATCGATTGCCCGGTCGGGCGCGCCTGAAATTTCCTTCCCGAAGAGGCGCTGTCGACTTTTTCGAAGCGCTGATGGCGGGCTTGCAGGGTTGTCCGGGCATCATTGAACTGCAGGGTAAACCAACCACCGCCAGTCTGCTGATCTGGCACGATCCGTCCACGGCACTGGAAACGATCCTGGACTATGCTCAGCGACGCGAGCTCTTCAGGTGCGAAGACCCAGCCCCGCCCCCGCCCACGAAGGTGCCAAGCATCAGCACGCTCGCCTCACAGAGCATGGGCTTGCTTGACTCAGGCCTGAGCGCCGCGAGTAAAGGGCGCGTCGATCTGCCGTCGGTCTATTTTCTGACTTTCTTAGGCCTCGGGGCTCGCGAGCTGGCACGGGGACACATCATGCCACCTGCCGTGACACTGGTCTGGCGCTCTTTGGAAATCCTTTCTAAGATCAACCCGAGGAGCCCGTAACGTGTCTGATTGAAGCTGATTCAGACCCGCCCTGTCTCTGCTGAAAGCCTCCCCGCCTAGCCCGGAAACCTGTTGCCACGGCGCCGGCTGGTCCCGGGAGCCGGCGACGGGATGCCGAGTTCGGCAATGTCGGGCCGAGCGGAAAGTAATCAGGCATCAACGTAACGCCTCCAGCTTGTCGGTGAGCTCCCAGGGCAGATCCAGCACGCTGTTGCCCATATGACCATAGACTGGCAGCTTCTGGTAGAAACCCTGCTTATGCTGAGCCGGCAAATGGCGCAGATCGAAGTCGCGTATTACCGCTCCCAAACGGAAATCGAAAATCTGCTCAACCCTTTTGCGAATCGCCTGATCGGAGATATTGCCGGTGCCAAAGGTCTGTACCTGGATGCTGACGGGACCGGCGTGACCGATCGAATAACTCAACTGCACTTCACATTCCCGCGCTAACCCGGCCGCCACCACATTCTTGGCGACATAGCGCGCCATGTAGGCGCCCACCCGGTCGATTCGCGAAGGGTCCTTGCCACTGAGCGCCGCGCCGCTTTGGCGCGCGTAGCAACCATAAGTGTCGCTCGCCGTCTTGCGGCCGGTCATGCCGGAATGGGAAGCCGGACCGCTCTTGGGAAACGCCCCCTGCGGGTTGACGAAGATTTCGGTGTCCTCGTCAGGCTGAACGGACTGGCCTTCGAACACCGGCGCAATCACGTGCTTCACCAACCGATCGCGAAGCTCGACCGGATCGACCGACTTGTTGCCCTCTTGCCCGGCAATTATGGTGATGCCGTGAATTCGGACCGGCCTGCCGTCTTCGAATTCAACGCCAACCTGAGTGGTGCAGTCGGGCGATAGCTGGTTAATCTTGCGCGCCCGCCGCGCACTGCTGAGCGCGCGCGCCAAGCGGTTGGAGAGGCTCACGGGCAGCGGCATCAACTCCGTCGTGTGAGAACAGGCAAAGCCAAACACCGTCCCCTGGTTGCGGACGGTCAGATGATCCAGCTCCTTGTCGCTGAGTTCCGTCTCGTCCGCCTGGGCGCGTTGGTCCGGCGACATCGTGATCAGGCTTGTCACCACCGTGCAGTTCGTTGCATCGAAATCCTCTTTCCGATATTCGACCGAATCGATCACTGCCCGAGCCACATCGGGGATATCGATGGTAGCGTTGGAAGCGAAACGGGCCGCGAGAAAGACCACGCTCTTCGACAGCGCACATTCGGCGACGATACGAGAGTAGGGATCCTTCTGCAGAAAACGGTCGACGACTGCGTCGCTGATGGTGTCGCACAGGCGATCCGGGTGACCTTCGGTGACCGCCTCGGATGTGAACAAAAAATTCTTGCTCATGGCTTTTCGGCATCCTCTTCTTTGATTAAACGCAGGGTCTTGGTCCCTTCGTTGACCAGAAACGGCAAACCTGCCCCGGCCAGAATGACCAGGAGATCGGTCACGGCCAGCGGCGAAAGGCGAAGAATCCGGCGCAGCGGCGGTACCAACACAGTCAATGCCTGCACGCCCAGCGAGCCGAGAATCGCCATCTTCAAATAAGGATTGTCAGGCCGGTCACGGCTCAGTATGGTTGTTTCTTCGGACCGGCAAGCGATCGAATGAAAGAACTGGGCCAGGGTCAAGGTCATGAAAGTGTTGGTGCTGGCCTGCAGGTTGCCCGCTCCGTAGCGCGCGAGACTGTAACCATAAACGCCAATGCTGCCGGCGGTGATCAGTGAAGACTCTTTCAGTAGCTTGGCGATATCCTGCCGGCGAACGATCGGCTCCTGCGGGTCGCGAGGCGGCTGTTTGAGGACATCGCGTTCCGGCGGCTCCATCGCCAGAGCCAAGGCCGGAAAAATGTCGGTCATCAGGTTGATCCACAGCAATTGGATCGGATTGAGCGCCTCGCCCATCCCCAATGCGGTGGTCACCAGCATGACCTCGATCTCGCTCAGATTGGTGGACAACAGGAACCTGAGACTCTTGCGGATATTCCCGTAAATCGACCGGCCCTGTTCCACCGCCGTGATCATGGTGTGCAAGTTATCATCCTCGAGCACCACGTCGGCTACGGAACGGGCCACGTCCGTGCCACGCTTGCCCATGGCCACGCCCACATCCGCCGCCTTCAAGGCCGGACCGTCATTGATGCCGTCGCCGGTCATGGCCACCACGCGCCCGGTCTTCTGCAAGGCCTGCACGATCTTCAGTTTGTGCGCCGGACTGACACGGGCGAAGATCGAAGTGTCGCGGATGATGCTGGCCAGAATCTCCGGTTCGAGCTTATCGAGGCTGACCGAATCGACGATTTCCAGCGATTTTCGATGATTCAGACCCAAACGCTTGCCGACCGAATAAGCGGTTGCGCTCTGATCACCAGTGATCATGACCGTCTCGATACCGGCGTCGTGGAACTGCGCTATCAGTTCCTGTACACCGGGGCGGATGATGTCCTCCATGCCGATCAAACCCAACCAGACGAGATTTTCCGGAACGCTCAGCTCGAGCGTATCGGCGTAGCCATACGCCACGCCCAACACCCGCAAAGCATCGGTCGCCATCTGATCGTTACGCTCCATGACTCGCTGCCGCACTTCATCGTCCAGAGCCTGGCACGCATCGGCCAATTGCCGGTGGCCGCACAGACTCAGCACTTCGGCCGGACTTCCCTTGATCGCCAGCAGGTAACGCCCATCCTTGTCGCGATGGAATGTCAGCATGTAAGGCCGGTTTTCGGCACGATGGAGGGTCTTGATCAGGGGCAGGCGGGCGCGTAGCGCTTCCGCGTTGATGCCGGCATGGAGCGCGGCCTCCACCAAGGCGCTCTCGGTGGGCGAACCTTCCAGATCAGATGCTGCATCACCGCCGGTCTGAATCTTGACCTCGCTGCACAGCGTCACCACTTCGAGCAAGCGCATGACCTCGTCTTGCAGGACATCCGAAGGCTCGTCGTCGACCCTGAATACGCCCTCGCGTAGGTCGATGTCCTGTTGGAGCGTATGGATCGCGACGACTTTCATTTCATTCATGGTAAGGGTGCCGGTCTTGTCCAAACACAAGACCTGCACCGAGCCCAGACTCTCGACCGCAGGCAACTGACGGATCAGCACGTGCTTGCGTTGCATCTCGCGAATGCCCAGCGCCAGAGTCGTCGTCGCGACCGCCGGAAGGCCTTCCGGCACAGCCGCCACCGCCAAAGAAATGGACGAGCTCAGCATCTGCAGCCAACCGTAACCGCGCAGAATGCCGATACCGAACACCAAGACGCAAATGCCGGCACTCAAGGCGGCGAGTTGTACGCCCATCTGATCCAGTTGCCGCTGCAATGGCGTGTCGGGGGGCGCCACTTCCCCTACCAGCGACTGGATATGACCGATCTCGCTGTATAAGCCAGTCGCCGTCACTACGGCCAGGCCGCTACCGCCGGTCACTACAGTTCCCATATGCACCATGTTCAGGCGGTCGCCCAAAGGGCTGTCCAGCGCACACAGGCGATCAGAGTGTTTGCTGACCGGGAGGCTTTCTCCGGTCAGGGCAGATTCGTCGACCGTCATCCGGTTGCTGGCGAGGAGGCGTGCGTCGGCTGGAATATAGGAGCCTGGCGTGAGGATCAGCACATCTCCGACCACCACATCGGTCATCGGGATCTCGGTTTCCCGGCCTTCCCTGATCACACGCACCAGAGCCGGGGTGAATTTCCCCAAGGCATTGATCGTCCGTTCGGCATTGCTTTCGGTGACATAACCGATGACCGCGTTGATCATCACGACTCCGGCGATGACGATGGCATCTGCGAAGCCGCCGGTGGCGATCGCAATGGCCGCCGAGGCGCCCAGCATGCCAACGGGAATACTGAAGAATTGCTGCAAAAAAAGCTTGAGACCCGAACGTCGCCTGCTCTCGCTCAGCACATTCGGGCCGTACTGCGCGAGGCGATGGTTTGCTTCAGCCGCGTTCAATCCCGCTCTCGAACTCTTGAGAATGCTCAGGACGTAATCCGGGTTTTCTGCAAACCAAAGGCTTTCAGGTGGCGTGGCTCGCTTCGAAGCGGCCGAATGCCCCATTATGCTCCGTCCGGCCGGTTTTTTTGCCGCCGGCGCAACCACCGATTCTTTCTGACTTGCCCTAGGGCTAAATCGCCGCAGCCATTGCTTGATCGGGCTTTCGCTAGCCCGAGCTGTGGCGGCCCGGTCGACAGCAGGGGTGGAAGACGCCCCAGGCGGGACAGGATGGCGCAAGGGCCCGACCAGCGATACCAGGTCGGCGAGCAGATCGGGAACGGCCGCCACGGACGGATCGAAAAGGATCAGAACGGTGCTCGTCAAGGTATTGGCCTTTGCCGATCCGACATAGGCGATCTGGCCGATTTTTTTCTCAAGCTCCTGCTTGACGCGCGCGTGGCGGTAAAGGCCAAACACCTTGATGCGAACCCGACCCGGCGCGGCTTGGTGAACCAGATCGATCAACAGGCCGGAACTCAAGCCCGGAGAATTAGCGGTTGGGATGCTCATGAGAGATAAGGGGGCATGTAATAGACGGCATTCTCACTCAACGGCAACTTGAAGCAGTCGAACCGATTGCTGCCGAAGACATATCGGGTCGCCAGTTTTGGTTGATTTCAGAGTCACGTTGTCTGTGGACGAGAGACGGGTTAAGCCAGAACAATCCCGATCCCGACAGGCATCTGTCAATCCCTGTGGGGCCTTACATGGACAGCGGCAAGCAATCTGCCGCAGGAGGCTGATCGTCAATTATCTCTCCTCTTATATTACGGCTTTATTACAGCGCTGTGACAGACATAATTTGGCCCTTTTAATTCGCCGCGGAATCCTTAGAATGACTGGTAACGCGCAAGCGGGCGGGAGAACCTGTTGATATGAACCTGGCGCTACTCTCTTCCCATCATGGCAGTAACCTGCAAGCCGTTCTGGATGCCTGCAGGACGGGTCGGTTGCCGGCCCGCCCCTGCGTGGTCATCAGCAATAACCGCGATTCCGAAGCCTTGCGCCGGGCCGAGCGTGAGGGCGTTCCTGGTTACCACTTGAGCAACCGCACACACCCGCAGCCTCAGCTACTGGATGCGGCGATAGCTCAGGCCTTGCAGCGCCATGAGACTGATCTCGTCATCTTGGCAGGGTATATGCGCAAGCTGGGACCTGAGACACTCGCTCATTACCAGGGGCGAATCATCAACATCCATCCTGCCTTGCTTCCGAAATATGGCGGGCAAGGCATGTATGGGATGAATGTACACCGAACCGTCTTGGCTGCCGGGGAAACGGAAACCGGCGTCACGATTCACCTGGTCGATGCAGAATACGACCATGGACCCACCATCGCTCAATGTCGCGTTCCGGTATTGGAGAACGACACGGCCGAATCCCTGGCTGGGCGGGTGTTGGTCCTTGAGCATCGGTTGCTGGTAGAAACCGTGGCGCAGATCGCCGAGGTGTTCAGGAAGACCGGGGCGATCCGTTTTCCTGACTGACTCGGCCGCGAGCCAACCCAGCTATCAACCCAGATCCTTTTTTGAAAACACGCTATTTCCTTTTCACGGATTTGCGGTAACATCAATTCGTGCTCATGCACAAGCAGATCATCCTTTAGACGACTAATCATCAGACGTGAATTAGGAGTGAAAAATGGATCGAAACAAGAAACTTACCGCTGCAAACGCAGCGGGTCAACCGCAACGAGGAGCGCCGGATGCCAAGACCCTGGAATATTTTATAGCGAGCGGTCTTGGCAGCCGTGGTGGCCCCAATAAAGTGTCCAATAAGCTGAAGAGATGTCCAAATTCTTATGCTTTCCACTAACAACGACATCCGCAAGGGTAGCGGCAGCGCCAAGGAAGGCGCTGGGTTGCGGGCCTGGGTCCGGCACCCGATGAGCAGATACCGACTCGATACCATCGGCCGTTAGGCTGGATGTCAAGGTTCGAGGCTGCCTAAGCGTCCGGCAGCCAGACTCCCGCCTAGTCTTTCTTGATGAACATATCCGTGATCGAGCCTTCGATCATCTCCGCCGCGAAAGCAAAAGTCTCCGTAAGCGTGGGATGGGGGTGGATGGTGAGGGCGATATCTTCCGCGTCGGCGCCCATTTCCAAAGCCAGCACTGCCTCGGCGATCAGTTCGCCAGCATGGGGCCCGACCATGCCGGCGCCCAGGATGCGTTTGGTATCCTTATCGCAGAGTAGCTTGGTTATCCCTTCTCGCCTGCCTGTACCCAAAGCACGGCCACTCGCCGCCCAAGGGAAGACGGCTTTCTCGTACGCTATTCCTTGCGATTCCGCCTGCAATTCGGTAAGCCCCATCCAGGCGATTTCGGGATCGGTGTAGGCAACAGAAGGGATCGTCAGAGCCTGAAAAGCGGAGGGCAGGCCAGCGATCACTTCCGCCGCGATCTTGCCCTCGTGGGTGGCTTTATGCGCCAGCATGGGATTCCCGACGATGTCGCCGATGGCATGGATGTGCGCGACATTGGTACGCTGCTTGTGGTCCACAGGAATGAAGCCGAGCTCGTTGACGGTCACGCCTGCGGCTTCGGCGCCAATCAGTCTGCCGTTGGGCCTACGGCCGACGGCTACCAGCACGCGGTCGAATAACTCGGCCTCCGGTGCACCTTCACCCTCAAAAAAGACCTTCAGTCCCTCGGTTTGCGGCTCGATCTTCGTGACCTTGGTTTTCAGGTAAATCTTCTCGTACTGCTTCTGGATGCGTTGTTGCAGCGGTTTGACCAGGTCGGTGTCGCAGCCCGGAATGAGCTGATCCATCAGTTCGACGACGGTAATGCTGCTGCCTAGCGCGTGGTAGACGTTGGCCATTTCCAACCCGATGATGCCACCGCCAATGATGAGCAGTCTCTTGGGGATTTCGGCCAATGCGAGCGCGTCGGTCGAGTCCATCACACGCGCGTCATCGTAGGGAACGCCAGGGATTTTGGTCGGTTTGGAACCAGCGGCGATGATCGCGTGATCGAACGTAACGGTTCGTGTCCCCTCGGCCGTTTCCACCGTCAGCATCCGCTCCGAACTGAACCGGCCTTCACCCGTGACCACCGTGACCTGGCGTTGTTTGGCCAAACCGGCGAGCCCCGTAGTCAGCGTCTTGACGACCCGGTTTTTCCATTCGCGTATTGCATCGAGGTCCAGCTGCGGTTGGGGGAAACGGACACCGAATCCGGCAACTTCCTCCGCCTCGTGTATGACTTGTGCCAAGTGCAGCAGCGCCTTCGACGGAATACAGCCGACATTGAGACAAACGCCACCGAGCACCGGATATCGTTCAACCAAGATGACTTGCTTGCCCAGGTCCGCCGCCCGAAAAGCCGCGGCGTAACCGCCGGGCCCGCCGCCCAGAACGAGAACTTCGGCATGCAAATCGGAGGGAGTGCTGGCTGGTGTGTTACTCATGGGCTTACCTAGTGGGGGATTCACGGTTCGAGGGGTGGCTCAAGGTTTTTCCAAAGCAGGTCGGTGCGGAGTTTGCTTGATGTCCGATCCCACGTCTTCGAAAATATCGGCCATCGCGACTGTCAGTCCGACGCTGGCGAATTCAACAGTGGCTTCCCCCTCGCTGGGATAAAGCACCCAGTGCCCGCTTGCGTCGAGACGGAACAGATCGATGCTGCGGCGAGCGGTATCGATCAGCACATACTCCTGAAAGCTCTCGATTTTCCGGTAAGCGGCGAATTTGCTGCCACGGTCGTAATCGGCGGTAGAAGGCGAGAGCACTTCGACGATTAGCTTGGCAAATGACTTGTGGTACTCGCTCGTTCGGTCGCGGTCGTCGCAGGTCACGAAGATATCGGGGTAGAAAAAGGCATCCGCAGATTTCACCTGTAACTTCATGTCGGAAATATAGATACGGCAAGAACTGCCGCGAAGATGGTTCCTGAGCAGACTCGCTACATTCAGTGTGACCGTCACGTGCGTATCGCATGCGCCGGTCATGCCGTAAACGTCGTGCACCATGCCGTTCAGGAATTCATGCTTGGTTTCCTGCTTGTTCTCCCAGGCCAGGTATTCTTCAGCAGTCATGATCCTGAGTTCGGCGGTTCCCATACTGATACTTCTTCAAATACTTGCAAGCACGCATTATATTCTACCGACGGGCATCACAGCAGCACCCGTCGCAAGTCGCTCAGAACCAGGGCTAGGTAAGCGCAAAATCGGGCCGCCTGCGCACCGTCGATGACGCGATGGTCGAAAGACAGCGATAGGGGCAGCATCAGGCGAGGAACGCACTGCCCGTCGCGGTAGACGGGCCGGGTCTGTGTCCTGCAGACGCCGAGGATCGCCACTTCCGGAGCGTTGATGATAGGCGTGAAACCGGTACCGCCGATCCCTCCCAGGCTCGAAATCGTAAAGGTTCCACCTTGCAGCTCGGGTGTGCGGAGTTTCCTGCCTCTCGCTCGCTCACCCAAATCCGCCAGATTTTTGGCCAGTTCGAAGATACCCTTGCGATCGGCGTCCTTCACCGGCGGTACCACCAGTCCTTCCGGCGTGTCGATCGCCACGCCGATGTGGTAATACTGCTTTAGGATCAGCTCTTCGCCGTTTGCGGCCAGCGACGCGTTGAAGGAAGGATAGGCCTTGAGCGCAGCGACGACGGCCTTGATCAGCAATGGCAGCAGGGTCACACGGGTTTCCTGCTTGTCTGCCTCGGCTTTCAGCGAGACGCGAAACGCTTCCAGTTCGGTGATGTCGGCTTCCTCGTGATGGGTGACATGCGGGATCGCAACCCAATTGCGATGCAGGTTCGCGCCGGAGAGTTTCTGAATGCGGGACAGCGGTCTGGTTTCGATCGGTCCGAATTGCGCGAAGTCAATTTCCGGCGCTTCGGGCAGATTAACGCCGAATGCCCCACGTTCCGCCGTCTGCAGGCGGGACTTGACAAAGGCTTGTACGTCTTCCTTGAGGATACGTCCCTTGGGGCCGGTGCCCTGTATCTTGCCAATGTCTGCCCCGAGTTCGCGGGCGAAACGGCGGACCGAGGGGCTGCCGTGGCGCGCCGCACCCGATGCTGCAATGGGCGCCTTTTCTTGGTCCGTGGCGGCTATCAGCCCGCTGATTTCGGGCGCGGTTGCCTGCAGCGCCGAAGCTGGAACTGCGATCTGGTCAGCAACCGTTACGGTTGGTTTCGCCTGGCCGGTCTCCGCTCCCGTCGCAGGGTTTACCACGCTAGCCGAGTCCACGATTTCCTCGACCACAAGGGTCAGAATCGCCGAACCCTGGCTGACCCGGTCGCCTACCTTGACGGCCATTTGCTTGACCGTGCCGGCCCAAGGCGAAGGAATTTCCATGGCCGCCTTGTCGCTTTCCAGGGTGATCAATGAGTCTTCCGCCTTGACTGCTTCGCCCGGCTTGACCAGCACCTCGATGATTTCGACATCCCGATAGTTACCGATGTCTGGAACCGTGATTGTTTTTTCGCTCGCCATGCCTCGCGCTCCTTATACCGTAACCGGATTCGGCTTTTCCGGGTCGATGCCGTACTTGGTCATTGCCTCGCTGACTTTCTCCGCCGCAATCTCGCCCTCGTCGGCCAGGGCCCTCAATGCGGTGACGGCGATGTAAAAACGGTCGACCTCGAAGAAATGGCGTAGCGCTGAGCGACGGTCGCTGCGGCCGAAGCCATCGGTCCCGAGTACGACATAAGGTTTCGGCAAGAAAGGACGGATCTGATCCGCGACGGTCTTCATGTAGTCGCTCGCTGCGACCACCGGTCCGCGCATAGTGCCCAGACATTCCTCCACATAACTGACCCGGCGTGGCCTGCCGGGATGCAGGAGATTCCACCGATCCTTGTCGAGGCCATCGCGGCGCAGTTCACTGAAGCTGGTGACGCTCCACACATTGGTGCGGATGCCGAAGTCGCTTTCCAGCAAATCGCCCGCTGCGATGGCTTCCCGCAGGATGGCGCCGCTGCCCAGCAGTTGCACGCAGGCTTGGTCACCACCATCGCGGAACTTGTACAGGCCCTTGATGATGCCATCGCGGACGCCCTCGGGCATACCCGGATGGGCGTGGTTTTCATTCATTACCGTGATGTAGTAGAAGACGTTCTCACCTTCCTGGTACATGCGCCGCAGGCCATCCTGCACGATGACGGCCAGTTCGTAAGCAAAGGCGGGATCGTAGGCGACGCAGTTGGGGATGAAGGACATCGCCAGATGACTGTGGCCATCCTGATGCTGCAAACCTTCGCCGGCCAGCGTCGTGCGTCCCGCCGTGCCGCCCATGAGAAATCCGCGCGCCTGGATATCGCCTGCCGCCCACATCAGATCACCCACACGCTGGTAACCGAACATGGAATAGAAAATATAGAAAGGGATCATCTGCACGTTGTGGTTGCTGTATGCGGTGCCGGCAGCAATCCATGAACCCAGCGCGCCGGCCTCGGTGATGCCCTCCTCCAGTATTTGGCCAGTCTTCTCCTCGCGGTAATACATGATCTGGTCGGCGTCCTCAGGCGTATAGAGCTGGCCAACGGAGGAATAGATTGCATACTGTCGGAACAGGCCATCCATGCCGAAGGTGCGCGCCTCGTCGGCAACGATCGGCACGACATACTTGCCGATCTTCTTGTCCCGGAGCAGTGCGGTGAGCATGCGGACGAAGGCCATCGTGGTCGACATCTCGCGCTCGCTGCTCTTGAGCACGGCATCAAACAGACTCAGGTCAGGCACCTGCAGGAGTGGGGCTTCCTTGCGGCGGCTCGGCAGATAGCCGCCGAGAGCCTTCCGACGCTCGTGCAGATAGATCATTTCCGGACTATCGTCTGCCGGCTTGTAGAACGGCGCTTCGCCAATCTTGTCGTCGGCGATGGGGATGTTAAAGCGATCGCGGAAGGCCCTCAGCGACGCCTCATCCATTTTTTTCTGCTGATGTGTCGTCATCTGGCCCTCACCGGCCTGACCCATGCCATAACCCTTGACGGTCTTGGCCAGGATGACCGTGGGTTGGCCGGGGTGG
>Ga0209254_10005320_pt1 | contig 11848 bp, 12 predicted proteins | sample FrelakmetDIP11DI_FD_187148 | JGI IMG/M metagenome (GOLD analysis project Ga0209254, IMG submission 187148) | Freshwater lake sediment microbial communities from the University of Notre Dame, USA, for methane emissions studies - DIP11 DI (SPAdes)... | ecosystem: Environmental > Aquatic >... | reverse complement strand
ATGATCTCGACCCGATGTTGGCGCCTCTGGCACCGACGGGAACACCGGTGTCTAGCCATCTAGACAAAGTCCTTTGTTCAATTGTACAGTCTGCCCCGCTTAAATTGTTCTTTTGCAGCCAATCATCGTTTCTGCTTCGTGTTTCGTCCGCCATAATACCACATCAATTATAAACAACCGCCCTTCCCAGACATTGTGCTGTAACTGAATCGTGAATTTTCTTTTGATTCAGGATTCCAAATACAATCCCCTTTTTCACGCACACTTAAGTATGAATCTGATAATGTTCCTCAACATCTGTGGCGTTCAATTAATGCTTCTGTTACGTTAACAAATAGTTTTGCCCAACAAATGTTAGATGCAATTGAAGGATTTGAATATTAACAATAAAATGTGTCATTCCCTTGAGAACCTGATATTCTTATTGTTCCTGGAATTCGCACTGCTCTTGGAGCGCCTCTGATAGGAAAGTGCCTGAATCCGGTTCAACTTCCGTTTAATAATAATTTATGACTGTATAGTTACACCTCCCTCCCCAGCAGCTTCACCAGCAGCGCCTTCTGGGCATGGAGGCGGTTCTCTGCCTCATCGAAGACCAGGCTCCGGGGACCCTCGATGACCTCATCGGCAACCTCCTGGTCCCGGTGGGCCGGCAGGCAGTGCATGAAGATCGCGTCCGGTGAGGCCTTTTTCATGAGGGCCCCGGTGACGGTGTATCCCTGGAACTCTTTTAAGCGCGTCGTCTTCTCGGCTTCCTCGCCCATGGAGACCCAGGTATCGGTCACCACCACATCGGCGTCCCGTATTGCTGTTTCAGGCTCCCGGACAATAGAGACCTTCCCGCCCAGGGAGAGAGCCCGCTGGACGATCTCGCTTCTCGGCTGGAATCTGGCAGGTGAAGCAACTGTAATCTCGTAGCCGGTCAGGGCCGATGCCAGTACAAAGGAGTTGCAGACGTTGTTCCCATCGCCGATCCAGGCCACTTTCAGCCCGGATAACGTCCCGAAATGCTCCCTGATGGTCAGCATATCGGCGATGATCTGGCAGGGGTGCTCACGGTCAGAGAGCCCGTTGATGACCGGCACATCTGAATACCGGGCAAACTCCTCGATATTCTCGTGCCGGTAAGCCCGGATCATGACCCCATCAACGTACCGGGACATCACCCGTGCCGTGTCCCGGATCTCCTCTCCCCGTCCGATCTGGAGGTCCTGGGGGTTGAGGAAGAGGGCATGCCCGCCAAGCTCGTACATCCCGGTCTCAAAGGATATCCTCGTCCGCGTGGAGGCCTTCTCAAAGACCATGGCCAGGGACTTTCCCTTCAGGAACTCGTGGGGCCGGCCCTCCCGCCGGAGCATCTTCAGGTTCACCGCATCCCGGATAATCTCGTCAAGTTCCCCGGCCGAAAGGTCGAGAATGGATAAAAGGTCCCGTTTCATCGTAGCTCCTTCATGTGTGCTATCCGTTTCCGGAGCATCGCAGCGGTCCCGATATCCCGCCGGTGCCTGACCCGGCCGGTAACTGATGACGCTGCATGTTCCGCGATCTGCTCCGCTTCTTCGAGCGTGTCCCCCAGGCCCACAAAGGCCATGGTCCGGGAGGTCTGGGTAAAGTACCGGCCATCCTGCTCATCGATATTTGCATAGTAGAGGATGGCGCGGGAATTCCCGCCAATCCGGAGCTCTTCCCCTGTTTTCGGGGCATGGGGATACCCCTCCGGTACCAGGTACTTGCAGACCGTGGCTTTCTTCCAGAAGGATACATCAGATGGGGAGAGTGTCCCGGAAACGATCTTCTCGATGATCGAGGAAAAGTCCGATTCAAGGAGCGAGAGGACGTTCATGGCTTCAGGGTCCCCGAACCGGGCATTGAACTCAATTACCATCGGACCGCTGGCGGTGTTCATGAACTGTCCGTACAGGATTCCCCGGTAGGGAAACCCGGCCTTTTCCATCGCAGAGACCGCTTCCTTCATGATGGCCAGGGCCTGTCCGGCATCATCCCGGGTAACAAAAGGAAGGGAATGGTCCGGCATGGAGTATGACCCCATCCCCCCGGTGTTGGGACCCTCGTCATCCTCGAATGCCCGTTTGTGGTCCTGGACCAGCGGCATCGGCACCAGGTGCCGTCCGTCGACGAAGGCCTGGAGTGTGAATTCTTCCCCGATCAGTCGTTCCTCGAGCACGACATTTCCTCCCAGCGAACGGACGTAGGCAATGGCCCCGTCGCGGTCAAGGTGCTCGCCCATGATCCGGACCCCCTTGCCCCCGGTAAGTCCGATTGGTTTGATGGCAAGGTCCCCTTCGTATGCCCGGATGAATGCCTCAGCATCCTGTGCATTGTAAGCGATACGATACCGCGGGCAGCCGGCAATGGTGTTCCGTCCCATCATCTCACGGCAGAAGGCTTTATCGGTCTCAAGCCGCGCTGCGGAGACAGTCGGCCCTACACAGGGAATACCCGCGTTCTCCAGCCGATCGACGATGCCGGCTTCAAGGGGTGCTTCGGGGCCGATAACTGCATAATCTGCCTTCCGGGAGAGAGCAAATTTTACCGCCGCAGGAACATTGGTCTCCTTCTCGATCAGCACGTCTTTTGAGAGTGCGGCAATCCCGGGATTATTCCTGGCCATGACCGAACAGATGGTGGTTTCCCTGCAGGAGGAGAGAGCCCTGGCAATGGCATGCTCCCTGCCCCCGCCGCCCACAAGGAGAACCTTCATAGTCATGTGTGTTGCCCTGCCCATCATATCATCATTTCTAATGAGATCCGGTTCCGGCCGGATGAAGCCAGGGTCATGCGTGCCGTTTCCTGCCACGATACCGGATATACATGAACATTCCGGCCGCAGCGGTGAGGATGACCAGGAGGGCTACCGTCACCCCGACGATAAAATTCGCGAAAATCAGCCTCAGTATGAGTTCTGACCCGATTGCAAAGAGAAGGCACTCAGCCGATGCTCCAATGCCGACAGCAAGGAGGATTTCTGCAGAAGTGAGTCCGGTCATCATCCCCACGACTGTGGCCCCCACCCCACCCGTGCCCTGGAAGGGAAGGAAAACAAAGAACGCTACTCCCAAGATCCTCCAGCGGGCGAGCCAGGGCTTATCTGCCATGAAGGCAGTGCCGGAACCGAGGAACTTTGTAACCCAGGGTCCCACATAGGGAAGGCGGAGCACGATATCGAAATTGAGGATCATAAAGAGAGCAGTCACGACATCGAGATAGGCGAGGGTACATGCCATCAGCCACCAGGGAATTCCCAGTGCTATTCCCAGGGGAATGAGCGATTCCTTCCCGGAAGGAGGTATGAAATAGGCAAGCATCAGACCTCCCAGGATCAGGGTCTTGTCAGGGGGAATGATGAGAAAACACCCGAAAAAAAAGGTAAAGGCCAGGAAAACCGGCAACAGGAACCGGATCGCCGGGGAGAGAGGGGCAGGCGGCTGATTCTTCAGGGGGAACGATTTCAGGTCCATAAGGCCCTTCATTGAATAGCGTGGTTAGTCCTGCTCCGGGACCTGGATGATCTCTTTTGCTGTCGAGAGGGCATGCAACCGGACTCCCACCTTTTCCAGTGCAGATGCTGCCCCTGCTTCCCGGTCGACCACGGTGATCACGGTATCGACAACGGCCCCTTCTGCCCGGAGTGCTTCGATCCCGGTTACAACCGATCCTCCGGAAGTAGTGACATCCTCAACCAGTACCACCCGCTTTCCCCGGACATCCCCGATTATTCTCCCCGATTTGCCGTGCGATTTTTCAGTACTCCTGATGATTGCATAAGGCCTGTTACTGGCAATCGAGGCAGCAACAGCGAGAGGTACTCCTCCTACTGCTACCCCGGCAACAACCTCAAAGGAGGTGCTCTGTGCAATCTCCACTCCTATGGCCATCAGCACATCCGGATGAATGAGAGCCGATTTCACATCAAGGTAGTAGGAGCTCTTTGCACCGGATGCCAGTGTAAAATCGCCATACTCGACTGCTCCGTGCTCCCGTAACAGATCTGCGATCCTGTTCACCATGGTACGTCCTTCACCCCGGTAAGATAGCCGATAATATTAACCACCCGGTGGAGCAGGGGGGTGATGAGAACGATCCAGAGCAGGATGAGGGGGGTTATGGTGGTGATCACCCATGCATACTGGAAAAGGAGGAGCATGACAAATGCACCCAGGACAAAATCATATTGATCAGCGAGTATCCACTCTGCTCCCCGTTCCTTATTGAGCCTCCGCTTGAAGAAGCTCTTGACAAGATCGCCGAGCAATGCCCCTGCGGCAAGGAGAATGACCACCGGAAGGGTGAGTTCCGGCAGTATCAGAAGACCAGCTGCATCCCTCACCCGGATCTGGATAATCCCTATCACAATCCCGGCGATGATTCCTGAAAACAGGCCCCGCCAGGTCTTGCCATCGCCAAAGATCCTCCTCCCGTCTGAAAATACCCGGCCTCCGTCAATCGCTTTCCCCCCGCCCAGAACCGCAGCCACCGAGTTTGGCAGGTAGGCTGGGAGCATGATCCACAGCGCGGATATCAGGGAAATGAAGAGGAAATCGGGGCTAATAGTAATCTCCCAGTATCTGTTAGAAACAGCAGATATAAACATTAAGATATCCCAGAATCTAACCACTTCTATGGAAGATCGGAGGGGACCTGAACGCACCTGAAGACAACCAAGACCCTGTGCCCGATCTGCAACGCCGTGCTCGAAGGCAGGATCCTCGAAGAGGAAGGCCGGATATGGCTTGAACGCACCTGCCCGGACCACGGGGAGTTCCGCGACGTCTACTGGTCTGATGCCGCGTTATGGCATAAATTCGAAGAGTACGAGACGATGGGGCGGGGTATTGAGAATCCCATGGTGATTGCACAGCCGGACAGCTGCCCGGCATACTGCGGGTTGTGCAATTACCACAAATCCGGTACCCTCCTCGCAAACATTGACCTGACCAACCGGTGCAATCTGGACTGCGATTTCTGTTTTGCCAATGCACAGGCATGCGGGTTCGTGTATGAACCTCCCTATGACGTTATTATTGATATGCTGAAGATGCTCCGGGATCAAAAACCGGTCCCTGCTCCGGCAGTCCAGTTCTCGGGGGGGGAGCCTACCATGCGGGATGATCTTCCGGAAATTATCCGGAAGGCAAAGGAGCTCGGGTTTCCTCAGGTTCAGATCGCAACGAACGGGATCAAACTGGCAAAAAATATCAAATACGTTGAGGAACTCAAGAATGCCGGGCTCTCAACAATCTACCTCCATTTTGACGGGGTTTCGAAGAAGACCAACTTCAAGATCACTTCCGATGAAAAAGCGGTGAAAAACTGCGAAGAGGCAGGGATGGGACTGGTTCTGGTCCCGACGATCATTAAGGGGAGGAATGATCACGAGGTTGGTGATATCATCCGGTTTGCCGCCGAGCATATCAGAGTTGTCAGGGGAGTAAATTTCCAGCCGATTGCGTTCACCGGTGCAGCAAGTGAGGAGGATGTTTCCAGGGAACGTATTACGATCCCCGAACTCCTCAAGGACATTGAGGAGCAGACGGAGGGTGTTATCAGGAAAGCGGATTTCTATCCGGTCCCCTGTGTGGTGCCCTTCTCTGATCTGGTGGAGGCTTACACCGGAAAGCCCCAGGTCAGGTTTACCCCTCACCAGCACTGCGGGGCGGCCACCTACGTCTTCATCACTGATCAGGGCATGGTTCCCATCAACCGGATGATCGATGTGGAGAGTTTTTTCAAATCTGTTGAGAGCATGACAGAGAAGCTGAAGAAGGGCGGGTCCCTGAACAAGTATAAATCCCTCATCGAGGGAATCCGGGAGATGCATGAATCAGTAAAGAAGAGTGAGAGCGGAAGCACCACCCAGTTCTGGAAGCTGATCGGAAAGACGCTCGTGATGCAGAACTTTGACGCCCTTCGTGATTTTCACTGGACTGCCCTCTTCATCGGCACCATGCACTTCATGGATCGCTATAACTACGATCTCTCACGGGTTCAGCGCTGCTGTATCCATTACGCAACCCCGGATGGCCAGCTGATTCCGTTCTGTACCTACAACAGCGGTCCGGTCTATCGGGAAGTTATCTGGAGAAAGTTCCGGAGAGATTGATCTCTTTTTTCCCGAAAATAGATGGGAATACCTGATCCGGGTAATCCCAATACCCGGCTGGTACAACGAAACATCTCTACGGAAACCTGAGGCTGATGAAATTGCCGCTCCGCATGGCAATCCTGGCGATAGCCAGGTCCTGGATGGCAAGCCCGGTCGAATCAAAGAGGGTGATCTCATCCCTCTCCTCCCGCCCCTTCCTTCCGAGCACGACCTCTCCCATGGTCCCTGCAATCTGGTCAGCAGAAAAGAGCCCCTCCCGGATGGGGACATTGATCTCGCCCGAATGAACTGCCTGTACCGGGTCATCGACAAATACCCGTGCCCTCGGAAGAATAGCCGGATCAAGCTCCTGTTTACCCGGTGCATCGGCACCGATGGCATTGATATGGGTTCCGTCCCGTATCCACCCTTCCCGGATCAACGGTTTTCTCGACGGCGTTGTTGTAACCAGGATGTCACAGTCACACACCTTTTCCAGGGAGACGCTGGTGCATTCCCGGTCCGCATAGTTCCTGCAAAAAGATATCGCATTCGCTTCGTTCCTGCTCCAGACCCGGATCCCGCTGATGGTCAGTTCCCTGGCAATGGCCTCTACCTGTGCCCGGGCCTGACGTCCGGTGCCGGCAAGTCCGAGAACAACCGATTTTTTGGGTGAAAGATACTTTGCCGCGACCGCTCCTGCTGCCCCGGTTCTGAGATCGGTGAGAGCGGTAGCATTCAGGATTGCTTCGGGAATACCGGTCTCCGCATTCAGGATGACCGTCAGGGCCATAACTGTCGGCAGACCGATGGCAGGGTTCCCGGGATGGACGTTCACGATCTTCACCCCTCCCATGGAGAGAGAGGGTATCGCGGCAGGCATGGTCCGGAAGTCACCATGGTCGAAGGTGATGTACACTTTTGGCGGCATCTGGACCTTCCCCCGTCCATGCTCAGCGAATGCCTCCTCGATTGCTGCATTCACCTCGTGGATATCCAGTCCGCTGGCCGGGTTGGGATAATAATGCATAGAGAAGACTCGTCCCTTCTCTGCCAAGAATATGTCCCCTCCCGGTCCGCGGGCATTATCTGGATCAGAGAATAACCCTTCTTTCAAAAGGACATGTGTTCCATGATCCACATCGTTCCGAAACCAACTGATACACCGGATGACAATTCAACTGCCATGGTTGCCCGGGAGATTCGAAACCAGGGGGGAACCTGCCGCTACCTCGACCTCGATCGTATCGATCCGTTTGAGTCCGGTATTGAAAACGAGCTGATCTGGGCCTGCGGGATAAAGCAGGATCAACACCAGTTTGAGGTTCTCCAGGCGCTGTCTATCAGCAATACCGTGGTCAACTCCCCGCTTGCCATCTTCACCTGCGCAAGCAAGGTAATGACCAGTGCACTCCTTGTCCGGCAGGGGATCGCCACCCCGAGAACCCTGTTTACCGCATCCAGGGATACCGCTTCAGACTTCCTGGCTGAACAGGGCCGGGCAGTGATAAAACCGGTCTATGGATATGACGGAAACGGAATTTTTCTCATCCATTCTCCCGAAGAACTGGGGGAGTCCCCCTTCTATCTCCAGGAATATGTGCCCAATGAGGGTGACTTCAGAGTTTTTGTTATCGATGGGGTTGCAGTGGGAGCCATCATGCGGATTTCAGATAATCTCGCCCACAATATCCACCAGGGGGGGAAGGGAATTCCCGTTGACATTCCTCCGGAGATGCAGGAGATCTCCGGAGCAGCGGCACGGGCGGTTGGCGTGGACTATGGAGGGGTTGACCTGCTCAGATATCATGACGGCTACTGTGTCCTTGAGGTGAATGGCACACCCAACTGGCACTGCATGGCCGCGCCTGTCCCGCGGCTCCTTGCCGGCTATCTCATGAAAAAAGAACGCTATTTCAGGCGATGAGAGAGTCCTACTGGATATATTCCATCTCTTTTAAGGTCTTTACCGCAAGCTCCCGCATCCGGGCAGCTATCCTTCCGGATGCAGAGAATTCTACCTCTTTCATGGCATTGGCCAGTTCGTTCCCGAGCACAAAGATGGCATACTTATGCTCCATCTTGCTCTTGTGAAGCTGTGCTGGATTGATTTTTAAGGAGTGATAATCAGAGAATTTCAACTCAGGATTGGAACATTCAAAAAAATCTTTGATTTCATACAGCATCTGGTGCAACGAGATCAGTTCCTCTTTGTGCATGGGTTCGCTCCAAGCTATTCATGATGCTGCTGAAAAATAAATAGGTATCCCAGGAGGAAAATCAGGCGATTTTGAGGAGTCTGATTGTCAGAGGACGCTTGATAATCCCTTTGAAATCACGGGCTGCGATGTATTCAAGGCCCTTGTTGACCATAAGGTCCAGGATCCGCTGGTTTACTTCTCCGTCAGTCACAAGACCGGTCACATCACCGTTCAACTCTCCGGCGATCTTCTCAACTTCGTCAGGTCTGGATTCACGGATGATCCCCAGATCCGCGGATAAAAACCGGGCGATCCGTTTCCCGCGAACGGCATCGATCTGGTCACCGAGGGTCTGTGGCTTCTTCTCGTCCTTCTCGGCCCGTTTCTTCGGGGCATTCTTCTTCGGGGAAGATCTCCCTGCTGATGCTTCACCGGGAGGGTTTGTGTCAGCAGTTCCGGCCTCCTCAGATTCTGCTTCCTGCTCCTTGACGTATTCAACGGGGACTTTATTCCGGAGGGCTTTGATGATCTCCTTCCGGGACAGGTCCTCTACGCTCTTTCCCCGCGGGCAATAGGCCACGTAATCTATCTCTGCCAGCTGCAGGAGTTCCTGGAGGATGAGGTCGCCACCCCGGTCCCCGTCAAAGAATGCTGTTGCGGTCTTCTTCTCGCAGAGGTCAATGATAGTCTTTGAGATATTGGTCCCTTCCACCCCGACGGCATTTTTGATGCCGTACCTGAGCAGGTTGATTACATCTGCACGGCCTTCGACAACGATAATGGCGTCAGAGTCAGGCACATTCGGGCCGGCCGGGGCCCTGTCATCCCCGATCGTGCTGATCTTTTCAATGCGCATACTCTCCCGCACACTGTCAATCAGTTCATTACTGTCGATGGTGCCCTCCTCAAATGAACCAATCAGGATCTCTTTTGCCCGGTTAACAATCTTTTTCCGCTTACTTACCCTGATATCCTCTATTGATACAACACTCACCCGGGCTATACACGGTCCGACCCGGTCAATAGTCTCAAGGGATGCAGCGAGGATAGCCGTCTCTGCACGATCGAGAGATGAGGCAATGTAAATATCGCCCCGGGTCTCGCCTTTTTTACTCGAAATCTGGACGTCGATTCTGCCTACCCGTCCGGTCCGCTGGAGATCACGGAGATCAAGGTCTTCGCCGAGCAACCCTTCCGTCTGGCCAAATATGGCCCCAACTACATCGGGTTTCTCGACCACCCCCTCGGCCTCAAGGAACAGGTGAATAAGGTACTTGGTAGTATCTGATGAGTACAATGGAATGCACCCCCATGCATCATGCAATAACCGGTATGCCTGATCATAGGTACATAAAATAGTGTATTTTCAGAGGAGATAAACTATATGATGCTGATGAATATTATATAATTTATTAATCTCAATAAATAATTTTAGGAACGCCGCAGAGCCTCAGTGAGAATCCGCAGGATCGAATCCCTCTCACCATGTTCTATGAGGATCTTCTTTACCGCTGAAGTCTCGCCCGACAGAATCCGGACCCGGTTCCTGGGAATACGGAGAGTCATGGAGATCAGGGTTACCACTTCCCGGTTTGCCTTCCCCTCCCGGGCAGGTGCTTGAACTGAGCACCCCACCGCTTTCCTCCACTCGTTGTAACCGGCCGGAAAGATCGGTTTTTTTGAGCCTGCTGTTACCTCAATAATGAGTATCGTTCCCGCCTCAGCCGCGGATACTGCAGGAGAGATATCGGTCGTATCCATGATGATCTGTCGCCCGGCTTTAACAACTGTAGTTCATTGGTGGCTGATGCCGTCCCTCACCAGTTTTTACCCTCAGCCGGGCGGTGCCTGTCGCACAGCCGGGTTGTCCCGCGGCTCATCTCCAGGACTTCGCCAGCTGATCACCCGGGGACCTATGGCTGCGCTGTATCGGCACAAGGAATCTGTGTGCAGTCAGGGATGATAACCTCTTCCCGGATACCAGCAGGAAGAGGCTTCCAAAAATTCCCCTCTCCGGTAAGCCGGGGCCCCGCCAAGGATCACCAGATCAGGGAAAACCGCAGGGAACCCTTCATAGGGTGTCCACCCCGCCCTGCTGTGGAGTTCATCGGCGCTGACGGGTACGGGACGGTCACCAAAGATGGCGAAGTCTGCCCGCTCACCGGGGAGAAATCCTGCTCTGGGGATCCCGAGAATTTCGGCCGGGTTCCAGGAAGTCTTCTCGATAAGAGAGAGCAGGTGAATCCTGCCCCCCAGATACTCAGAAAAAAGCAGGGGGAGCATGGTCTCTGCTCCCGGTATACCGGAGGGTGCCTGTCCGAATGGGACATCCTTTTCCCTGCGAGTGTGGGGGGCATGATCCGATGCGATGACATCGATCCGGTCCCAGGTATTCCAGAGTTTCCTCCGTTCATGCTCGTGCCGGACCGGCGGGTTGACCTTGCGGAGAGGGTCATCAGGGACACTCTGCTCAATGGAGAGAAAGAGATGATGGGGGGTGACTTCCACCGTGTTCCTGCCGGCTGCGGTAACCGATTCGGCCGTGCTCAGATGGCAGAAGTGAATACGGTTCTCAATCCCGAACGTGTTCGCAATGGTCCGGACGGTCCGTATTTCACCGGAAGGACTCCGAATCACATCGTGAGATTCAAGGTTATCCGGAATCCCCATACCGACCTCCTCAGCATGGATCGTGGCAAGACTCCCGTATTTCCTGATCTCCCCGAGTGCGCTGGAGAGTGCCTCCCCGGAGATCCCATCCCCGTAACTGGACGGTGCGGCAAAAATCTCTCCGAAGGCCAGGGCCCCCCGGCGCCAGAGCGCTGCAAGATCGGCTCCGGGCATCACCCCGGCATTCACTCCGAAACTGCACCTCGATTCCCGGCTGGCTTCTTCAACCCGGGCGCTGAATGCTTCCGGAGTGATCAGCGGGGGCAGGGTGTTCGGCTGGTCCACCACCACCGTCACCCCTCCCGCAATCGCGCTCATACTCCCGCTCTCCCAGTCTTCCTTCTCCCGCTGGATCCCCCCCCGCATATGGACATGCATGTCGACTGCTGCAGGGAGGACGGTTCTTCCCCGGCAGGAGATGGTCTGGTCTGCAGCCAGGGGTGATCCCGTATGACAGACCCGGCCGTCCCGGATCGAGACATCGGCCACGCGTCCGTCAGGCAACTTCACGTCGCTGAGCACGAGATCGCAGCTGGTACGGGTCATTACCAGCTAGTGCTGCGGTGAACACGAAAATAGTTATTCGTACGGGTGGGAAGTATTCCCGGGTACACCAGGAGATACCAGAGTATCCAGAGATTAAAACCAATACCGGCCAGTGCGATCGGCAGCTAGGTTATCCAGGAACCACTTTCACCCTTCGTACTACCTGAGCATATATCAGCTCCCCGGTTACTTCATTTTGCTTCACCTTATCGCACAACATGAGGTGCAGGCACGCCCGCGGAATCGGTATGAGTGCCCTGGCTGGTCCTGGTGCTGATGCGACCGGCCGGGGTATCAAAAGGAGGGTGGCTGTATTTTCGGTAAGTAT
>Ga0209254_10005319_pt1 | contig 11848 bp, 12 predicted proteins | sample FrelakmetDIP11DI_FD_187148 | JGI IMG/M metagenome (GOLD analysis project Ga0209254, IMG submission 187148) | Freshwater lake sediment microbial communities from the University of Notre Dame, USA, for methane emissions studies - DIP11 DI (SPAdes)... | ecosystem: Environmental > Aquatic >... | reverse complement strand
CCTTATGCACACCCACACCCTTGGTGAAAAAGATCCTGGTCGGAACATACATAATTTTTTATTGTATCTTTTTATTTCTTTAAGTTTTTGTCAAAAACGGTGTAAAAACAAAAATACGCAGGTTTACTACAGGATAAATACCAATCGCGCCAGTATTTTATTGCTTATGAGATTTCCATGATTTATATAAGGGATCTGATGAATTACTCAATAAAAACCGAAGGTCACGCGGTTTCACCACATATCTCTGGCCCCCCCTTTAAAAAGTGATAATTCCCGGAGAGGTAAAACGTTACTTTATCCATTAGCTCGGAGGTGGTCACAGAGGACAGGTAGAGGTCTTTCCCTTCTTTTTTGTGTACTTTTTTTATCGTTGCCAAAACAAAATTTTAAGGAACAAAAAAGAGAAATAGTTGTTTTTCCTCTCTAAAGTCCGTAAAGAATTTCCGGCAGATCAGCAATTGCATCAATAACAAAATCTGCCAGAATATCTGAACGATCGTCAGAGAACCGGTCTCCATACCGGGCTTACACCGTCCGTATGCCAAGACTCCGGCATGGTTCAAGATCCCTCCGCGGATTGTCACCGATTAAAATTGCCTCATCGGTACCGGCTTGCATCATCTCGAGAGCGAACAGGAAAGGCTCCGGAGCCGGTTTTTTCGCTTTTACCATGTAGTAGGTGACCATACAGCAGAAGAACGGCAGCAACCCGGTTTTTCCTGGTGGAGTGTTGCATCACGGGAATGAGCGTCAGTCACAATTCCCATAACATCTCCCTGAGTATAAAGCGATTGCAGTGTTTCGGTCACACCCTCATAGAGGTAAATGTGCTCAAGTTTTACGGTCTCATACACCTGACAGGCTTTTCGAAACAAACCATCAACTGGAATGCTCCTCTCGTTCATGTACTGGCGGATATTTTCATGTGATTCGAATCCATGGGCGGGGGTTAAAAAATAGGAGTACAATTCCTCCCCATTATCATGCCCAAACTGCTGTACCACAGCCTTGCATGCAGCACCTGGGCCCCGACTAGATCTGTTGTCCATGTCAAATAACAGGCACTCGATAGGTCTTTGAACACTATTTGTTTCCATTTTATTTGTTTTTTATCCTGATTCTCAAGAGTATTTCGGTAATGAACGTCCCTATCGCAAACATTTGCTTTTTTGGAATATGTTTGGAAAATTATTAATATAAGATGATGATATTCTGTGATATGAAATCCTTACTGTTTTTTGTTTGTGCAGTGCTGTTTCTAGGCATACTCGTAGCAGGATGCACAACAACACCGGCACCAGTACCGACACCAGCGACTACCGTTCCCACACCCGTACCGGCAACGGTGGTAACAGTTGCAACCACAGCTCCACTGACGGATCCGGCACTGACAGGTACATGGGATCTGAAGGGTGGAATGATTGGTGCCGGAACCATGCCGGTAATTGCGAATGTCCGAGTCCCCCTGACGTTTAACAATGACGGGACGCTGACTGGGTTCGGGGGATGCAACAATTTCAATGCAAATTACGTCCTCACAGGACAGACAACAGAATTCGGAAAAACCATTACCATAGGACCAATTGTATCTACAAAAATGTACTGCGCTGATACCAGTGATAAGGAAACAACATATCTCAACAATCTCCAGAATGCCAAGACCTACTCTATCCCCAACAACACGATGATAATCAGAACTTCTACGTTAAACCAGCTATCGTACATTAAGGTCTAGGATAGCATAATCATAATAATAATTTTTAGTTTTCAGGTTTCGGATAATAAGGCTCTGAAAGGAGCAAAAGAGAAAACCTTTACCGTAGCAACTGCTGAGCTTCTCCTTCTGGTTCTTTTATAGATCCTTATTGTCGAAATTGGAATCCGGATAACCTAACCGGTGATGCTATCTGCTCGTTCTGGTGCAGTAAAGGTCTTTTTCACGATGAATGTATGCGGTAATGCTATTGATGTGATTGCCGTTGGTTTTATGACCTTCTCCTTAATTTTTTTATTTTTATTATCTGGAATTTGGCAAAATTCCCGGTATTCAGTGTTGTATAGGATAAGAGGTATGATAGTGAAATATTTGTTAAAACTCAATTGTTGCTCTTGTTAGGGCTAATTCGATTGAAAACGGCATGCCGGAAAGCAGTCACGGGTGAGAATGAACGGGGGGTGAGAGGACATCAAGCCTATGTCCCTGGGAAAAACCGGGTATTGAAACGATAAAGTCCTCATCATAGCATATGAGATTGAAAATAAAGGAAAAAAAAGAGAGTTTGCTGGTTTTATGCTGCCTTCTGTTCTCCTCGTACCATAAAGGAGACAACAATCGCTGCAATTCCACCAACCAGCGCAAATCCCCCGAAGATGTAGGGAAGAAGAGCAGCAGCGACATAGGGGGAACCGAGTAGAAGGAAACCAAAGATTATACTGATGACACCCAGTATTACTGCACCCCAATCTTTTCCGGCAAAACCCTGATAGATCTTGACAGCCCCGACAAAAAGAGCCCAGAATCCTACGAATATGATAAAGAAGGCCGGCAGGATCAGGAAACTATAAAACGGATATGCCAGAATGGCAAGACCGGCAATAATACTGATGATAGATATCAGGATCTTCCAGCCCCTGTCAGTTGCCTCCATAAACGCTGCAAACAGGGTAAAGATTCCACCGACAAACCAGTACACGCCGAGAAATACGATAGATGCCATGAGCGAATTTAAGGGATACGCCAGGAACAGGACACCTATAATCACCGCAAAAATACCCCACAGGAGGACAAGCCACCAGGGAAAGAGGCGGACATCAGCCGCCTGTTGAGAAGTAACAGTTTGTTCAACCATGAAAATCACCAATGGTTAGACAGTAAATATTCCCCCCTTCCTTATAATTCTAATGGAAAAATTTTAACTGAATATTCGCATTTGGGGGTTCCTGAAGGCTTTTGGGGCCTCCTTACAAGGAACAGCAATCATCCCAATTAACACCGGGCGAATAATCAGCAGCTGCATCATTATCAGCCGCAAAAATTGATATGGTCTCCAGATTCAGGGTGATTTTACGTAATTTACCATATCAAAAAAATATGCATAACAGGTTTGCGCTTTTTTTGTGTATTCATCGCAATCTTCATCGATATCGAACCGGTACAGGCACTGGTTCATGATACACCACGCGATTCCATTTGCAAAATCTTCATTCTGGTGAAGGCGGTAGTGGCTATAGAATTTTTTTGCCAGGTAATGCCCGATTTCATGAGAGAGGACAAATTCAATATTTTTCTTTTACTGGTTACAATGATCTGATGGCTTATTTCAGAAAGTTCATTGACCTTTTTTCCGGATCCTTTTTTGTCAACTGTTCTTTCAGGAATATTTTTTTTAAATTTATTCGATTCAAATTGCGGGATAAATCCCAGTATCATATTTTTTCGTTTAATTTTATCGTTTTTTTTCTTAATTTCACTCTTTTGAATCCATTTGTGGGGATCCGGGACTACTGACACCTCAATACCTTCACGTCTGCAGAACCTGAACAGGATTGATAATCTTCGCCGCAGGTGCTGCTGCTGATACCGCACAAATGCAGCATGCTTCATGGTCGTTCTGTACGAGTGTCAGAGTATAAAAGACCAAAGGTTTGGGAAAAAGAAAAACCTGCAAATAATCTGTGGTCTGTATGCTCCTCCTTTTTCTCCTCCCATGAAAAGAAATTGATCGCTCAATGAGGTTCCGGGGATTTTTTCATAAAAAATATAAATCAAAGATTTAACCACAGAGACCCTATAGAGAAATTAATTACAGGCTGCCCTTCATGGACGATATCTATCTGATTGAGATCCGCCTTGCAATGACTAAATGGCGGATCAGGGACACAATTTCTTATATCGGCCGGTTATTCGCTATAGAAGGTTTCCTCGAACGTCACCCGCATGTCACGCTTTTTGGGCCCTTTACCCTGAATGAAGGCGTCAGCTCCCGTCAGATCATTGACACCATCGGTCAGGTGGCTGCCGGATATGGGCCCATCCCATTCACGATTGACGGATGGGAAATGCGTGAGGGAATTCACGGTAGTGTGATTGCATTCCCGGTCAGACCCTCAGATTCCCTGAAAAAAATCACCTCTTCATTAGCAGATCTGCTGTCCCCCCTCACGCACAGCCACAATATATGGGACACCCGTCCTGACAGCAAATGGTTTCATGTAACCGTAGCAAACCGGATGGATCCAAAGCAGGCATCGACTGTTTTTTCTGTACTCACCGGTCAGCAGCAGGAGGAATCACCGATTGGAATTCTTTCGAAGTTGAGACAGTTGCTGCGGCGTGTGATAGGCAACAGAAAAGGGCACGAAGTCCGGCCGGTCACTCTTGATGATACAGGACTCAGGATTACGGTAATGCAGGGGGAACAAATCCTCACTGAATATGATCTTCTGGAGAAACGGTGGATCACGGGTGATCACAGACACACCAGTAAATCCTGGCAAAAAACACTCGCGCTCTTCCGGCAGCAATCGGGATTTGAACGATTGGATCCTCTCCCCTCACTCCCTGAGGATATTTATCTGATTGCCGATCTTCATCTCGGGCATGCAAATATCATCCGCTACTGTTCACGCCCGTTCCTAATTTCCGATGTCCTGGAAATGGATCATGTGCTGATAAAAAACTGGAACTATACTATATCTCCCTTAAACCGCGTGTATTATCTGGGAGATTTACGGTATGGAAAAGACGCGTTGCCCGCGCTGCAGTACCGTCAAAAACTCAAAGGCCACATTACCTTTATTGCAGGGAACCACGATGATCAGGAACTGGGAGTGGTTCCATCATCCCAGCTTGATTACTGTGGGTTCCGGTTCCTGCTGGTTCATGATCCTGCCCATAGCCAGTTAGCATTTGACGGCTGGGTGATCCATGGTCACCACCATAATAACAACCTTCGCCTGTACCCGTTCATCGATTTTGAGAACCGGAGGATTAACGTGAGTGCTGAAGTGATCGGCTATATGCCGGTTAACCTGAAGGAAATCTGTGACCTCATACACGATCGTATATCCTGTGGAGACTTGACACCAATCCTTCTGAAGGATCCCAATAATTCGGCATGAGAGAACATTTCACGCCCTGTTTTGTCCGGTTCATAACCTATATACAGACCAAGGGTGTAATTCCACGTTAGAGGGGAAGACGTATGTTGTTTGAACGGATTGTTTCTGAGGGTATAGCCCATAATTCCTATCTTATCGGATCAGGGGGCAGGGCAGCGGTGATCGATCCGCGCCGGGACTGCGATATATATCTTGAAATTGCCAGCCGGAATGAACTGGTGATTACTCATATCTTCGAGACACACCGGAACGAGGACTACACCATCGGGTCGCTGGAACTAAAAGAACGCTGCGGAGCGGAGATTTTTCATGGTGCACAGATGGCGTTCGCCTATGGAAAGCCGGTAAAAGAGGGCGATACGTTTACGCTGGGGTCGCTGGTGTTATCCGTTCTGGAGACCCCCGGGCATACCGAGGAGAGTATCTCCCTTGTGCTGCAGGACACTGAGGTTGCTGACCAGCCGTATATGGTATTTTCCGGTGATACACTCTTTGCCGGTGATATTGCCCGGACTGATTTTTTCGGGCAGGAACGAAAAGCGGAGATGGCAAAAAAAATCTATGACAGCATTGAAAATAAAATCCTGCCGCTTGGTGACGGAGTGATCCTCTGTCCCGCTCATGGAGCCGGGTCGGTTTGCGGTGGTGAGATTGCTGATCATCCGTTTACTACCATTGGTTATGAAAAAAAGACAAATCCTCAGCTCGCATCAGGCCGTGAATCTTTTATCTCCCTACGGGTAACCGAATCCCCGTATTTCCCTCCCTATTTCCGGCAGATGGAAACCTACAACCGGGACGGTGCACCGATCCTGGACCGGTTACCGGACCTGCGCCCATTGTCAATCCCCGAAGTCAACCAGCTCAGGAAATCCGGTTGCCAGATTATTGATATACGGTCACCCACCAGTTTTGGTGCAGGCCATATCCCGGGCAGCATCTCCATCTGGCGGGAAGGTCTTCCCGCATTCATGGGCTGGGTCCTCGATTACCAGAGACCGATTGTCATTGTCGATGACTTTAATCTGGATCTTGATCGTGTGGTCCGCTATTTTATCCGGCTTGGTTATGACACTATTGCGGGTGTACTCTCCGGAGGATTTCCTGCATGGACCAAAGCCGCACAGGACATTGGCACCGTGCCAACCTGTTCAGTGCAGCAATTAATGGAGCGTCTTGACAAAGAAAATCCCTTCATCCTCGATGTACGGGATAGTAAAAACTGGCGCGCTGTCGGCCATATCCACGGTGCTCACCACATTTATATCGGGGAACTACCCCATAATCTCGATAAAATCCCCAAAAATGAACCCATTGTGGTCTGTTGTGATGCCGGCTACAAAGGGAGCCTTGCGGCAAGTCTCCTTGCTCTTCACCAGTACCACAACCTGACCAATGTTCTGGGAGGGATGACCGCGTGGAAAAGGGCAGGATTCCGGATAGAGAAATAATTTTTTCTTTTTTATTTCTAAAAATGGTGATTACTCAGTACAAGCCACCTTACTATAACCAACTAAGACTTGGAGCAGATCGTTAAATAAATCACGGTCTCTGTGGTTATATCTGAATTCCAGTTCTTTCAGGTAGAGAGGAAATTTCATGGGATCGACGCCATGATATTTCATCAACCTTTCTTTAGCAAAGGACCAGAAACCTTCGATACCATTGATGTAAACTTTACCATTCGCGAACTTTTTCCCGTGATCGATGCGTCTATGTTTAAATCCATATGAGACGAGCCCGTTATAACTTCTAAACCGGTCGGTGTAGATCAGACTGCCTCTCTTAACCTTCCTGATAGCCAATTCCAACAGAGTATCTCCCTTCACGTCTCCGACAACTTCGACCTAAACCTTGCCTCCCCGTTCCAGGATCCCAAATACCGGGACTTTCCCGGCAGCTCCCCGGCCCCGGTTTCCTTTTCTCCTTCCTCCAAAATAGGATTCATCCATTTCGATCTCACCGGAGAACGACCCATTATCAGAATCAGTGATAATGATAGCATGCCGAAGTATCTGGTAGAGATGATAGACGGTGTTATATGCGAGACCCAGCTGTTTTGCTGATTCTCTGACTGAGGTATCGAGCTCGAACAGCTTGATAGCCATGAGAAATTTTGTGAAAGGGATTTTCTGCCCTTCCAGGATACTACCCCTGCGGACTCCCCACTCTTTGTTACAACGATAGCACTTAATCTTGAATCTCCGGACTCTCCCGATATGATTCTCCCCGCAGAATGGACAGGTGATATACCGTTTAAGTACCCCTATTTCACGTAAAACCTGTTCGGCCTTCTCTTCATCACTGATATATTGTGCCAACTCACTTAGGTTCATCCACTGCTCGCCATCACTCAGTTAGTTTATAACAGTGGCTTAAATTAAGCAATCACCAAAAATAATAAAGTTTATCAGGTCACGTTGGGAATTCCAATGGTGTAAGTTTATGGACATCTTGAAGATCCCGAGAATGGAAAAACAGGAATATGATCGGCTTATTGAAAAGGGGTATGTCTGCCGGATCGCATTCCAGGGTGAGAAATATCCCTATATCGCACCATTCCTCTATGTCTTTGATGGATCTTTCCTCTACTTCCTGTCAACAAAATACGGGAAAAAGATCGAGCATTTCCGTAAAAGTCCGTATGTTTCTGTTGAAATTGAGAAATACACAAAAGACCTCTCGTCATACATGTTTGTGACTCTCCAGGGCTACCTCGAGGAAGTCCACGACTCGATAGAGAAGAAGATTATACGGGAAAAATTTGTTGATTTGATTGTTGAGAGGAACCTCTCCTGCAACATCCTTGCAGCGCTTGGGCACTCGCCTCTTGACCCGCCGGCTGCAATCGCCGAAGAGGAGCGGTCGCTGGTCTGGAAACTGGTCGGGGTCAAGGATCTTGTTGCACTGAAAAATCTCTGATTTTTTTTGTTTATTTATCTGCATTCACGCAGCCTAGCATTTCAAGCATCTTATGTGGTTCTGTTATTGGCATGGCACAACTATGGTCAGTACAGATATATGCAGTTGCCTTCCCCCCAAGTGCATTCAGATTGCGGGTGAAGGTTGCGAGGCTGGTAGGCAGGAAATCATGTTCACCAGACGGCCTGAAGACAATCAATGCGCAGGGAAGATAGTGATCCCTGAGTCCATTGATCATTGCCCGGGTATCATCAGCATCCCGCTCACCAACAATAACAACGTCATGAACGGGTCCAATCGCACTATCAAGAGAGCACAGGAACCATGCATGCGCCGAGGGTGACTGGTGCACGGGGCATGCAAAATAGCGTGAAAGTTCTGACGCCCGCTGTTCGATCGACGCATCGCCCGTGAGATGGGTCAGTCTCACCAGATTTTCAAATGCAACCGAATTACATGACGGGATTGCCCCGTCATAAATCTCCTTTTTACGCACCAGCAGGATTTCTTCAGTATCCGCTATCGTGAAAAAACCGCCCTGCACATCATCCCAGAAATGTGCCAGGAACCAGGTGTTCAGTTCACGAGCTGATGAAAGGTAACCAGGCTCAAAGGTGGATTCATACAGTTCAAGTAAGGCTTTGATTATGAACGCATAATCATCACCAAATGCCGGGATCGCAGGTTCACCGTTGCGATACCGGTGCAGGAGCCCACCGTCTGTAGTACGCATACGGGTTAAGACAAACTGCATGGCCAGCCGGGCAGCTGCAAGGTACTTCTCATTGCCAAATGTCCGTGCAGCCTGGGCAAGCGCTGCGATAAAAAGGCCGTTCCCGTCAGTCAGGACTTTATCATCGAGTGAGGGACGGGAGCGCTGCTCTCGTGCGGTAAAGAGTCTGGCCCTGATGGATTCAAGACGGATTTCAAGATCGGTTTCTGATATACCGGAAGATGATGCCAGCTCTGCAATGGGTTTTGTCCGGTGGAGAATATTCTGTCCCCTGCCGGTTCCTGTATCCTGATAATTTCCGGCATGGGTTATACCAAAGACAAGGGCAGCAACGATCGCATCTTCCTTTCCCAGGATCTCCCCGATCTCACCTGATGTCCAGAGATAAAAAGCGCCTTCACCCCCGGCAGTATCCGCATCCTCTGCAGAGAAGAAGGCCCCCTCAGGAGATATAAGGTCGCGAATTACGTAGGATATAATCTCTTCAGCAGTTTTCCGGAATTCAGGACTGCGTGTTACCTGATACGCTTCGGTATATGCCATGACAAGGAGTGCCTGGTCATACAACATCTTTTCAAAGTGCGGAACCCGCCACTGAGCATCCGTTGAATACCGGTGAAATCCCCCCCCAACCTGATCAAAGATACCCCCACTGCGCATAGTACCAAGGGTCTTTTCCACCATGGTAAGCGCCCGTGTATTACCAGTCCGTTTCCAGAACCGTAACAGGAACGGGAGGGTATGCGGGGTAGGGAATTTGGGCGCACGACCAAACCCTCCATACTCTGCATCGAATCGCAGTACCAGTTCTTCATACCCCTGATGGAGTAGTGAAATATCAGGAATTGCATTGTCGTGCGATTCCTGTTCCTGATGAAGAGCAGCTATAATTTCCTCTGCTGATGCAACAAGATCGTTGCGCCGTTCCTGCCAGGATCGGGTGATGAGGGGAAGCAGGTCAGTAAGTCCGGTCATACCAAACCGGCTTTCTTTGGGTAGGTATGTTCCGGTAAAGAACGGCTTTTTTTCCGGTGTCAGGAAAACAGTGAGCGGCCAGCCTCCTGTTCCGGTCATCATCTGGCAGACTGACATATAGATGCTGTCAATATCCGGGCGTTCTTCACGATCTACCTTGATGCAGATAAAATCCTTATTTAATAACGCGGCAACTCCGGTATCTTTAAAAGATTCATGCGCCATCACGTGACACCAGTGACAGGTGGAATAACCGATGGAAAGGAAGACGGGTTTATTCTCCCTCGCCGCACGGGCAAACGCTTCGGCCCCCCAGGGATACCAGTCAACCGGGTTATCCGCGTGCTGGAGAAGGTAAGAACTCTTTTCGTGGATGAGCCGGTTATGGTGTTTTTCCGGTGTATCGGGAGCTTGATCAGGGAAACGTTGTTCCGGCGTCATAGCTGCTCATAGGCAGGCAGAGATAATGAGACTTTCAGAAGCGGCCTTGAAAAAAACGGTGTAATTATGTGTGACCTGATTCCAAAGAGCATAGGTACGTGTTGAATGGACATACTTGCGGCACCGTTTCTCTTGGTCATTTTGACAGGAACAGGTCTGATAGGTATTTCCCTGGCGCTGGACATTCTCTGGGCCCGGGTCATCCCCTTACGATCTTTTTATTATGGTATCCGCGCTCCCGGGGTTATCGTTCACGAATGCAGCCATATTCTCGGATGCCTGATCACCGGCGCAAAAGTAAAAAAAGTAGTGTTTTTTTCAGAAAAGGGGGGTTCTGTCACGTATACTTCTTCAAAAATTCCCTATCTTGGCGATGTGGTGATCAGCACGGCACCTCTCTTCTGCATACCTCTTGTACTGGCGGGGTGCACGTGGGTGTTTTCGCAGTATCTTGGCTGCGTGTTTCCTCCCCTGCCCATGGGTGTTGATTCAGCAGATGCCCTTTTTGGACTGGTTATAGGAATCGTCGGGATGTTTACCCGGAATCTTATTGTCAGGTTCAATCCCTGGTTCCTCGTATACCTTTACCTGACGCTCACGCTTGTATTGTCGCTTGCCCCGAGTGCGCAGGATATGAAAAATGCGGCGATCGGGATCGGCATCATTACCCTTGTGGGCATATTGATCCTCTGGAGTTCTCTCCCTATGGCGGTTACTCTCCTGGAGGAAATCACCCGTCTCGTTGGGATTGGTTTTGCATTTGGTCTCATGTCGGTAATTATCGCGCTGGTGATCTCAACTCCCCTTATGGTCTGGTATGTTCACAAACGCTTCTGATGCATGCCGGGCATAGCTATAAGATCGGTATTAATTGATCCGGAGGCAATTTTTCTGCATACATGAAGCACATGTCTCCCAAAGATCGTTCCGCGGATGGTGAAAATGGTGCCCGTCTCACTCCGGTGATGCGGCAGTATTGGGAGATCAAGGAAAAGTATCCGGACACCATCCTGTTTTTCCGCATCGGTGACTTTTACGAGACGTTTGAAAGCGATGCGGAACTCATTTCACGGGAACTGGAAATTGTTCTTACCTCGCGCTCAAAAAGCGGCGATAGCCGGATCCCTCTTGCGGGTGTGCCCTACCATGCCGCGGACGGGTATATTGCCAAACTTGTCGGCAAGGGATTCAAGGTAGCTATTGTTGATCAGGTAGGGGATACAAAAAACACGAAAGGCATCGTTAAACGCGAGCTGGTACGGGTGATTACTCCTGGTACGGTGATCGATTCCGCAATGATTACCTCCTCGGCCTCTTCCTGCCTGATCGCACTCTGCCCTGATCTGAAAAATAATCTCTGGGGAATGGCACTTCTTGATATATCGACCGGGGAATTTTTTGTTGCGATCGCAGATCACGACCCCGTCTTCCAGAATATCCTTTCTGAGATTGCCCGCTACCGCCCGGCAGAATGCATCCTTCCTTCAACAGTTCCTGATGAGCTGAAGGAACGGATCCGGGACCGGGGGGTTGTTGTGACACTCTTTAAAGACGAGGAGTTCTCCGAACCGCGGGCACGACATATCCTTCTGGAACACTTCCATGTGGCCTCACTCGCGGGGTATGGATGCGACGGGTCTCCTGCAGCCATCG
>Ga0209254_10005318_pt1 | contig 11849 bp, 10 predicted proteins | sample FrelakmetDIP11DI_FD_187148 | JGI IMG/M metagenome (GOLD analysis project Ga0209254, IMG submission 187148) | Freshwater lake sediment microbial communities from the University of Notre Dame, USA, for methane emissions studies - DIP11 DI (SPAdes)... | ecosystem: Environmental > Aquatic >... | reverse complement strand
CACTTGTGGCATTTCATGCTTACGCTATCCGCCTGATACTACCGCAATCAGCTTGATTGTGTCGCCATCCTGGGTCAGCGTCGCCTCGTTGACGAGCTGGCCGTCGCGCACGGCCAGGACCGATTCAGGGTTCAGTCCAACCTTTTCGATGATGTGGCGCACTGTGCTGCCTGGTTTGACTTCCCAGGTCTTGTCGCGATAGATAACCTTGACCATTTCGCCCATGATTGTACCACGGTGTCGGTCAAAGATCAAGCCCCAGCCACCCTAGTCGGCGGCCGGGGCTTGAGAAGCGGCGGAGCTGCTTCTGGCTATGCCAGGTGCCCCTCGTAGATAAAGCGGCGGGTACGCTCGGCGACGTGAGCGGGGTCGACCTGGAGACGGGCTATGCCGCTGTCCAGAGCGGCCTTGGCGACCGCGGCTGCTACAACCGGCGGCACAGAAAAGTCCATGCCGCCGGGGATGATCCGCTCCGGCTGGAGATCCTGATCGGGCACCAGGGCGGCGATGGCCTGGGCAGCGGCCACCTTCATGGCCTCGTTGATTTCCCGAGCCCGCGTGTCAAGCGCGCCGCGAAAGATGCCGGGGAACGCCAGTGAGTTGTTGACCTGATTCGGAAAGTCGCTGCGGCCGGTGGCGACCACAGCCCCGGCCTTGACGGCGGCGCGTATGGCTGCCGCCACCTCGTCGCGCGGAGCGCCCGATCGTGGGGCAAACTCGGTGTCGGGGTTGGCCAGGGCAAAAAGGATCGGCCGCTCGGCCATGCCGGCGATGGCCTCAGGGGTCAGCACGCCGGGGCCAGACACGCCGACGAAAACGTCAGCGCCGCGCATGGCGTCGGCCAGGCTCCCCTGCAGGTGCTGGCGGTTGGTCAACCTGGCCATCTCCTCCTTGATCCAGTTCATACCCTCCGGCCGGCCCTCGTAGATGATGCCTTTGGTGTCGCACAGGATAAAGTCCTGCACGCCGGCGGCCATCAGGATTCTGGTGACGGCGATGCCGGCCGCGCCGGCGCCGTTGACGACGACCCGGATCCGGTCTAGAGGCTTTTTCACGATCTTGAGCGCGTTCAGGAGTGCGGCCAGAACTACGACGGCAGTGCCATGCTGGTCGTCGTGAAAGACGGGAATGTCCAGAGCCTCGCGGAGCCTGTCTTCGATCTCGAAACAGCGCGGGGCGGCGATATCTTCCAGGTTGATCCCGCCAAAGGTCGGGGCGATCCGCTTGACAATGTCGACGATCTCGTCGGAACTCTGGGTGGCGACGCAGATCGGAAAAGCCTCAACGCCGGCGAAGGTGTGGAACAGGATAGCCTTGCCCTCCATCACCGGCAGCCCGGCCCGAGGACCGATGTTGCCCAGGCCAAGGACGGCCGACCCATCGGTGACGATGGCCACCAGGTTGCCCTTGGCAGTGATGTCAAAGGCCAGCTGTGGCTGCCGGGCGATCGCCTCAGCCGGTTGAGCATCGGCTGGGGAGAGATACATGCTGAGGGTATAGTGGTCACGGATCGGCAGCTTGGCCTCGATCTCGAGCGCACCCCGGTAGCGGCGGCGCAGGTCGATCGCCTGGTCCTTCAGCGAAGCATCTCGGCCAACGCAGGGCGGATCGACGATGGCCGCCTGGCCCTCGTACACGTAGCGGCGGGTCCATTCGGCGATAGCGGCCGGATCGGCGTCGGTCTTGCGGGCCTGGCCGGTGTCCAGGGCGATGCGAGCCACTGCCTGGGCCAGGGCCGGGGCCACTCCAAAGTCGAGCACGTCGGGTAGGATCTGATACCGGCTGGGGTTGGGCACCAGGCCGGCAAGGCAGCGTGCTGCTCCGAGCAGCATCTCGTCGTTGATATCCAGCGCCTGGACGTCGAGAAGACCGCGGAAAAAGCCGGGAAAGATCAAGGCGATGTTGATGCCGTTAGGATAGTCGCTGCGGCCAGTCGCCACCACGGCAGCGCCGGCCTCCTCGGCCTGCGGCGGCAAGATCTCCGGCTCGGGCAGGGCAAAGGCCATGATGATCGGATCGGGCGCCATGGTGCGGATCATGTCGGGTGTGATCACACCGCCAGACCCATAGCCGACAAAGGCGTCGGCGCCGCACAACGCCTCGGCCAACGTGCCTGTGCGGCGCTCAGGGTTGGTGCGTTTGGCCAGGTAGTTCTTGGACCAGTTCATCTCCTGCAATCGGAAGGGAACGAGAATGCCTTTCCGGTCGCAGACGACGACGTTTTGCACGCCCGCCACTTCCAGCAGATCGACCAGGCCGGTGGCGGCGGCGCCGGCACCGTTGATGACGATCTTGAGGCTTTTCAGGTCTTTGCCCACCACCTTGGCGGCGTTGATCAGCGCTGCCAGAGTGCCGATAGCGACGATGTGCTGGTGATTGCTGACCACCGGGACGGTCATGGCCCGTTCCAGCAAGCTGGCTACCTGGAGGCTGCGCGGTGCGGCAATGTCCTCCAGACAAACCGCGCCGAAGGTAGGCCCCAGCGCCGAGATGGTCTCGACCATGTCGGTGGTGTGCTCGGCGTCCAGGACAATCGGCAGGGCGTCGATGCCGGCAAAAGTCTTAAAGATGATCGACTTGCCCTCCAGCGCCGGGAGCGCCGCTTCGGGAGGGGCGCCCTTCAGGCCAAACAGGCCGGAGGCGTTGCTGACCAGGGCCACCGTATTGCCTCGACAGGTGTAGGTGTAGGAGCTGAGCGGATCGGCGACGATGGCCCGGCACACTTCGGCCACGCCGGGCGTGTAGAGCAGGCTGAGCATGGCCGAGTCTTTGACCGGCACCTTGCTCCGAACGCCAATCAGCCCCCGGTAGCGGCGCAGATAGTCCATCTGTTGTTGGGGAGTTACAATGCCCATCATGCCTACTTCCCGGGACACTGGCTGGCGACAGCCGGGTCGATCCCTTTTGTGCGATAAGTCTTGTCAAAGTGCTTGCTGAAATCGCCGGCCAGCCTCCTGGCGCGGGCGTCGAACGCGTCCTTATCGGCCCAGGTGTTGCGTGGGTTCAGAATTGCGCACTCGACTCCTGGACAGCTCTGCGGCACCATGATATGGAAAACCGGGTCTTCATCATATTCGACGGTGTCCAGTTGCCCGTCGAGCGCAGCGCGAACCAGAGTACGGGTGACGTCGATGTCCATGCGCGCGCCGATGCCGAAAGGACCGCCGCTCCAGCCGGTGTTGATCAGGTACACCCGGCTCCCATAGCGGCGCATCCGCTCACCCAACATCAAGGCATATACGCTAGGGAGGCGGGGCATAAACGGCTCGCCGAAAAAGCGGGAGAAGGTGCTGACCGGGTCGATGATGCCGGTCTCGGTGCCGGCCAGCTTGCTGGTATAGCCCATCAGGAACCAGAGCATGGCCTGCTCCGGTGTCAGCTTGGCGGCTGGCGGAAGCACGCCGTTGGCGTCGGCGGCCAGGAACAGGATCGTCTTGGGATGGCCACCCATGGGCGGCTCCTTGACGTTGGTCAAGAAGGTCAAGGGGTAAGAGGCTCGCGAATTGGGCGTCAGCCGGGCGTCGTCCACGTCGAACTGGCCATCGGGGTAGATCATCGTGTTTTCGACGATCGCCCCATGGTCCAGATAGTGCGCCTGGTGAAAGACAGCATCCCAGATCTGCGGTTCCTTGTGCGGCCGGAGGTTGATCAGCTTGGCATAGCAGCCGTTCTCAAAGTTGGCGACGCCATTATCGCTCCAGGCATGCTCGTCGTCGCCGTACAACGCCCGCGTTGGGTCGGCCGACAGGCTCGTCTTGCCGGTGCCCGACAGCCCCAACAGCAGCGCCACGTCGCCAGAGGGACCTTCGTTGGCAGAACAGTGCAGGGGCAGGATCCCCTCGGCGGGCAGCACATAGTCCATCACGGTGAACATCAGCTTTTTGACGCTGCCGCAGTAGGCCGAGCCAAAGACCACGCCCACGTTGCGGTCATAGTCAATGGCCACGGCCATGTCCGAAGTCTTGCCATCAGGCAGCTTGCGCAGGCGGCCTCCATACCGGGCTCGATCCAGCTTGTCATAAGGCACTACCACCAAGGTAAAGTCCCGCTTGGCAAGGATGCTGCGCTCAATGTCGGGCGGCACCGGCCGGAACATATTGTCGGAAAAGAGCACTGATATCGCCGCTGTGGCGATGACTCGCACCGGTTGGGCATACAACGGATCGGCTCCCAAGACCCGGTCGGCGACATAGATCGCCTTCTTGGCGGCTATGGTCTGGATGGCGTCGTCCACGATCATGTCGAACGTATCAGGCGCCATGGGGATATTGTTGGGCGAGTCCCAGTCGATATTCGCCTCGCTCTCCGGGCGGCGAACGCCATAGGTGTCCTGGGGGCTGCGTCCGCTCGATTCAGGCCGCGTCCAGGTAGCCAGAGCGCCGTTGGCGCTGATGACCGCTTCTTTGTTGTCCACCACCGCCTGGATCATCTCCCGCCGGCTCATGTTGTACCGCACGTTGGGATGCTGCTGCAACGCCTGAGAAATCTTGTCTTGAAGCTTCATGGTAACCTCCGTTGGTTTGGATAGTCGCTCTCGTCGCGACCTTTTGTCGATTAGCTCCCCTGCCCTGCGGTCGGGGCAGGCGACCAGGAAAACAGCTCCTCAGCGCCAGGCACCGGCCCAGGAATGACCTTGCCGGGGTTGAGGATGTTCTTCGGATCGAGAGCTTTTTTGATGGCCGTCATGGCGTCGATGACATCAGGGCCAAGATCCTGCTCCAAGAATGCTCGTTTCAGACTGCCGACGCCGTGCTCGCCTGACAGGGTGCCGCCCAGCCGCAGCGCCACGCCAAAGATGTCGGCTGCGGCGCCTTTCATCTTTTCTACCTGGGCCGGGTCTCGCTTGTCAAACAGGATGTTGGGGTGCAAGTTGCCGTCGCCGGCGTGGCCAAAGATGGCAATGGGGACGCCTCGCCTGCGCGAGATCTCTTTGATGGCCGCTACCGCCTCTGGAATAGCGCTGCGCGGGATCGAGATGTCCTCGCCCAGCTTGTTGGGTGACCGCCGGGCCAGGGACGGGCTGATGGCCCGCCGCGCCTGCCACAGGGCCGTCCGCTCGGCTTCCGTCCGGGCCACCTCCACTTCGCGGGCGCCGGTCGACCGGCAGATAGCGGCGATCGCCTCGATCTCATCGGTGACCACCCTTTCGTCCATGCCGTCCGACTCGATGATCAACATCGCCTCCACGTCCAGCGGCAGGTTGAGATGCATCGCCTCCTCGATGGTGGCGATGGTCGTCTCGTCCATCAACTCCATGGTGGCCGGGGTGATCCCGGTGGTGAGGATCTTGTTGACGCACACGCTGGCATCGGTCAGGCGGGGAAAGACAGCCTTGGCGGTCCGGGCAAACTTGGGCAGGGGCAGTAGTTTCAGGATAAACTCAGTCATGACCCCCAGCGTCCCCTCCGAGCCGACAAAGAGCTGGGTCAGGTTATAGCCGGTCACATTCTTGATCGCCTTGCCGCCGGTCTTGATCACCCGCCCATCGGCCAGGACGACCGTCATGCCACGCACATAGTCGCTGGTCACGCCATACTTTAGGCAGCGCGGGCCGCCGGCGTTGCACGCCGCGTTGCCGCCTATTGTGCTCTGCTTGATGCTGCTGGGGTCGGGTGGGTAAAAGAGGCCCTTCTTGGCCACGGCATCGGCCAGGTCCTGGGTGATGACCCCGGTTTCGACCGTGGTGGTAAAGTTCAGCTCGTCGATCTCGATGATCCGGTTCATGCGGCACAGGTTCAGTGCGATGCCGCCGGTGAGCGGCACCGACGCCGCCGCCAGCCCAGAGGCCATGCCCCGCGGCACAACCGGGATCTCTTCGCGCCAGGCCAGTTTCATGATCTGGCTCACCTGATCCGTGGTGTCGGGGCTGACCACGACCTCCGGGCGGCGCTCGGCAAAGGTGCTGTCGTAAGAATAGGCCACCAGGTCTTCGGGAGCGGTCAGCACGTGCTTTTTGCCGACGATGCCCTCCAGCTCTTTGAGAATGCGAGAGTCAATCACTTTTTCTGCTCCTGTCAAAGATCCCCTGCAGGGGAACGATAAGCTTGGGCCAGCAGTTGGCTGGGATGGACGACCTTCACTTTCAAGCCACGCCGCTTGACGCCCAGACCCAACTGCATCTGGCAGCCGGGGCAGCCGCTGGCGATGATCTCGGCGCCGGTCTCGGCGACGTTGGCCATTTTGCGCTCCAGGACCGCCACGGAGGTCTCATAGTGGGTGACAAGCTGCGTGCCGGCCGAGCCACAGCAGGTATCGGCGCCATTCATCTCGACCAGGGTAACGCCCGCGGCGCGGAGCATGTCGCGCGGCTGAGTACGGACGCCCTGGGCGCGGCACAGGTGGCAGGGATCGTGATAGGTCACCACCGCATCCACCTTGCCGGCAGGGGGCCGGATGCCGATTTCGGCCAGAAATTCGCTCACGTCGCGCACCCTGGCCGCGAACTGCTTGGCCCGCTCGGCATAGGCCGGGTCGCCGGCCAGCCAGTGGGGATATTCCTTGAGCGACGAGCCGCAGGTGGCGCAATCGGCGATGATCGCATCCACAGGCTGGTCAAGCCCCAGGAACAGGTCGATATTGTGGCGGGCCATGGCCCGCGCCTCTTCCTTGTCGCCGTAGCCGATCATCGGCATGCCACAGCACTTGACGCTCCGGGGGGTGACCACGTCACAGCCGTTTTCGGCCAGCACCTCCACGGTTGCCTGGCAGCCATCGGCCAGCATCACCCCCTGGACGCAGCCGAGAAAATAGGCGACGCGGGCGCGCCGCTCGCCCTTGGCGGCGACAGCAGCAGGGATCTGGTGGCGAGCGCCGCGCACAGACAGGTGGCCGGGCAGCATCCGCTCCATGTCGCGCAGTCGCCTGGGCAGGATCTTGGTGACGCCGACCCGGTTCACCACCTTGCGCAGGCCGGAGCGGTCATACAGCACTACTGGTTTGGTCAGCGCCTCCAGCAGGCCGGTGCGGGGAAAGACGCCCCGGAAAAGCCACGGCTTCAGGAACGGCTGGCGCCGCGCCTGGTGGATCACATAACGGGTGCCCAGGCACAGGTCGGCCGGCTTGATACCCACCGGGCAGATCTCATTACAGGCCAGGCAGGCCAGGCACTTGTACATGTGGTCGGTGAAATTGCCGGTCAGGTCCAGATCGCCCTCGATCGCCTTGGTGACGAGGGCCACCCGGCCGCGTGGCGATTCGGTCTCGCGCAGGCTCTCTTTGTAGGTAGGGCACACCGCCAGGCAGAGCCCGCAGCGGATACAATGGCTTACTTCCTCTTCAGTAGGGGCCTCAAATCCGTCCCAGGCTGATCCCTTGTTAGCTTCCATGTCGTCTTGGCTTTCTAGAGAGTCGATATTGAGATTATCCTTGTACGATAGGCAACGTCAACAGCGCATGGGGCACGACGAGCAGATCCAGGTCACCGCCCAGCCTGTCGGCGACCAGGTGAAAGGCAGCGTCCATAGTGGGCGCCGCCAGGAACTTGGCCGAGCGGATCAGCTCTGGATCCTGCGCGCCGACGATGATGACGTCGTTCTGCTCCAGCACCTTGGCCATGACAAAGGCTCGTTGCTGGCCGGGCGGGTAGCCGTTCTGGCGGGCGTCATCCAGGATGAACTGGATGTTGGGTGCATCCTGCATCGCCTTCAGGAAGCGCTGCTCACCCACGCCCTCGCCGGCGCCCTCGCCGCACGGGGCGGGGGTGATGTAGAATCCACCCGGCTTGACTACCGCCGTCGGTGCAAAAAAGAGATAACTGGCCGCCCGGCTGGCCTGATACAGGTTGGCGTCCTTTGGATAGCCCACACCGGCCACGGCCAGATCGTACTGCTGCGGCACCGGCACCTCGTACAGGGTCCGGGCAAAGGCCACCAGCTCGCAAAAGGTCGCCTCCGGCTCGCCGGCGCGGACGCACACCACCCGCTTCTGGTCGTCCTGGACGACGTTTACGATAAAGCGCAGGCCGGCCCGCCGCGCCGCTTCGGTGACGGCCTGGTGGAACGGGTTGCCCTCGGTGCGGCCCAGGCGGGTGCCGGGATGGTCGACCATCTGCGCGCCGTGGGTGTAGGCGATCATCGCCTCGCCGGCCGCGCCGACGGCCAGCGTCTTGCGCCCGCCGGAATAGCCGGCATACTGGTGCGGCTCGACGATGCCGGTGGCGATCAGCAGGCCGGCTTCGTAGGCCGTCCGGTTCACCGACAGCGGGATGCCCGTCTCGGTCGTGCCCAGGTCAACCAGCGCCGCTGGATTCTGCGGCTCGCTGTCGATCACCCGGTAGCGGTCGACCACCGCCCGGCCCAGCTTGGCCACCTTTTCCTGGTAGGTGCTGGCCCGGTGCATGCCGATGCCGCACAACAGGGTGATGTCCTGATCGCGCACGCCGGCCGCTTCCAGCTCGGCCAGCAGCGGCGGCACCAGCAGCCAGTCGGGGCTGGCCCGGGTGACATCTGTAAAGACGATGCACGCCGTGTCACCGCGCTTGGCCATCTCGCGCAGGGGCGGCGAATTGACCGGCCGCGCCACCGCTGCGGCCACCGCCGCCGGTACATCCTGGATGGGCGGCACCGTCTTCGATTCGACCACTGTCCCCCGCCAGCCGGCGGGCAGGTCGAAGGCCAATTCTCCTTTGTCAAACGGGACGTGATACATACTGATCTATCGCTCCTGGCACGCGTTGGCGCGATTCTCGTCGCTAGACTCGGTCTGGGGTTTCCTATCCCTGCCCAATGATAGATCGCCATGCATGCGCCGGACAACACGCCACTTCAGTTCCTCCGGCGCAAGCTCGGGGTGAAGATCTCGCTCGGTTTTCCGCACGATCTGCAGCGCCAGGTGATAGGCCTGAAAGACAATGTCCAGATGTTCCGCCGGCGTCATCCGCCGCCAGATCTCCACCTGGCGCATGTCATAAGACCCCAACCGCCGCCGCATACCCTCTACGGCGTCGAGATCGGGCTGGACAGGCTGAAATTCGTCAGTCACTTTAATTCCTTGGCCGATCTTTGCCAACTACCGCCGGCTGGCTGACAAACGCACAACGCCCTGGCCTGGCAGGGCGTCACCATCAACACAGCTCAAGCCGCCGTTGGCTCTATACCCGCAGCAACTGCCGCATTATACCACAGGGCCAAATCGCCCACAAAAACAACGGGCGGCAAGGCCAGAGAGAGGCAGCCCATTAGCCTGGTTCCTGCCGCACCCTGGCCGAGAGCTGCCGGTACGCTTGAGACGCCCAGGGATGCATCGCCGGCAGCGTTGCACGCCGCTGCCAGAGGTGGTCCAGATAACAGTACGCGGCCAGATCCAGGGACCGATCAGCAGCCAAAGCCATGGCAGTCAGGTAGGGTGGATCGCCGGGCTGATCCCACCCCATCTTGTCGGCCACAAAAACAATCTTGTCCAGCGCCGAGCTATCCGCTTTTAGTGTGGTATGGCAACCGATTGCACTCAGAACCGACCTGTCGCCGATCGCCAAGACCTCTTGGGCAATCACCACCGACAGCTTCTGATGAAGCAGCACAGGAGCCAGTCGCTCTTCTGCAAGCACCTCTAGCCCCAGCGTCTCAGCCACCTGCACATAGTGATCCCGCGGCACAACCGCACTGATATCATGCAGCCACCCGGCAGCTTTGGCGATCGTCTCATCCACCCCCCAGCGCCGCGCCAATCGTTGGGCCACAGTAGCGACCCGCTGGCTGTGATCAGCCGTCTCTGCGCAGCCCTGACTCCTCAGAAGCGTTGCCGCATCTGTAGAGACAACGCTTGTCACTAGAACGTCGCCGACATAGGCTGCAAGAACTGGATGCATGTGCACACACTTCTGGGTGCTCTGTGGCGCCCTGATCAAGTCCGTGCGACGGCTGCCGTCCGGACAGGGCCCTCAGTCATCGGGGATATCGCGCCGCATCTGCTTCACCCCGCTGCGCTGTCGCTTGGCGTGCAGCCGCCGCTCAATCGACGCAGCCGTCGGATGGGTCGGCCGGCGGATCTTGCGCCGCTTGAGCGCCCCGCGCAGCAGCGCCTGGAAGCGGGCCAGAACCTCCTCCCGGTTACGTAGCTGGCTGCGCTCCGACTGGGCCACCAGGTGCAGCACCCCGGCCGAGTCGATGTGAGAGGCCAGTCGCTCCTGTATACGCGCGCGCTGATAGTCGGTCAGGCTGGGCGAGCTGGCGACGTCGAACAGCAGCTCGACACGGGTCGAAGTCTTTTGCACGTGCTGGCCGCCGGGCCCGCTGCTCCGTGAGAAACGGAAGCCCAGCTCGACGATGGGTATGCTCAGTTGGTCGCTGACGTACAGGTAATCGTTGTCCACCGCGCGCACCGAGCTTATCAGCCAAGCGAAGACAGTCCGTGTGGCTCCCGGCGGGGCTTCCACTCGGTCGGATTGCCCCAGTCACTGGCCTTCCAGGGCATGTTCTGCGGCTGGACCAGCGGCAGCACCTCGCGGAAAAACTCCAGCCGCTCCGGTCCGGTCATCGGCGTGAAGGTCTCGGCCACGGCCAAGTCGGCATTGAGCTCGGCCAAGGTGGAGCAGCCGGCGATGACGGTGGTCAGCGGCAGGGCCAGGGCATAGCGCAGCGCCCGGTCGGCCAGGCCTGCCAGCTTTTTGTAGGCAAAGACCTTCATACCCACCACACCGACGCCATGCCTGGCCGCCACGGGCAGGAACTCTTCAGCAAAGCTGTAAATGAAATGGTCCAGCACTGACACGGCGACCAGCACCGTATCAAAGGGGAAGCGGCGCAACGCCTCGACCTGGATCTGGGGGTCGGAATGGCCGCTGATGCTGATATTGCGCACCAGGCCTTCCTCCCTGGCCTGGATGGCCGCTTCCAGGGCGCCGCTCTTGCCGGTCATCTTGTCCAGCCGCTCGAAATCCCAGACGTTGTGCAGCCGCCACTCGTCGACGTGATCGGTCTGGAGCCGTTTCAGGCTCTGTTCGAGCTGGCGGCGGGCGCCGTCGCGGCTGGTGTCCCACGTCTTTGTCGCGATCCACATGTCGCGGCGGCGATGAGCAGCTACCAGGCCGACCCGCTCCTCGGATTGGCCTTGAGAATAGATCCAGGCCGTGTCAAAATAGCGGATGCCCCGCTCCAGGGCCGTGTTGAGGATCTCGACGGCCTGATCCTGGCTGCAGCCTTCCTCGTCGACGATGCGCTGAGCGCCAAAGCTCAGGATGGGGACCGACATGCCGGTCTTGCCAAGAGGTCGCGTTTCCATTTTCAGATTCCTCCTTCTCGATTAGGGTGGGATGCACCCACCGTCAACTGAACTGAGGCAGGTAGTCGGCCTGAGGGCGACCACATGGGGTCGCCCCTACCGTGAGGGCGACCACACGGGGTCGCCCCTACCGAGTACGGTGCCCACCGTCAACTGAACTGGGGCAGGTACTCAGCCTGCTCGGCCAGGTAGGCGTCCAGGATGGCGCGGGCGGTGTCGAGGTCGTTGATGCACGGGTCAAGGGCCAGGGCCTGCAGAGCCGTCTGGTAATCGCCGGTGACGGCGGCGTCGACGGCCAGGCTGGCCACGGCGAACTCGCGATGGCACAGCTCGGCAACCATTTCGGGCAGCGGCCCGATATTCAGTCCGTGGATCTCTCCGCCGCTGACCAGGGCCGGCAGCTCTACGATGGCGTCGTCGGGCAGGTTGGGGATGCAGCCCCGGTTGGGAATATTGACCGCCGGCCGGTAGACCGGCTCACCGCCGGCCAGCCCCTCGACGATCTCGACGGCGCCGTCGCCGCGCGCCTCGCCAAGAGGATCGATCGAAGCGCCTCCGCGGACCATGGCCTCGATGGCGCGCCACTTTTCGTCGCGCCTCTGCGTGGCACGCTCCCAGTCGTAGAGGTAGAG
>Ga0209254_10005317_pt1 | contig 11850 bp, 10 predicted proteins | sample FrelakmetDIP11DI_FD_187148 | JGI IMG/M metagenome (GOLD analysis project Ga0209254, IMG submission 187148) | Freshwater lake sediment microbial communities from the University of Notre Dame, USA, for methane emissions studies - DIP11 DI (SPAdes)... | ecosystem: Environmental > Aquatic >... | reverse complement strand
CGCAGCTCTAAAGTAGAAGCCACATTACGAGACACATCCAGGAGAGCAGAAAGCTCACGGGTTCTTTCACTCACCCGTTGTTCGAGCAATTGGTAAGCATGCACTTGCTCGGTAATGTCTCGCACAACTGCCAAAGCATGGTACTGGCGGTAGTAGGTGATCGGAACTCCAAAAATCTCGGCTGGAAAGCTGGAACCATCTTTACGAAGACCCATCGCACGACCATGAAACTGCCTCCCATCCCTAACCTTGCGTAAGTACTCTTCGAAGACATGCAAGGAATCTGGATGAATAAGCTGTGGAGGCTGAAGCAGGCGCAATTCTTTCTCCGTATAACCCAGCATCCGGCATGCTTCAGGGTTGAAATCCACCAATTTACCGGATAAATCACTGATAAATAATCCATCGCGTGTCGCATTGAAAATGCTTTGATACTGCTCCTCACTGGCTCGTAAAGCATCTTGAGCTAATTTCTGCTGGGTGATATCGCGGATGATCATGCTGGTGCGTAAATGACCATCTCGATCTGTGAAAATAGCCGAGGTGACCTCTGCAGGAAATTTCACCCCACCTTTGCGAATCAGGGTCAGCTCACCTCGAGCTTTACCTGTCTTCTTACGTTCCTCCAAAAACACAACCGCATGCGGATCTGATGAATCGACCACGCCCGCTCTACCAGCCTGGCATAATTCCTTTTCTGACATGTCAAATATTTTGCAGGCAGCAGCATTCGCAGAGAGGATGCTGCCGTCTGGGACAGTCAATAAAATCCCATCCGGGCTGTTGTCGATCAGCGAACGATAGCGCTCTTCACTCTCGCGCAGCGCCTCCTCTGCTTTCTTTCGCTCCGTGATAATTACCGAAACGGCTATAACTCCCGTCATTACACTTGCCATATCGAATTGAGGTGAATAATGCGTTTCAAATACCTCTCCGTTAGTTTCCAGGAGGGAAGTGGTCTCCTCACCTTTCAATGCCTGGCGGATATATTCCAAGACATCAGGACGCCCGGCATTACGCTCGAACATCGATTGACCAACCAATTCACCTGGAGTGAGGCCGATTTTTGACAGCCCTTTCCCCTCCGATAAAGTGATCACCCCTTGGAGATCCATCGCCCAAAGGATAATCGGAGCGTCAGTAATGACGCGCAATAACCTCTCCTGGCTTTCTTTCAAGGCTCTGGTCACATTATTTGTTTGCTCGTCGTCCATCCACCGATCTCCATTTACCGTATCCATAGCGTCCTCCGTTGGTTGTCAAAAACCTAGACCTCCTACGAAAGTCGGAGAATTTATCCACCCTTTGCGTGATGCAAAACAGGCTCAACAACTTTATTATACATTGTGAAACTTTGAAATTGCTTTTTAGAAAAAGGGGTCTTTAGGAATTGCCGTGATGGACCCCCGTATTTTGGGGTGTGTGCGTATGCACGCACACACCCCAAAATACGGATTATTCCACGGTAACTCCCAAGGAGCCAGAAAAAGGTAAAGGACCAATGACCACTTCTCCTGGATATTTATCACAAGCGCATGGATTAAATCCAACGGAAACAAGTCAGCAAAGCAAGCCGAGCCGTTTTAGTTACTGGGTTACAACGGTTTCATTCTTCATTGCGTTCATTGTGTTCATCACTGCTCCAATCCTTGCAATTCAATGGAGCCGGATCCCTTTTCCTGGCTTCGTGTTCGAACAAAGTGGGGTTGTTGCGAACCTTGGAAGAGAGGATTGGAGTGGGAGGAAAGCTGGCATCGATTACCCGCAACGGATCATCTATTTCGACAATAAACCAATCACTCAAACCAGCGAACTCAAGGCATTCCTGCTCTCATCCAAGGTTGGGCAAGGGGTGACTATGCAGACAGAAGCAGAAAATGGGCTGACGCGTTTTTATTCATATATCGCAATTACAAATTATCCGATGAAGGATTTGGTGAAATTCTTTTGGCTGCCTTATTTTATCGGGTTGTTTTATTTGGTGATTGGCGGAGTCATCTATTTCCTCAGAGGGATGACGAGAGCAGGTCTTTCATTCGCTTTCTTCTGTGCCTGCACTTCCATTGTTTGCGCATTAACTTTCGATATTGAAACAACCCACAAAGGAACAGCCCTATGGACTCTGGCGATTGCACTCCTGGGAGGTGCAATCTTGGGATTGGCGCTGCTTTTTCCAAACGATATCGAATCAGTCCAACGCCGTTCATCCTTGCGAATTTTCACATACTCAATATCAATCGGCTTGTGGATTTGGGGCTGGTTAGCATTGTATGTCTCGAAGGACCCCTGGGCATATGTGTATCCCTGGCGGATGAGCTTTTTTTACACCGCTTTCAGCCTGATCGTCTTATTTGGAATGTTGTTGTTCCGTCTGCAAAACCGCCCAACGGCAATCGAAAGACAACAAATTCGTATCATTCTATTTGGCAGTCTGATTGCCTTCGTGGTGATCTTAGGCTGGCTCGTTTCCCCGCTGCTTAAAGTATTTCTAACCTGGGATCCAGCGCTCTTCATGCCTCTGATCCTTTTCTTTCCATTATCCGTCAGCATTGCGATCCTAAGATACCGGCTATGGGCAATTGATGTCATCATCCACAGGACGCTGGTATATGGAATCCTCACAGGGACCTTAGGTCTTATTTATTATATTAGTGTCGTCTTGCTAACCCAAATTTTCAAGCGGATCACAGGGGAGCCATCCTCATTGGTTATGGTTGTATCCACCCTCATCATCATCACCTTATTTAACCCTTTACGCAAACGAGTACAAAATGCCATCGACCGCCGGCTTTACCGGAGCAAGTACAACGCCGATAAAGCTTTGGCGGCCTTCGCGAAATTGGCTAGCGACGAGGTGGATTTAGAGGTTTTGAGAACGAAATTATTACTTCTCATACAAGAAACCATTCAACCCGAAAAAGTCAGCCTGTGGCTAAAAGAAGAGGAAAAATAGTATGTCTCAAACCAACACGCTTTTATCAAAACAAGAAAAAATCCAACGTGGCGCGGAGGATGCAGGAAATTACTTTCGTGTTATGTCTGATTTCGTTGGCTTTACAGAAGAAGATGCCAGGTTCATTCGTGAAACAGGGCTGGTCATCGAAAAATCCATTCCTGAGATTGTCGCTCAATTCTATGATCATTTGCTGCATTATATGCCAACGCGCAAACACTTTCTGAATGCAGATGGAACGATTGATCAAGATTATGTACAGCTGCGCATGCACCATTTGACCAACTTTTGGCGGAAGACTGCATCTGGTAAATTTGATGATGATTACGCGCGTTATATCGATTACGTTGGACGTGCTCACACCTCGCATGGGGCTGATCCCAATATCTATATCGCCGAACGGTATGTCATTGGTCAGATTGGGTTCATGCAGCACGCCATCAGCCAGGCATTGACAAAGGAACTGCATGAAATCGATCCTGACCTGGAAACACGCGCTTTACGGGCCTGGAACCTCTTGATGATGGTCATCTTGGAAATGCTCTCCAGGGTTTATTCAGACGAGCATGAAGTAGAGGTTATTGGGGCAAAAACGAACATCAATCCTGAGGCAGTCTATAACATGGCTGTCGAAGCCTATGAGTTAGGCCTTGGAATGCGCGTGGCAGTCGAAACCCAGGATGTGTCGATCGGTCCATCCGATCAAATCCCAGATGGGGAGCGGAAGATCATTCAGGTGGGTGATCTATCGATTGGTGTATTCCATCACCAGGGTCAGTGGTATGCCTTACGGAATAGCTGCCTTCACCGAGGAGGACCCGTATGCACCGGAACACTTGAAGGCAGTATGATTACCTGCCCCTGGCACGGGTATCGTTACGAGATAACAACAGGACAATTTTTGGATGATCCAAGTGCAAAGCTGGCAACTTACCACGTAGAAATACATGAAGGTGAGGTACACCTGTATGTACCTTTGATTCAAAGGGAAACAGTAACCCTGGAGATGACCACCCCCCCACAAAATGCTGTTGGGGATCGAAAACTCCTGGAGAACGAATTTCGCACACAGGAAGTTCGTCCAGGACAAATCATCCGGGTTCACTTGAAAGGCGAATCCATTGCAGTTTACAACATCAACGGGAAATTCTATGCTACTCAGAATTCTTGTACGCATGCTGATGGTCCTTTAAATGAAGGCACTCTGGAAGGGACTCAAATCATCTGCCCATGGCATGGATCGTGTTTTGAGGTGACAAACGGTCAGGTTTTTTGTGGACCGGCAAAAGAGCCACTCAGGACTTATCGTGTCGTGATTGACCAAGAGATTGGAAGCGTGGAGGCTTAAGGGCATGGGACAAAAAGGAAATATTATCGTGATCGGAGGCGGTCCAGCCGGTGTGACTGCAGCGCTAAGAGCCAGTGAGCTGGGCGCTAAGGTGACCCTGGTTGAACGAGGGCAGATTGGAGGCACGTGCTCGATCGATGGTTGTGTGCCAACGCGTGTATTGGCCAAGGCGTCTCGCCTGCTGCGTGATGCGGAACAGTTTGAAGAATATGGCTTGATTGGGCAAGTCCCCAAATTAGATTTTGCGCGACTGCTTAAACAAACTCAGCAGGTGGTTTTCCAAATGCAAGAAAAGAAACACCCCATCGACCATTTAAACTCTGCTGGTATCAAAACCTATACCGAAATTGGCGCGGCGCGGTTTACCGATCCACACGCAATTACTTTGGCGAATGGGAAAACATTACAAGCGGAGAAGTTCATCTTATGCGCGGGTGGGCGATCACGCCGGCTGGACTTTCCTGGGGCTGAATACGCCCTCACACATCAAGATTTATGGTCTTTAAAGCAGCTGCCGCGTTCAATTGTGATCGCCGGGGCAGCTGCGACCGGCTGCCAGCTCGCATCGATCTTTAAGATATTTGGCTCGCAAGTCGTGATGTTAGAACGTTCTCCCCGCATCCTGGCGTCTGAAGATGAAATGGTATCCAACGCGGTTCAAACTGCATTCCAGCGGAGTGGAATCCAGATCATCACCAGTATCACAAACGTAGAGCGGATTGAAAAAAATGTACAAGGGCTGACATTATTTTACAGCCGCGACAATGAGGTCAACGCACTCCAAACAGAGGCGGTCATCCTATCAGCCGGGTGGGTGGGGAATCTCGACCCTTTGAACCTGCCTGCCGCTCAAGTGGAAACCCAGGGTAATTTTGTCAGAGTGAACGATTATCTCCAAACCACCGCAGCGCATATTTTTGCGGCTGGCGATATTACCGGGCGGATGATGCTCGTTCAGAGTGCTGGCTACGAAGCTCAGGTTGCGGCAGAAAATGCTGTCCTGGGAGTTGGCAGGCGCTACGAACATAAGATCGTGCCTCATGGTGGGTTCACCGATCCGGAATACGCCAGTGTGGGATTAACCGAGGCAAAGGCGCGGGCAGAATTCGACTGCGCTGTGGCTGTGGCGCCTTATTCAGACCTAGACCGCGCGGTCATCGATGGGCATCCGATTGGTTTCTGCAAGCTCATTGTTTCGAAGGATACCCATCGCATCCTGGGTGCCCATGTAGTGGGTGAGCAAGCCTTGGAAGTCGTCGAAGTGGCTGCGGCAGCGATGGCGGCTGATATGTGGGTTGAACAACTGGCAGAATTGGAGATCGCTTACCCCACCTTCACGGCAATTATCGGCCTAGCAGCTCGAACGCTGCTGTATGACCTGGGCGTTCAACCGGTTGGCGATGCCTGGAAAGCGCTTGGAAAACCACGTTTTGCTGAATGGGAACGTGGACCTTCCAAGTGAATCATCATTTTTTCCGGAGATGAGGATGGGATCCTGGCTTAAACGTGCAAAGGAAGTGCTCACAGGCAGGTCAGCCGATGTACCAGCACCGTGGAGCTCTTCTGATTCCACAGGCTCAAACGATATCCTGACGATTGAGGTGGATATCTCACCCTCCGACCCTCTGCTTCCATATCTAACCAGCATGAACGGCGTCGTATATTTATCAAATTTGGACCTTGATTCCCCTGCTGTTCAATATTTTCGGCAAGCTGGTATCAAGATCCTTATACCATTCGTCAACCAGGGGGAATTGATTGGCCTGATGAGCCTGGGGCCGCGGCGAAGCGAGCAAGAGTATTCCACCGATGACCGGCAATATCTAGCCACTCTGGCTACTCAAGCATCCCCAGCCCTGCGGATTGCCCTATTAGTGAAACGCCAGCGCAGTGAGGAACGCGAGCGAGAACGCATCGAACAAGAGCTGCGCGTCGCTCGAGTTGTCCAAGAAACGCTGCTCCCCAAAAATGTTCCAAATCTGCCTAACTGGCAAATTTCCGCTCACTGGCAGCCTGCTCGGGCAGTCAGTGGAGATTTTTATGATTTCATCTCGTTCCCAGATGGCAAGCTTGGACTGATCATCGCGGATGTCACCGATAAAGGCGTCCCTGCCGCCTTGGTCATGGCTACGACTCGCAATACGCTCCGTTCTGCAGCGGAGCGCCTGGTCTTTCCAGGTCAGGTACTAGCAGAGACCAACAACCTGTTATGCCCTGACATGCCCATGAGCATGTTTGTCACGTGTTTGTATGCAATCCTCGACCCGGTCAATGGTCACCTCATCTATGCGAATGCCGGTCACCCACCTCCATATCAACGTGGGCAAAACGAGCTGATTGAACTGCGCGCTCGGGGAATGCCTTTGGGCCTGATTCCTGATAGCGTTTACGAGGAAAAAGAAGCCAGGCTCCATCCCGGCGAAAGTATGATGATGTACAGTGATGGCTTACTCGAAGCGCATAATCCTGAGGGTGAAATGTTCGGTCTCTTGCGCATCCGCGAGCTGATGGTTACCCCTGAATGCGGAGAAAAGCGGATCCAACACATGCTGAGCGAACTATCACGCTTTACTTCTTCAGATTGGGAACAAGAGGACGATGTAACCTTTGTATGTCTGGATATGCTTTCTTACCCGTATGGGAATGTAAACAGCAGTGATGAAAAAGTTGAACGCCTTTTGGCAGAGTACACCATTCCCAGTGAGCCAGGCAACGAAAGAATCGCCATGGAGCAAGTAGCTGAGGCAATTCAGAGCTTGAGTTTACCGCCTAAAAGGCTAGAACGGGTAAAAACTGCCGTTGCTGAAGCAACGATGAATGCGATCGAGCATGGAAATCAATATCGCACGGATACACCTGTCAATATCCACGTTATTGTTTCTAAAAACCAGCTCAAGGTGGAAGTGATGGATTATGGCGGCGGGATGCATCTTCCTGAACCTGACACGGCAGATTTAGAGAGCAAAATTCTAGGATTGCAATCTCCGCGCGGTTGGGGCAGATTTTTGATCAAGAAATTGACGGACGAGATGAATGATTACACGGATGGGGTCCACCATACTTTGGAGCTAATATTCAACCTTCCTGAGGATCAGGTATGAACCAACCTTTCCATGCCGCAATACGCCAGGTAAATGAGCAAGTCATTATTGACCTGCAAGGTGATATTAACGCCTTGGTAAATCAAGAATTACAAGTGGTGTATGAACAAGCTGAAAAAGGGATGACGAGAACGATCCTGCTAAACTTTGAGAAAGTCAGCTATATCAACAGCACGGGCATTGCAATGATCGTGGGCTTGCTCGCAAAAGCACGCCAATCTCAGCACAAGATGGCTGCATGTGGATTAAGCGACCATTATATAGAAATCTTCGACATTACGCGCTTGACAGACTATATCAAGGTTTATGTGGATGAACCTTCAGCACTATTAGAGCTCAGATCACAAATTAATGCACAAATGTAAATGGCACAAACCACAAATCATCAAAGGAGAAATGAATGGCAATCACGAACATCATCGTAACGGTTCGAAATATCGATTCAGTCACCAGCATTATCGACATTCAAGGTGAGATCAACGCGTTTGCTGAAAAAGATCTGATGACCGCCTATGCCCAGGCAAGCGAAAGCGGCGCGCAGATTATTATTTTGAATTTTGAAAAGCTGGAATATATGAACAGCTCTGGGATTGGCTTATTGATCACCCTGCTCATTCGCTGCAACCGCCAAAAGCAGCGCCTGGTTGCCGTCAACCTGAAAGAACATTACCGGCAGATCTTTGAGCTTACCCGCTTGAACGAAGCCATACAAATCTATTCAACCGAGTCAGAAGCCTTAGCAGCCCTATGATCTCGGTTCGTATTGGATGCCGCTCGAGGACGGAACCAAGCCGATGCGCACTGCATAAAGTGCAGCTTGCGTGCGGCTGGGAACTCCAAGCTTCAATAGGATGTTGCTGACATGAGTTTTTACGGTGGTTTCGCTAATGAATAAGCCGGCAGCAATTTCTTTATTGGCTTTACCCTCCGCCAGCATACGCAGAACTTCAACCTCGCGGTCAGTCAGTTTTTGGGGCTTTTCAGGGGTGCGAATCTCTCTTGTAAGACGCTCAGCCGCCTGGGGAGAAAGCTGGACCTGCCCTGCTGCGGCTGCCTTGATAGACCGGCATAAATCATCAGCATTCGTATCTTTTAATAGGTACCCAATCGCACCTGCCCGTACGGCACCGATCACCGCCTTATCCTCGAGAACGCTGGTTAATGCAATGACTTCTACATCAGGAAATTTACGCCGGATGATCTCTGTGGCTGCAATCCCATCCATTTCTGGCATTACCAAATCCATTAATACAATATCCGGTTTAAGGTTCCTGGCTAACTCGATCACCTCTTTACCATTAGCGGCTTCTCCGACCAATTCCAGATCAGGATCTAATCCTAAAAACATGCGCAAACCCTGGCGCACCATTGCATGGTCATCTGCGATGAGAATACGGATCGTCATAACCACTCCTTGAGGCGATTATAACGTGAATATGATTTTCCAGACAGGAAATGGAGATCGATGACAAGTGGCCTTTCGCTGCGCGAATTGACCATCCAAACATTGATTAAGAAAACCTGGAAGCACTATGAAAGGATTGAAAATCAGATGAGGCAGTTTCGATGGATATGGATATTAAGTTTTGCGGCCTTGCTCAGTGCCTGCAATTTTCCGGCGGCAATTGCCACAAGGCAGCCAACCGTGAATCCAACCAGCACGCCTGCGAATGAACTGGCGGAAGCTACGTCTGTACCCACTCTTGATCCAACACGCTATTACAACAGTGAAGGGCGGTTCTCTCTTAAGCTGCCTGATGGTTGGAAAGCATCCGAGCCGATTAAAGTCACAAATGATCCTGCCCGTCCATACGAAATGATTATCCTTGGACCTGGAACGAGCCTGACCGATAACGGCGGACCTGGATATAGCCGGATCATTCTTGCTGACTCAACACAATAGACAGTGGAGCAGTTTATCCAATCTCAATGCAGTACCTGCCCAGCGAACCCCATCGAGGGGACCGTATTGGACGGAATAAACGCCCAAGCAAGCAATTCGCCAGTTTGGGCTTGATATCGGCAAATCACATATCAACCATTCGGTTGATACGAAAATCCATCTATTGATAAAAAATAACCACCCTATCGGTGGTTCACATCCTTCTCAAAATTCGGTATCCTTTATGTAGATAGAGAAAGGATCGAACTATGCAAGAACAGGATGTGATTACGGTGGAAGGGCTGCGAAAATCCTACGGCCCTGTCAAAGCAGTCGATGGCGTCACTTTCCAAGTGCGCAGGGGCGAGATCTTCGGCATGGTCGGACCCAACGGATCAGGTAAGACAACCACGATCGAATGCATCGAGGGACTGCGGCGGTCGGATGAAGGCAGACTGCAAGTGCTGGGTCTCGATCCTCAGAAAGATTATTATGCGCTGCGCGAGCGCACCGGCGTTCAATTACAATCCGCAAACCTTCCACCGCGTATGCGCGTGGAAGAGGCGCTGGATTTGTTCTCAGTGTTCTATCGCCATTCTACGGACTACCGTCCATTACTGAAAGAACTTGGCCTGGAAGAGAAGCGCCGCACTTTCTTCAGCCAGCTCTCTGGAGGCCAAAAGCAGCGCCTCTTCGTCGCTTTGGCCTTGGTCAACCGACCAGAGATCGTCTTCCTGGATGAATTAACCACCGGATTGGACCCACAGGCGCGCCGGGCAACCTGGGATTTGGTACGCGAGATCAGAGAGCGTGGGACAACCGTCTTTTTGACCACCCATTTCATGGATGAGGCCGAACGTCTATGCGACCGCGTGCTGATCCTGGACCATGGGCGAGTCATCGCCCTGGATACCCCTCAAAACCTGGTCAGCCAGCTCGGGATGGGGATGCGGATTTCATTCCAATTGAACGGACACATCCCTTCAACCGGCAAGGGCAACACAAACAAGCAAACGAAGCCTGTTTTCAACACTGCCTTGTTCGGAGTCTTAGATGGTGTACGGCGAGTAGAACAGCAAGATGATGAGATTGTCATTTATGGCCAGGGAGAGGGGTTGATCGGTGCGGTCATCCGGACCCTCGAAGCAGAAGGAGTGCCTTTCCATGACTTGCGCAGCGAACAGGCTAACCTGGAAGACGCTTTCCTGTCGCTGACCGGGCACGAGATGAGAGATTAAGGAGAAACAAATGATGCGTACTCTATGGAAACTTTTTGGGATGCAGTTCAAGCTCTACCTGCGTGAGCCAATGGCTTTCTTCTTTTCACTGGCTTATCCAACGCTGCTACTGCTGCTCTTTGGATTCATCTATGGCAATGATCCCGCCCCCGAATTTTGGGGCAGGTCGATCGGCACGGTAGATGCCAGTGTGCCAGCCTATACCGGGATCATCATCGGCACCGTGGCTCTGATGGGCATCCCCATCGACACCGCCTCCAGCCGAGAAAGCGGCGTGCTGCGCCGCTACCGGGCCACCCCATTGCGACCGGTGATCTACCTGGTTGCCAGCGTATTGATGTACCTGGGTGTTGCTCTCCTGGGGATGTTGATTCTGATCCTGACTGGCAAGCTCGTTTTTGGGCTGCACTTTATGGGGTCCTGGCTCAACATTCTGGCGGCTTTTATCTTGAGTGCCCTGGCTTTTTATGCCTTCGGTTACCTGCTTGCCAGCCTGGCGCCTACCGCTCGCAGCGCACAGACAATTGGCATGCTGATCTTCTTCCCCATGATGTTCCTGTCGGGTGCGGGCATGCCGCTGCAGATGCTGCCAGAGGGGCTGCGGCGGGTAAGCGAGTTCCTGCCGCTGACTTACGTGGTCAGGCTGATGCAGGGCTTGTGGTTCAACGATGCCTGGAATACGCTCTGGCTGCCCGTGCTGGTGCTGGTGGGCATCCTGATCGCCGGGACAGTTTTAGCTGCCAGATTGTTCCGATGGGAGTAGAATACAAGCACAAAGCGATGATGGATTATCAAAAGTCAGAAATGCATCAAGAACCTATTCCGGCACCCTATGACCAAAAGCCCGCCTCAACCAGACAAGAGGCCTGGATGCGCTGGGTTAAGGTCTGGCATATTGTTTTTTACCTGACACTGGTGGTGCCCACGATCCTGGTGCTCTCCTCCGGCACCATGTACTACTCCACAGAGCTTGTCCTCGGGCTTAGCCTTTTCATGGGTCTCTGGTATGGGCTGATCATGATTGTGTTGCTGCCTAAAGCCCAGGGGAAGAGGCAAACGGTTCTATCGATCATCTACCTGGTGGTCGCGTTTGCAGCCTGGTTCCCTTTGAGCCGGGCCAGCTGGGCTTATTACCTGACCGCTTCGTCCCTCTACGGCTTGATGTGGGGGACTTTACCCTTCGGTCTGGCTGTGACTGGAAACATCCTGCTAACGGGGTTGATCATCTGGTCACAGGCGCTAAACATTGGCAAACCCATTACCTACTCCCTTGAACTGCTGCTCACCGGCCTGATGGCAGTCGGCTGGTCCGCCTTACTGGCACTGTG
>Ga0209254_10005316_pt1 | contig 11851 bp, 9 predicted proteins | sample FrelakmetDIP11DI_FD_187148 | JGI IMG/M metagenome (GOLD analysis project Ga0209254, IMG submission 187148) | Freshwater lake sediment microbial communities from the University of Notre Dame, USA, for methane emissions studies - DIP11 DI (SPAdes)... | ecosystem: Environmental > Aquatic >... | reverse complement strand
CCGCGGCGGTTTCGGCAGACGTCGCCACCCAGGCAGAAATCGGCGAGCGGCGGCTCCAGCTGCAACAGCTGATTCGCGTTTATCAGCGGCATATTGACAGCCTCTTGAAGTTGCAGGCTCTGGAACAGGCCCGCGCCCAGCTTCGGCTCGAGATCGCGAATTGGACCGGTTTGTCCACCCCTCCTCCTTACTCCTTCCTCAAGGTCGACGAATTTCGGGAAGCGGTGCAATCGTTGAAGGCCCGCGTCCTGGCGCTGACGGTGTTGAATTCCGACATCGAGCAGGAGGTTGACCGCAGGCAAGCGTTGTTTGAACAGTCGAGCGAGAAGTTGCGCCAGGCCAATGAGCGACTTGAGAACAGTAGCGATGTCCAGGAAAAGCCTCGTCTGACCTGGTTGCGTGACCAGGAGGCGCTACGTTACCGGTTGGCCGCGGCCCGCGTTGCGGGTATTGAAACCGAGCAACGGGTCAGTCAGGAGGAATTGGCGGCAACCCAGCAACGGCTCGATTTCGCCGAAAGGCAAATGGGTGAAGCCAGCCAGCATATTGCCTTTCCGTCGGCCGACCAGGACCAGGTACGCAGTCATCTCGAGGCGGGGCGACGGCGGCTGCAGGCGGAACTTGATGGCGCGGCACCGGTGCTCGAGGCGAGCCGGAAAGCACTTGATATCGCCACGGAAACCCTAAAACGGCAACAAGAAATCTTAACAGCGGGCGGCGCTGACCCCTCACAGCTTGGCGAACTGGAGCGCAGCGTTGAACTGCAGCGTGAGCGGTTAGAGAACGCCGATCTCAAACTCCAGGCGCTAAACCGGCTGCTTGACGCAGTCAAGGCGCAGGAGGAGATTTGGGAGTTGCGCTGGTCTGTGGCGGATTCGCGGGACGCTCAGAGGATCCGGCAGGCTTATGGAAAGATCGCCAAGGCACAAACGGAGGTCAAGCCCATGAAGGAGTTTCTGGAACAGCGACTGAAGCTGACGGGCGACCTGATTGCCGACCTGGATAGCCGGCTGGAGGATCCTGCCTCAACACCAAGGATCGCCCACCTTGAAGCGTTGCGGGATCTATTCAACCAGCGCGAGGCAATCCACCGGCGCCTGCTACGGGGTCTTGAGACGACCGAGCAGTTGCTGGAGCGGTGGAAGCAGGATCTGGATGACCGCCGCCAGCAGGAGCCACTATCCGTCCGCCTTCAGGAGTGGCTGGCAGAGGCCCGAGACCGTGGTTCTCAGGTCTGGCAATTCGAGCTCTTTGCCGTACAAGACACCATCGAAGTGGATGGGCAGGAGGTTACCGGCAAACGCAGTGTCACCGTCGGCAAGGTGGCCACTGCCCTGCTGATCCTGATTGTGGGCCTCTGGATTGCGGCCTGGTTGTCGCGGCTGATGGAGCGGGTCGCCGTGACGCGCGCCGGACTGGATGCCAGCCATGCCCGCATTGCTCGCCGATGGATTTTATTCCTGATGGGCGTGACGCTGTTGATCACCAGCCTGGAAATGGTCAAGATTCCGCTCACGGCCTTCGCTTTCATGGGCGGCGCGCTGGCCATCGGCGCCGGCTTTGGCATGCAGAACCTGCTGAAGAACCTGATCAGCGGTCTCATGCTGCTGCTGGAGCGACCCTTCCGTCCGGGCGATCTGGTGGAGGTGGGCGCTATCCGCGGACGAGTGATGGACATTGGGATGCGGAGTTCACACATTCGTGATGGCAACGGCATCGAGACACTGATTCCCAACAGCACTTTTCTCGAAGAAAACGTCACCAACTGGACCTTGAGCAGTCAATCGGTGCGCATCGTCGTCAAGCTCGGTATCGCTTATGGCTCGCCAGTCGATAAGGTGACTGAACTGTTGCTGGACGTTGCCGCCAGGCATGGGCTGGTCCAGGACAAACCGCCAGCCCAGGTGCTGTTCGATGACTTCGGCAGCGACGCGCTGCTGTTCGGCTTGTACGTCTGGGTCGAACTCAAGCCCGAAGTGGATTGGCGGACCGTCGCCAGCGATCTGCGCTACATGATCAATAAAGCGCTGACCACGAATGGGATCGTAATGGCCTTTCCGCAAAGGGATGTGCACCTCGATGCCAGCCGGCCGCTGGATATTCGAGTGCTTGGTCATTCACAGGGAAACGGCTCCTAGATCTTTCCCCAAGCGAGGTCGGCGCGCATAATCTGCCCCCGTGAATATGAAATCCTGTTTGTGTCTTCTTGTGGTCCTCTTGATGGCGGCGAGGGGAAGTGAGGCTTTTGCTGCTGACTGGTGGTTCGTCCCCTCGGATAACAAGGGGGAGAACTTATCCATGGTCTATATCGACAAATCGAGCATGGAAAAGCTTAGTCAGAGCAGCAAGATCAGTGCCTGGGTTTGGATCATTTTCCGCAACGACCAAGCTTCCGAATTTGGAAACTATCGCAGCGACAAACATCGGCTGACCATCGATTGCGAAAAACAGGAAGCCGGCGTGGACGCTGGCTTCCTCTATTCAGCCTATGGCAAGCTGATCCAGCAGTACCGCAGGCCCGCGCCAGAGATGGCGCCGATCGGGCCGGCAACGCTGAGGGAAACCATCGCCAAATTCTTCTGTACGGGCGGCAAACAGCCCGCTCGCACCCTCCCTGTCTATGATCCCAATCGGGATGCCGAGCAGCGTTTCTTGCTGCGGGAAAGAGAAGGCAAGCCCGCGGAGACCGCGTCGCCCGACAAAAGGGTAGAGTGAAGCCGCCGACTGTAGGGTAATGGGGAAGCGTAGCGTAACCCAACAAATCAGCCGCATACAATCGTATCAAGACAGACAATGCTGAGACTTGGTGCTGCAATCTTGACGCTGACCGCGTTGTTACTCGGTCTGCCGTTATTGGGCGCCATTCTGGCGGGCAACTCGGTATGTGCTTATCTTGAGTTTCCGCCCGTCACCCGTTATGTGCAGCACGCCCGATTTTCCTGGATTGCTTTTCTGATTCTTAGCTTAGCAGCGCTGCTTTGCCTGGGCATATTAACATTCTTGTTTGACCTCCGCCGGCAATATCGTCACGAGCACGGGACACGATATCCCTTGCCCTGGTGGGGGTGGGTCGCGGTAATAGGTCTGTTGTCATGCTGGATGCTGGCCTGGACGCGGTTCGACTGGTTCAGGCCCTTGCAGTCCTTTACGTTCGCCCCGCTCTGGATATCGTATATTGTCACGATTAATGCGATGACGCTTAGGCGGACCGGCGCCTGCTTGATTACCCGTCAGCCCTGTTATCTGGCAGTGCTGTTTCCCGCCAGCGCAATGTTTTGGTGGTATTTCGAATATCTCAATCGCTTCGTGCAGAATTGGTATTACATTGGCGTCGAAGGATATACGCCATGGCAATATGCCATGCATGCGACGATTGCGTTTTCGACGGTCTTACCTGCGGTAATCAGCACGATGGAGTTCTTGAAAAGCTTTCCCGCCTTGCGGCGGACTAGAACAGCAATCAGGCTGCCTTGGGTGGGATCAAGGCTTTACACTAGGCTGGTGCTGGTGTTCTCCTGCTTGGGCTTGATCGGCGTATCCCTATGGCCCGATTACCTTTTCCCATTGATCTGGATTGCGCCCGTGTTAATGCTCGAATGTTTGCTCGGCATGCTTGGGCAGGAGACGGTCTTGTCAGGCGTCAGGCAAGGCGATTGGTATGTTTTAGGCCTGGCTATGGTCGGTGCTTTAATATGTGGGTTTGTATGGGAGCTGTGGAACTATTACAGTGATCCAAAGTGGATTTATTCCATTCCATTTGTTCACCGGTTTGAGGTATTTGAAATGCCTATTCTCGGCTACATAGGCTATTTGCCTTTCGGGCTGCAGTGCTGGGTTGTCGGAGAGCAAGTCAGGCGTTTAGCGGTCGGTCACGTCAGGGCTATCGCCGCATCTGAAGGGCGAATGTCCGTTTAATTCTTCCATGTACTGCCTGACCATTGGGCGTTCGCGCGCGAGGAAATCGCCGATGGCCCGGCGGAACCTTGAGTCGGCAATCCAGTGCATGGACCAGGTGGCGGTCGGCAGGAACCCCCGGCTGATCTTGTGCTCACCCTGTGCGCCGGGTTCGAAGCGTTTCAGGCGATGCTCGATACAATATTCCAGTCCGAGATAGTAGCAGGCCTCGAAATGGAGCGAGGAAATCTCCTCGAAGCAGCCCCAATATCGGCCATACAGGGTCTCGTTGCCGATCAGGAAGAATGAGGCGGCGACAATCTGGGCATGTCGCTCGGCAAGAATCACCAGGATGTTTTCGCCCATCGTTCGCCCCAAGGCCTCAAAAAATGCCTTCGTCAGAGCCGGGTAATTGCCATGGCGCTCGAAGGTGGCTTGGTAGAGGCGATGGAACACCGCCCAGTCTTGATCGCTCAAGTCGTTGCCATGAAGTCTTCTGCAAGTAACCCCGGCCTCACGCACCTCGCGCCGTTCCTTGCGGATCTGCTTGCGTCGGCGCGAGTTGAGGCAAGACAAATAATGATCGAAATCGCGGTAATCCCGGTTATGCCAGTGGAACTGGTAGCCTTGCCGCAGCAGCAATTGCGGTGAGTTGAGCAGGGCCTGATCGGTTGGGAATAGCCAGTGGCAGGACGATACGCCCATAGCGCGCGCATAAGCCAGGGCTGTCTCGATGCAATCCGCCGCGGCAGCGGCATTGTCGTAATCCGGCGCGATCAGTATGCGGGGCCCGGTCGCGGGCGTGAAGGGCGAGGCGATCACCAGCTTCGGATAATAATCGAGTCCGGCCCGCTCGTGGGCGTTCGCCCAGGACCCATCGAACACGAACTCGCCAAAGGAGTTGAACTTCAGATACATGGGCATGGCCGCTGCCAGTCGCCCTGCGTCCTCGAAAATCAGATGGCAGGGCAACCATCCCACAGCCTCACCCAAACAGCCGAATTCCTCCATGGCATGCAGGAACTCATGGCGCAAATGCGGATAACGGCCGCCGGTGAGGGCATTCCAAGCGGCCGCGTCGACTTCGTCGATGCGGCGGATGGTTCGGGCTTGCAGGGTTTGGGACATGGACTTCAGGACAGCGATTGGCCTCAAGAACCTCGATTCTGGCGCCCAGTCGGTTTTTGTTCGGGCGTATGGGATTTCTTGTCTGGGTTGAAGTCTAAGGTATTACGTAAACCCATACTCGAGCAAAAAAAATCATGAACGCTGCATCTTGCGAATCCAAGACGATCGAGCAATTGACTTTATGGTTCATGGACAAGCTGGATCGAAGTAGTATCCAGTTCGACCACGAACCGCTGAGCTATGATGGCAACACCCCATACGACGTGCAGTTCTACCAGCTGCAAACGGAAGTCGCGCGTTACTGGCAAAGTCAATATGGTTACGTGCCGACACCGGGCCAACTGATGAAAGGGTTTTTCGGCGCGGAGTTCGAACGCTCGCGCCGGGAAAGACTCGCCAACCGCAGCTGGCTTGAAAAGTTGCTGGGCTGGTACGCGGGCTCGGTTTCTTCCCGCCGGGTGAAACGCCGCCGTGCCAAGGGCTTAGCCCATTATTCACGAGCGATGTGAAACACTCGTTTGGAAAGAAAAAAAAGATCGGGTGTGCCGGACCGTTCCGGTTTGCAGGAATACTGGCGAAAAGCTGGGCGCAGTGGGCTTGTCGGTGCATGCAGGCTTTTGTTTTCTGTTATTGTTGGCGCTGGCGCGCGGCAATAGACGGGTTGGTTGATCCGTTTAGCCATGGCGGCCTCATCCCGACAGACTATTGAGAGACTCCAGGCTGATCATGAATGACGTTTTCGAGTTCGCGGACGAATTGGGCCCCACCAAGATCATTCATGTGTATGAGCCTTCCGCCGGATTGCGAGGGATACTGGTCGTCGATAATGTGGCGAGAGGGCCGGCCATTGGCGGCCTGCGTATGGCGCCGGATGTCAGCCTGGAGGAGTGTTTTCGCCTGGCGCGAGCCATGAGCTTGAAAAACGCTGCAGCCGGATTGCCGCATGGGGGCGGTAAATCGGTCATTTTTGGCGACCCGAAAATGGCGAAACCACTGAAGGAAAAGCTCGTTCGCACTTTTGCTTCGGCGTTAAGGGATGTTAGGGAATACATATTCGGCCCGGACATGGGGACCGATGAAGAGTGCATGGCCTGGGTCAAAGACGAAATCGGCCGTTCGGTCGGCCTGCCGCGGGACATTGGCGGCATCCCGCTGGATGAAGTCGGCGCCACCGGTTGGGGCATGTATCATGCGACCGAAGCAGCGCTGCGCCATTTGAAACTGCGGCTTAAAGAAGCCCGGATAGTGATTCAGGGCTTCGGCGCCGTGGGCAAGCATACCGCGCGTTTCTTGGGGCAGGGCGGGGCCATACTGGTGGGGGCGGCGGATACGGGTGGTACGATTTACGATCCCAGTGGACTCGATATCACCCAACTGCTGGAGTTGAAGAAAACCGGCGGCAGCGTCATCGACTACCCGAATGGCGAGAAGCTCGACCGGCATGCGGTCATCGATCTTGAATGCGATATCTGGATTCCTGCCGCGCGGCCCGATGTGGTCAATATCGCTAACGTCTCGCGTCTTCGAACCAAACTGATCGTCGAGGGCGCCAACATCCCGGTCACGCCGGAAGCGGAAAAATATCTGCATGAAAGGGGAGTGTTGTGCATTCCGGATTTCATAGCCAATGCCGGCGGCGTCATTTGCGCCGCCATGGAGTATCGGGGCGCCAACCAGGCGGAAGCATTTTCATCGATCAAGGAAAAAGTGCAGTGGAATACCGAGCAGGTATTGGAAGCGGTAAGAACTCAAAACATGCTGCCACGGCAAGCGGCCCTGGATTGGGCTGGGCTGCGGATCCGTAAAGCCATGTCGTATAGGCGCTCGTCCCTGTTCTCCTCGGCGCCGTGAAAGGGCCGGAGTGGGCGTGCGGGCTCATCGCGGGGTAAGCAGGCAGGGATGGGGCGGCCTGCCCTTCTGGCCAGACATCTTGAGGTGATGCCATGTACAGCATTCGCTTGCACGGCCGCGGCGGCCAGGGTATGAAAACAGCCGGTCGAGTGTTGGGGACAGCCTTTTTTCGGGAAGGCTTCGAGGTTCAGGATGCGCCGCGTTATGGTGCGGAGCGAAGGGGTGCCCCAATATTCGCTTATGTCCGTGCCTCCCGTGAGCCCATCAATGAACGTGGCATCATCCGCCGGCCGGACTTGATTGTTGTTGCCGACGATACCCTCGTACCTGTCGCTGCTGCCGGTGTGCTGGCCGGCATCCGGCCTGAGACGGTGCTGCTGTTCAACAGCCAGGAACAGCCGGATGTCTGGAAAACCAGACTTAGCCTTGCCAACCGCCTGCTTATGTTGCCCTCGCCGGAAGCCGTGGCAGAGCCGTCTGAGTCCGTTTTTGTGGGGTCGATCTGCGCGGGAGCCGCCGCGCGTCTGACCGGCGTCATCTCCCGCAACGCGCTGGCTCAAGCCATCCGGGAGGAGCTCACCCAATTGGGCGAGGATATCGTTGCAAAGAATCTGCAAAAGGCGGTCGAGGCCTACGATCTCCTGCAGGAGCATGCAGGATGCGTCGCCGAAGGCATAGAAATCTCGCCAGACAATTACGAAAAACCGGCCTGGATCGATTTGCCCTTCGAGGACGCCGGCGTTTCGGCGCCAGTCATTCATGCGGGACTAACCAGCGTCGAGGTCAAGACTGGTTTATGGCGCAGCTTTCGGCCGGTAGTCGATTATGAGCGCTGTCACCGCTGCGGCTGGATATGCGGCAGCTTTTGTCCCGACAGCGCGATCCGCATCAACGAGCAGGGTTTCCCACAGATCGATTACGATCATTGTAAAGGCTGCATGATCTGTATGGCGCAGTGCCCGTCGCATGCCATCGCAGCGATTTCGGAGCGCAAGGCACAGCAACAGGAAGGGATGGAGGGTCGGTCATGACACGCCGGCTGATAACCGGTAACGCTGCTGCGGCTTGGGGCGCGCGGTTGGCGAAGGTGGATTACATCCCCGCCTTTCCCATCACGCCGCAAACCGAGATCATCGAAACCCTTTCGGTTTGGTTGGACCAGCAGGAAATGGGGGGGCGCCTGGTCATGCTCGAATCCGAACACTCCATGATTACTGCCGCAGGCGCTGCCGCGGCCACGGGTGTGCGGGTGTTTACTGCGACGTCCAGCCAGGGGCTGTTATATGGGACAGAGATGATTTACACGGTAGCCGGTTGGCGGGTGCCGCTGGTAATGGTCAATGTTTCCCGTGGGCTTGCTTCGCCGATCACGCTGGAACCGGATCACAACGACATATTGTCCGTCCGCGACAGCGGCTTTCTGCAGATCCATTGCGCCACCTGTCAGGAGGTGCTGGACAGCGTTCTGCTGGCTTACCGTTTGGCTGAGCACCACGAGGTGCGGTTGCCGGTGATCGTCAATCAGGACGGGTTTTATCTTTCGTTCACCCGAGAGCCTGTCGATATACCCGATGCCGAATTGGCAAGCCGCTTTGTGGGCGACTTTGATTGCGAGAACATTTATTTCCGTGCGAGTGCACCGGAAAGCCATGCGGTGGTGGTCCTGGGGGGATCACCCTACTCCTATTTCCGCTACGAGAACCATTTGGCGGCTCTCGAGGCCTTGCGAGTTTATGACGAGTTAGCGAGGGAATTCGCCGAGCTGTTTGGACGGCATTATCAGGCCCTCGAAACCTACCGTATGGAAGATGCGGAACTGGTTTTTTTCATGCTGGGCTGTTTCGCCACCAAGGCCAAGCATGCGGTGGACCGGCTGCGCTCTGCGGGCTGGAAGATTGGCCTGCTGCGCCCGAGGCTGTTCAGACCGTTTCCCGAGGCCGCCATCCGAGTTGCGTTGCGGGGAAAACAGGGCGTGGCGGTGATCGATCAGAACCTCTCCATGGGCAAGGGTGGCGTCTTGCACGCTGAACTGGCGTCCGTACTCTATGGTCATGCCGATGCGCCCCCGATGCTGGTCAGTTTCGTCGGCGGCTTGGGCGGTCGCGACATCAGTGCCGAAGAGTTTTTCGAGATGGCCGGCGTCTTGATGCGTGCCGTGGACGAGCGGTGCGCGCCGCCGCCGCGCTTGCTGTACACCGAAGACGAGCTTCGGGAAGTGAGAAAACTGCAAGCGATCGCTCATGTCGAGCGGCTGGCAGGGGAGCAGCACATATGACCGAGACCCTGTTCAAACGCATGAGGGACCTGCCCTCCGCCCATCTTCTGGGCGCGGGAACGCCGATGTGCGCCGGCTGCGGGGGCCTGCAGGCCTTGCATGAGATCTATGACGTGCTCGGCGGCAACACGGTTTTTGTCAATGCGGCCGGCTGCATGACCCTGTTGTCGGTTTATCCGTTTACCCCATTCCGCGGTTCCTGGCTGTATACCGCCATGGCCTCGGCCCCGGCCGGAGCCCAGGGCGTGCGCGATGCGCTGGATATTCTGCTGGAGCAGAAAAGGATTCAGCCGGAGGATGACCTGGAAACGGTGGTGCTCACGGGGGATGGCGCCGCTTACGGCATGGGACTCTCGGCGACCTCCGCTGCCATCGAGCGGAATCTGAGTTTTCTTTACCTTTGTTATGACAATGAAGGCTACGGCAATACCGGGCAGCAGTATTCGGGCGCCACGCCTCACGCGGCCGCGACGGCAACCAGCAAGGGGCGAATGGGATATGTGGGCTACAAAAAGGACTTGTTTGGCATCTGGGCCGCGCACCGTCCGGCCTATGTGGCGACCGTCATCGGCGCCGAACCGCTGGACCTGGCACGCAAGATCGAAACTGCGAAAAATCTCAAGGGTCCACGTTTAATCCTCGCCCTGGCGCCCTGTCCCACGGGTTGGGGTTTCGACCCACAACAGTCGATCGAGATCGGGAAACTGGCCGTCAGAACCGGTATCTGGCCGCTGAAGGAATACATCGATGGCCACGTCATCCATACGAAGATCCCCAAGCCGCGCGAACCCGCCGAGGTCTACCTGAAAACGCAGGGGCGTTTTGCTCATCTGTTCGCTCCCAAGCGGAACGAAGCGGCGTTGGAAGAAATTCAGCAAAGGATCGACGTTTACTGGGAAGGCATCGCTTGACCGCAACACGGAGCTATTGCCACCGCGGCGGTGTCGAGCCGTTGCTGGGAGGGACGATACCGGAACACTTCGCGGCTGTCGCCGGGAAGTTCCCCGCCCGAGATGCCGTCGTCTCCGTGCCGCAAGGCAGGCGTCTAAACTATGCCGAATTGGTGCTGGCCCTAGATGAACTGGCCCGCGGCTTGCTCGGCATCGGTTTTCAGAAGGGTGATCGCATCGGCATTTGGTCGACCAACAATATCGAGTGGCTGTTGCTGCAAATGGCGACATCCCGCATCGGCGCCATCCTGGTGAATATCAATCCCGCCTATCGTCCCCGGGAACTCGCCTATGCGCTGCGCCGTTCCGAGGTCCAAGGCATCTTTGCCATCCCGTCATTTCACACCAGCGATTATGTTGCCATGCTGGCGGATCTCATACCAGCGCTTCGCCAGCAGGAACCATCCCAATTCAGGAGCGAGGCATTCCCTTTTCTGCGGCGGGTGGTGCTGTATGACCCGGGCAATTCCTCGGAAACTCGACGGCCGCTGCTAGGCTTTATGGTGTGGCCCGAAGTGCTGGCTGCGGGCAGCGAGGTTTCCGTGGAAAAACTCGACCAACTGACCGCGTCCCTGGACCGGGATGATCCCGTCAACATCCAATATACCTCGGGAACGACCGGCTTCCCCAAGGCGGTCGTACTCAGCCATCATAACATCCTGAATAATGCTTATTTTTCGGCACAGGCCATGCAGTTCACGGAGCATGACCGGCTCTGCATTCCGGTGCCCTTTTATCACTGTTTTGGCATGGTAGTGGCCAATCTTCTATGCCTGTCCGTGGGCGCCTGCGCAGTGATCGCCTGCGAGCATTTCGATGCGCTGAGCGTCCTGCAAACCGTGGAGAGCGAGCGCTGTACCGCGCTGCACGGCGTCCCCACGATGTTCATCGCCGAGCTGGAACATCCGCAATTTGGCGAGTTCGACCTCAGCAGCTTGCGTACCGGCATCATGGCCGGGGCACCCTGTCCGCCCGCGCTGGTGCAGCGGGTCATGGAAGCCATGCACTGTAGAGAAATCCTGATCGGCTATGGTGAAACCGAGGCCTCGCCCCTGACGCATCTGACCGGCCTCGATGACAACCTGCACCGCCGAATTGAAACGGTGGGCAGGAATCTGCCGCATCAGGAAGTCAAGATTGTCGATTTGGGCACCGGCCAGACCGTGCCTCTAGGGGGTGTCGGGGAAATCTGTTTCCGCGGCCATCACATCATGAAAGGCTATTATGGCGATCCTGAAGCCACCTCGCGCGCGATCGACCCGAACGGTTGGCTGCATTCGGGTGACCTGGGAACCCTGGACGCGGATGGCTACCTGCGGATCACGGGAAGGCTCAAGGAAATGGTCATTCGCGGGGGGGAAAACATCTATCCGCGGGAGATCGAGGATTTCCTTTTCACCCATCCGAAGGTGATCGGCGTCGCCGTGTTCGGCGTTCCGGACGATTATTACGGCGAGGAACTCATGGCCTGGATCCGGCTGCGTGGCGGCGAAACGGCGACCGCAGAGGAAATACGGGAATTCTGCCTGGGCAATCTTGCGCACTTCAAGATTCCGCGATACATCTGGTTTGTCGAAAGATTCCCCATGACCGTGACCGGCAAGGTGCAGAAATTCAGGATGCGCGAGATCGCGATCAGGAAGTTGAGAAACCTCAACGGCGTTACAGTCTCTCTTGTCGAGTCGGAAGAAGCGCGCATTGATCAGGAAGTGCAAGAGCATACTGGCGGAATCACCTAGCGCGATGTTCGGCG
>Ga0209254_10005315_pt1 | contig 11852 bp, 8 predicted proteins | sample FrelakmetDIP11DI_FD_187148 | JGI IMG/M metagenome (GOLD analysis project Ga0209254, IMG submission 187148) | Freshwater lake sediment microbial communities from the University of Notre Dame, USA, for methane emissions studies - DIP11 DI (SPAdes)... | ecosystem: Environmental > Aquatic >... | reverse complement strand
TCGAGGGTCCCGTCCGTTGATAGACCGTCTGCGATTAAGATCTCCATTTTTTGGCGCGGAAAGGATTGGTTGTAAAGCGCATTTAATAGCAAACCAATCGTCGCTTGTTCATTGTAACATGGGACGATAACTGAAACCCGCTCATCATCGCCCAGACTCCCCAGGCGGTTGTGCGAGCCCATTAGATCGCCAAATAGATCATCATGAATGATGTGTTTCGCTGAGATTGCAGATCAACCTGCCTGGATAATCGCCACGGCTTCGATCTCAACTGCACCATTTTTTGGCAGCCCGGCTACCTGGATGGTTGTCCTGGCAGGGAAATTTGCAGGGAAAAACTCCGCATAGATCGCGTTCATATTAGCAAAATCTCCTATATCGCGCAGAAAGACCGTAGTCTTGAGCACCACTTCCATTGAAGACCCAGCAGCTTCCAAAACGTTCTTGATATTGGTCAGCGCTTGACGGGTTTCTGCTTCGATCCCACCCGGAACAAGCTCCATTGTCGCCGGATCCAGGCCTAGCTGTCCAGCTGTAAATACCAGACTGGCAAAACTATTGGCGATATTGTAGGGTCCAATTGCCTTGGGAGCTTTCCCGCTGGTGATAATTTGCTTATCAGCCATGTTTAGCCTCTCAATCAATCAAATTTGACTAATCTTAAAACATCTTGCAGGGCAGTTTTGAATAATTCTTCCATTACGATCTCTTGCACAAGGTAAGGCCCACCAAAAGAGCCATCTCCATATACCCGCCTGGCTTCTGCTGCACCCATTAATCCTGGAATATTGGGTGGAGTCTTAGCTTCTTGGGGTAATTCAGCGACCCGGGTAAAAGCGAATGCTTCCAGCCAGTTGGCATGAGATGGCTTTAGGTCGTATTTTTGAGCCAGCTCGAGGACGCTTAGCGAAAGCCACCAGGAGTACCAGGCTATCCGGGTGCCTTCAAGGTGGTTCATCAGCTCGTATAGACGCGCTCGAACCGGATCATTACCACCATGCCCATTCAAGATCAGGATTTTGCGAAAACCCTGCCGGTAAGCGGACCGGATCACGTCTTCCACCATATCAAGCAAAGTGCTGATCCTCAGGCTTAGTGTTCCTGGGTAATCAAGGAAATACGGTGATGATCCAAAATTTAACGCAGGTGCAACCAATACGCCAGTCTGCAGGCTGGCAGCATCCGCTAACGCCTGAGGGACCTTCACATCGCTCAGCACACTGAGATAGGCATGTTGCTCGCATGCACCCAGGACAACCATCAACCGGTCATCTTGGACCAGGTATTTTTCGATATCCATCCAATTCAGATCTTCAAAGCGCATCCATTGCACCCTTGAGGAGTCCACTCCTGGATCAGCTATTCGACGATATTAACCAGTTTTCCTGGTACCAGGATAACTTTCTTCGGAAGGCGCCCTTCCAGATATTTCTGCACAGCCTGTGTGTTCAAAGCAGCTTGCTTGGCGGCTTCCTCGCCAATGTCTGCTGGCACCTGAATACGATCACGGACCTTTCCATTGATTTGAACCACTAGCGTAATCTGCTCTTCTAAAGCTGCTTCCTGGTCAACTTCAGGCCAGGGTTGATTGTGAATCGAGTACGGATTTCCTCGCAAGCTCCATAATTCTTCAGCTATATGCGGGGTGACTGGTGCCATCATGCGCAGGTAGATATCAACCGCTTCGTCCCACTCAGCAGATCCAACCGCACCCAACTCTCTTGCCCTGGCTAGATGGTTGGACAACTCCATCAAGCCTGAGACAATGGTATTGAACTCAAAAGTCTCGAAATCATGTGTGATCTGGCTCAAAGCCTGGTGTACTTTGCGGCGCAACACCCGTAATGTGCTTGCCTCAGCGGTACTTTTGCCAACCTCATCAGTGAACAGGTTCCAGATCCGCCGTAACCAACGTGCCGATCCTTCAATCCCACTGCTGTTCCAGGGTCCCCCCATATCCCAACGGGCAAAGAACATCAGGTATGCCCGCACGGTATCTGCACCATAGCGCCCAACCAGGTCGTCTGGAGAAACCACGTTTCCCCGGCTTTTGGACATTTTCTCACTGTCCTCGCCCAGGACAATTCCCTGATTGCGTAACTGCGACATAGGCTCATCCCCCTTGACAACGCCCATGTCCCGGCTAGCTTTGTGGAAAAATCGGGTGTAAATCAGGTGCATGGTCGCGTGTTCGATGCCCCCCGTGTACGTATCCACTGGCATCCAATAATCGTATTCATTTGGGTCAAACGGAGCCTGACCATGATCTGGGCTAAGGTAGCGCAAGTGATACCAAGAAGAACACATAAATGTATCCATGGTATCAGTCTCACGTTCTGCGGCTTTACCGCAAACCGGGCAGGTGGTTAACTTCCAGGTCGGGTGCAGCTTGAGCGGCGATTCACCGGTCGGCAGCCATTCGACATCGTCTGGTAATAACACCGGTAATTGCTCATCGGGCACGTCCACTGCGTCATGCTCCGGGCAGTAGATGATCGGGATCGGTGCTCCCCAGTATCGCTGGCGAGAGATCAGCCAGTCGCGCAGGCGATAATTGACTGCCGCCTTTCCCAGGCCTCGTTCTTGTAGATAGACGACTGCCTGTTCGAACGCTATGTCGCCGAGTGTACCGCTTAACGGGCCTGAATTTACCATTGTTCCGTATGCTGGCACTGACTCAGGCATCGTCGCACCATCCAGGGTTGGTATATCCTCCGGCTGGATTACAACGCGGACTTCAAGCCCATATTTGCGCGCGAACTCGAAATCGCGCTGGTCGTGGGCGGGTACCCCCATAATCGCCCCCGTGCCATAGGTCATCAACACATAATCCGCAATCCAGACCGGTATACGTTCACCATTTACGGGATTAATTGCAAAGCCACCAGTAAACACACCGGTTTTTTCTTTGTCGGTTGCCTCACGCTGGATATCCGTTTGGCGCAAGGCTTGCTGGATGTATTGCTCCACGACTCCACTTTGTTCCGGAGAGGTAATTTTCTCAACCAGCGGGTGTTCCGGTGCCAAGACCATAAACGTCGCGCCCCACAGCGTATCAGGACGAGTCGTAAAGATCTCTAAGCGATCCTGAGTTTCAGTCTGAAAATACACCGTAGAACCGTTCGATCGACCGATCCAGTTAGTTTGCAGTGCCTGTACTCTCTCCGGCCAATCAATATTCGAAAAATCGAGCAATTCTTCGGCATATTGAGTGGTGCGAAAGAACCACTGCTCCAGGTCTTTCTTGATCACCGGAGTACCGCAGCGCTCACAATGGCGGTCATCCCCCCAAACCTGTTCGCGCGCCAGGGTAGTATTGCAGTTGGGGCACCAGTCCACCGGTGACATCTTCCGGTATGCCAGTCCATGCTTCCGAAGCTGCGTGAAAAACCACTGGCTCCAGCGGTAATACTTTGGATCGGCGGAGATTGCTTCGCGCCGCCAATCGAACATCGCGCCCATGCTCTTGAGCTGGCCGCGCATGCGTTCAATATTGGCAAAGGTCCATTCCTTGGGATGTATCCGCCGCCGGATTGCGGCGTTTTCAGCCGGCAATCCAAACGCATCAAAACCCATTGGGAACATTACATTATAGCCGCGCATGCGCATGAACCTGGCGCGGGCATCAGAGGGGGTCATGGCGTACCAATGACCGATGTGCAATTCTCCGGATGGGTATGGCAACATCGTCAGGGCATAATGCTTTGGCATGGACGGGTCAATATCTGCATGGTATAACCTATCCCCATCCCATTTTCTCTGCCATTTTTGCTCGATCTCAGCAGGGTTGTAGATTGGTAAGTCAGTCATTGGTTCTCCTGCGGTTGTAATCAATATTACAAGATTATATCCGTTCCTACACGAATTATATTTACTCTCTTTGCCAGGTCTGCCGCGCCACGATTGACAGGGCAGATTCCACGATCTCTCGGGCAATCTCCACTCGGTGTTCCCAATTCCGGGGGTCAGCATCGTACTGGATAGCTGCCTGGAGCTGATCCTCCTGTTTAGCAGCATGATCTTTATAGCGATCTGCGCTCTCCCAATCCAGGCCATCGACTTCAATGTAGTCTACTTGGAAGCCTGTTTGATGAAGCAGGATCGGCCACTCGGCATCTGTACCCAGGGCGCGACCGGGGATCGTATGGGCAATAATGTAATCAGCTGCCTCTCGGCTGAAACCTTTTGAGCCAGCACTGACATCCATAAACCTGCCCAAGAAATGGGAGACAACCTGGTTACTAATCGCCTCAGTCCGAACAAGTGCTGCTGGGTGAGTCTGATAAGCAAAGGGCGTGCGACCTATGATCAGACTATCGCTGGACATTATTTTATCTACAGTATGCAACCACTCATCTGGTAGGGTTTCCACCCAGCGCAACAGTCTATCCAGATCTGCATACTGGATATAACTGGAATTCGTTTCCAGAGAGGCCTGGAGCGCTGCGTAGCGTCCCCCAGACCAGTTGTCGGGTTGTCTGACCAAGATTCCTGGTAATCGGTTTAGCTCACTCACTTCCGCTAAACCCCTTTTGGAGAGGTTCTTTTCAGGCGGTGTAATAATGATGATTTGAGCATAGGTAGCCCGAAGCTCATTGATATGCAACTGTAAACGGTTGGTCTCGCCACGTGGGTACCAAGTTGATGCTAGGGTAACATTCAATGCAAAACCCTTTTCGTAGGGATATAGACAGTGGTCATGCTATTATTTGGCTGTGATAATATTCAGAATTTTCCCTGGTACATAGATATAATCTGCAATAGCGTTTTCTGCTACGTATTGGCTTACTTTCGCTAAGCTGCGAGCGATCTCTATCACCTCATCCCTGTCTGCACCCACAACGACCTCAACTACTCCCCGCAAGCGACCATTTACCTGTACTGCCACCTGAATAAATTCATCCCGCGCTTTTTCCGGATCCCACTCAGGCCAGGCATGTTGGTGTATGCTGCCGTCATGATTTGTTAGGTGCCACAACTCCTCGCATATATGTGGTGCAGTTGGAGCCAACAGTATCAACACCACCTCAAGGGCGTGATGGAACGTGGACGTTCGATGTGTATCTTGCTTCTGATTTTCCGCCAGGAAGTTTACAAACTCCATCAGAACTGAAATCATCGTATTGAAGCGTAGATTCTGAATGCGCTCAGTTACTTCTCGGATCGTCCTATGCAATCGCTGCTCTAACTCAGCATCTACCTGCCCTGAGTGCTCGCTCTCATAATAAGTCTCTCGGAATAAATACCACACTTTATTCAAAAAACGCCAGCTGCCGGTAATACCTTCGTTGCTCCAATCCACGTCCTGGTCAAATGGTGCCATGAACAGCTCATAGACACGTAGAGCATCAGCGCCATAAGCTTCAACGACCTTGTCAGGCGTGACGACATTGCCACGCGATTTTGCCATTCGCTGCCCATCCAAGCCTATCATCTGTCCCTGGCTGAGCAATCTGGAAAATGGCTCGCGAAATGGAACCAAGCCTTCATCCACCATAACTTTTGTCCAGAAACGTGCATATAGCAGATGTAAAACCGCATGTTCTGCGCCACCCACGTAAAGATCGACCGGCATCCAGTATTGCATTTCAGTAGGATCAAATGGTCCCTTGTGAAAATCCGGGCTACAGAAGCGCAGGTAATACCAGGAGGAACAGGCAAAGCCTCCCATGGTATCGGTCTCTCGTTTGGCAGGTTCACCGCAAACTGGGCAGATCGTATGAACAAACTCCTCGACACGGGCTAATGGTGAACGACCGCGACCATCTGGTAGAAAATCTTTCATATCTGGTAATCTTACAGGAAGCTGATCTTCTGGCACTGGTTGAGTCCCGCAAGATGGGCAATACACGATGGGGATTGGCGTCCCCCAATAGCGTTGTCTGCTAATCAACCAATCACGCATCCGATATTGCACAGCGCGTCGACCCGCACTTATCTGCTCCAAACTATTTCCAATCTGCCGGATAGCGAGTTGGGTCGGCAGACCATCAAATGGACCGGAATTTATCAAATACCCCTCTCCCGAATATGCCTGCTCCGGATTCTGATGATCACTTTCAGGTACTGAAGAAGATAGGATCACCTGGCGCACTTCAATTCCGAACTTGCGGGCGAACTCCATATCGCGTTGGTCGTGAGCAGGCACCCCCATGATCGCTCCCGTCCCATAACCAGGCAAGACATAATCTGCGATCCATACTGGCAGTCGTTCTCCATTCAACGGATTAATCACATAACCGCCGGTGAAGACACCTGTCTTTTCCCGGCTCTCTACCATGCGCTCTATTTCTGACTGGCGTGACGCCTGTTCCCGATATGCATTGACTTCTGCATGCTGATCTGATTGACTAATTTCGTCCACCAGGGAATGTTCGGGAGCCAGAACAAAGAAAGTTGCTCCATATAGTGTATCTGGTCGAGTAGTGAATACAGTTAATTTGCTGCCTCCCACTCCCTGAGGTACATCGATCGGAAAATCAATCTCGAATCCTTCAGAACGACCAATCCAGTTTCTCTGCATGGCAACGATTTTCTTCGGCCAATCGATGTCATCCAATCCACTTAATAGCTCATCAGCATAGGCAGTGATCTTAAAATACCAGGCTGGTATCTCACGCTTTGTGATGCCTTTATGGCCACGCCAGCACACCCCGCCAGGAGCTTCATGGCTGGATAGTGTTGTCTGGCAGGTAGGACACCACCATTGCCAGTTTGTATCCCGGTAAGCCAGGCCCCGCTTAAATAACAACAAGAAGAACCACTGTGTCCAGCGATAATATTCCTCTTTAGATGAGTCAATCTCTCGGCTCCAGTCATAACTGGCACCGATCATCGCCATCTGACGGCGAAAATTGGCTGTATTCTGATCGGTGGAAACACGGGGATGGATTCCGTGGGACACCGAGAATTGTTCTGTTGGTTCTCCAAAAGCATCCCATCCCATAGGATGAAGAACGTTATAGCCCTGCATGCGCTTGAAACGTGAGATGAGATCAGTTGGCACATAGTTGCGACAGTGACCAACGTGCAGCCCTTCTCCAGATGGGTATGGGAAGAAATCCAGGCAATAATACTTTGGCTTGTTGGTGAATGCCTCGGCGCGGTATAGTTTTTTCTCTTCCCAATCAACTTGCCATTTAGTCTCAAAGGCTTGTGGGCGATATTCTCCCCAGGAGTCTCCGGACTTTCTTGCTTTTTGATTATCCATAATTCACCTGAAAATAAAAAAACCTCCGCCCACAGGGGCGAAGGAATTCTCCGCGGTACCACCCTGCTTGCTATGAGGAAAAGTAAACAACCCAATCCCTCACTAGCCGCTCAGTTACGCGCTAACGGGCGTATCCCGCCACTGGCTATGTCTTGGTGACATTCACCGATGGAAACTGCCCTGGTCGGGCAACAGGCGAGTTCAGCCTTCAAATTATTCTCGTGCTCCGCTGGCACATCACCGGGCTTCCACCTCTCTCTCCCGATTCGCTGACGGATGGCTTACTACTCCTGTATAGTTTATTAAATATTTAGTGGACCCAGTGGGATTCGAACCCACGACCTTCTCAATGCCATTGAGACGCGCTCCCAACTGCGCTATGGGCCCAAATTTAGTAGCCGGAATTGTACTGTTAAACCCACAATCCGTCAACGATCCAGTGGACCTGGAGGGATTCGAACCCTCGACCTCTTCAGTGCGATTGAAGCGCGCTCCCAACTGCGCTACAGGCCCACAGTTCTGAGAAAGGAATTTTATCTGAGGCCTGCCAGACTGTCAAGCAGGCTACAAAGATAAAGATAAAAAAGCCAATAAGATGCCGGTTGCATCTGAATACCAACAAATCTCCCCAGCTTGACCTTTTAATTGATCGAGAAACTGCCAATTTTCTGCGTATCGGGGTTTGCTTGTAACGCCTTCAGAATAGCCACCTCCCTTTGGTACCCATCCAGCAAGCGGATTAGAAGATGAGAGGTTGTTTCTATGGAGAGAAATTCCTGCTTTTCTCGATTGGGTACTTGCAATGCAATCGCGGCCAGGTATGCCAGTGCCTGAGGATCGCCAGGTATCTGTGGAACTTCAAGATCGACACCTCCGGTAGTGGTTAAAACCTCCAGGTATTTTTTTAGCCAGGGTTTCAGACGATCACCTGCCTGCATGACCGCATCCTTATTCGCGTCCTGCAAAGGAAATAGCTCGATGATCCCATTAAGGTATAGCGCTTTACGACGGTCCACCATGATCGTGCGGAACCGTTCCTGCCCAAGCGCCACGATATTCATCCGCCCATCTGTGAGCGGCTGCGTCTCAATTATTTGGGCTGTGCAACCGATATCCTTTGGTTCTGCCAGAGACCCATAAGCTTCGCTGCCTCGATCTATGAGCACCACCCCGAAGGGTATGCTGCGCTCCAGGCACAGGTTGATCATCTTCTTATATCGATCTTCGAAGATGTGCAGCTGTAACGGCATGCCTGGAAATAAAACTGTATTGAGCGGGAACAGCGGCAATTCATATACCGACATCAATATCAATCCTGAAATAATCTACAACCCAGCCTGATTTTTATGATTCTAACACAGCCGCTGCATCCATACGATACACAAGGCTTCCTCCAATCCGGGGAAAAGACTATAATTTCATTATCCAAATCACCCAATGGAGTATCGATGACAAATCCCCAATCCTCTGCGTACCAGTCACGCCAATCGAAATTGGCGGTCATCTTACAGACCAGTGGCTATTCTGCTATGCTTCTCAATCCCGGTCCCAGCCTGGCATACCTGACAGGATTAAATTTCCATTTGATGGAAAGACCCGTGGTGGCTCTGTTTATGCCCCATACGCCTCTAGTCCTGGTTTTACCGGAATTGGAAGCAGCTAAAGTCTCCCACTTGCCTTTTCCGATTCAGGCTTTTACGTTTGGGGAGGATCCATCAAGCTGGGCAGCAGTGTTCCATCAAGGCTTCAAAGCCGCCAGGTTGGAACCCGGTGCACGAGTTGGGGTGGAGCCGCGCCGTCTGCGTCTGCTTGAACTGCGCCTGGCAGAAGAGGCAATGCCCAAAACCTACTTCATCTCTGCAGAAGAGGTCTTTGCCAACCTGCGAATGCATAAAGACGAGACAGAGCTCGCATCTATGCGAAAAGCGGTACAGATCGCTGAGCAAGCTTTGATCCAAACACTGCCCCTGATCAAAGTAGGCGTCACCGAAAAAGAGATAGCTGCTGAGTTGACCTTACATCTCCTACGAGGCGGCTCAGATCCGGAGATGCCTTTCTCTCCAATCGTCTCGTCCGGTCCAAATAGCGCCAACCCACATGCCACTCCCACAAACCGCGCCCTGCAACCCGGAGATTGCCTGGTGATTGACTGGGGTGCCACATCCGATGGCTATATTTCCGATATCACCCGCACATTTGCGGTTGTAAAAGTTGATGAAGAGATGCAGCGAATCTCCCGGATTGTCGCACAGGCAAATGCTGCCGGCAGGGCAATCGCTGGACCAGGTATCCCGGCAGAGCAAATTGATGCTGCTGCGCGCCAGGTGATTGGCGATGCTGGCTACGGCCCGTATTTCACCCACCGTACCGGTCACGGGATTGGTATGGAAGGGCATGAAGAGCCATATATCCGCTCCGGAAATAGTCTACCGCTCAAACCCGGGATGACATTTACGGTCGAGCCCGGAATATATCTACCAGATCGTAATGGCGTTCGTATTGAAGATAATATCGTAATTACACAAACCGGCAGCCTATGCCTTACGGGCTTGCCAAGAGAAATGGACACAGTTGGCTAGCCGGCAATGAGCCGCGATCTGATCCTGGTTGCTTGTTCCTTGCTCGTGTGGGGACTTGGAGAAGGGGCTTTCTTTTCATTTCAACCGCTCTACCTACAACAATTGGGCGCTGACCCCATTCAGATTGGGGCAATTCTCGGTGGATATGGATTGGCTCAAACCCTGGCCCATATCCCGGCAGGTTATCTTTCAGATCGAATCGGTCAGCGACCGTTGATGTGGGCAGCCTGGATATTTGGCCTTCTTGCAACCTGGTTCATGGCGCTGGCAACGACACTGCCGACCTTTATCGTCGGGATGTTCTTATATGGAGCTACCAGTTTCGTAGTCTCCCCGATGAACAGTTACTTAACCGCTATACGCGGTCGATTAAGGGTAGGTAGAGTATTGACGATGGTCTCAGCCTCCTATAACATCGGCGCAATTCTTGGGCCTTTATTGGGTGGCTGGATCGGCGAGAGGTATGGCTTCAGGACCATATTCCTGTTCGCCGCTATAATATTCGTCATCTCAACTGCCCTGATCCTGCTAATCCGCCCTCAGCCTACCGAGACTCGCACCAGTCCCCAGCTCAACGAAAAGTTGCTTGGCAATCGGCATTACCTGCAATTTATGTCGTTGGTTTTCGTCGCAATGTTCGCGATGTACCTGGCTCAACCTCTGGCACCCAACTATCTTCAAAACCAGCGCGATCTCAGCCTGGTGGCAATTGGGCAGCTATATTCGATCAGCTCTTTGGGTATTGTTCTGTCCAATCTAATCTTAGGCAACTTGGAACACAGGCTGGGGTATTTGCTCGGACAGGTTGCTGTGGCTATCTTCGCAATGCTGCTCTGGAGACAGAGCGGGATGTTCTGGTACTCGCTGGCATATCTGTTTGTTGGCGGGTACCGCACCGCGCGCTCATTGGCAATGGCTCAAGTTCAGACCCTGGTGCCTCCTGCCAAATTAGGACTCGCGTATGGACTGAGTGAAACCATCTCATCCTCTGCCAATATCCTGGTTCCATTCGTAGCAGGCTATTTATACGCAATCAATCCAGATATCATTTTCCCAATCAGCATTGGCTTAATCATAATTTCACTCCTGGCTAACGGATATTACCTGTTCTATCGCCTGCCCACACCTAAAGATATAATCCCGGTGTAAGAAAGGAGCACGCTATGTCACCAGATTGGCTCGATAATGGGATCCAAATTGTACTGATCATCCAGAGTCTTGGTGAGTGGTTAGCCGGACCAATGATGTTCTTCTCGTTTCTCGGCTCGGAACAATTCTTTCTACTAATCGCTCCGGCAATCTACTGGTGTATCAACACACAGATCGGGTTGAGGCTGGGAATTTATTTAGCATTGACCGCTGGGGTGAATTCGATTTTGAAGCTGATCTTTCACGGACCAAGACCCTACTGGTATGATCCGCGGGTTATCGCAATGGCTGGTGAGTCGTCATTTGGAATCCCTTCGGGGCACTCTCAAAGCGCAGTAGTGGTTTGGGGCAGCCTGGCAGCGAGTATCGGCAAGCGCTGGTTGGGATTGTTGGCAGGTGTGCTGATCATACTAATTGGCCTCTCCAGGATGTACCTTGGGGTGCATTTTCCCCAGGATGTGCTGGTTGGCTGGTTAATCGGGATTCTATTATTATGGATATTAATAAAAATAGAGCCGCCAGTACTCTCATGGTTACATCGAAACAACCTTGGCACACAAATCAGCGCGGCCTTAATCGCATCACTTTTGATCATCCTGATCGCCTGGTTTACTCGCCAGGCATTGGGCGATTGGAGTGTGCCTACGGAATGGATTGAAAACGCTGCCAGCGCATTTCCTGACGATGAACCCATTAACCCGCTTGCACTTAGCAGCATCATCTCCAACGCGGCTATTTTCTTCGGTCTTGCAGCTGGGGGCATGTGGATTAATTCAAGAGGTGGCTTTCGTGTTCAGGGTTCTGGGTGGCAGTTAGTATTGCGTTATCTCGTTGGTCTTTTAGGGGTACTGGTATTTTGGTTTGGTCTGGGTGAACTCCTACCCGATGGAGAAGGTGTTTTCCCGCTGATATTG
>Ga0209254_10005314_pt1 | contig 11852 bp, 10 predicted proteins | sample FrelakmetDIP11DI_FD_187148 | JGI IMG/M metagenome (GOLD analysis project Ga0209254, IMG submission 187148) | Freshwater lake sediment microbial communities from the University of Notre Dame, USA, for methane emissions studies - DIP11 DI (SPAdes)... | ecosystem: Environmental > Aquatic >... | reverse complement strand
GCCCCGGCTTGGGCCAACACCTAACGCAGACATAGCCTTGTCAAAATGTCCCACGCCCCCTAAGCGCGGTCACGGTTCTGGCGAGCGCGCTCGTAGCCTAGGGCGAGGACGCGCTCGTAGACTGCATGAATCTGCACTGCCTTGGCATCCAGGCCGAATGCCCGGGCCCGGCTGCCAGCGCCAATCCCCAACTGCCGGCGGCGGGCTTCGTCACGGAAGAGTCCCGTGATCGCGTTTCCGAGACCCGTAACGAACACCTCAGGCGTGTCTATCGGCAACTTGATGCCGCACTCGGCATTGACCACATCGGAGAAGCCGCAATGGTCCGGACAGATGACCGGCACCTGCTGGCTCAAGGCCTCGAGGAGCACCGTCGATGTCAGATCCTTCAGGCTTGTGATCACGAACAGGTGCGCGTCTGCAATCCCCGCAATCGCTTGCTCCCGCGGGATATGGCCGACCCAGACGCACCCCCGATCTAGGCCCAACCGGTTTGCAACGCGCTTCCACTCCTCCGTCTTCGGGCCCGAGCCATAAATGAAAAGCCTCCAACGAACATCCGCCGGCAGATCCGTCAACGCGCGAAACAGCAGCGGCAACGCCTTACCTGACACGTGCTGGCCGGACCACGCGAGACGCAACGGCTCGCCGTCACCCCTCGCGGCCGGGCCTCCCTCCCTGGATTCGGGTGCCGTCACCTCACAAATCACGGCGCTTTCCGCCCCGTACCAGCGCCGCAGCTCGGTCTGAATGCCAGTCGTCGCGGCGATCACACCCGGCCCAGCGGCCCTGAGGGCCAGACGCGGCTCGCGCAAGAAACGTCGGTGCAGGGAGTTCACCAGATTGTGCGCTGCATAATAGACGATCCCCGATGCGTCGATCGCCCGAAGAAGACGCCACGGCACGATCTCAAGACCGCCCAAAGGGCCCCACACAAACGGCAGGCCCAAACGCCAGAGATGACCAGGGAACCGATACCCGACATAAGTCAACTGGTGCACCAGATCGAAGCGTTGGGACTGAGCAAGTGACGTCGCGAGCGCAAACGCATCACCAAGCCAGAGACGATAGGCCTGGTTCATGACCGGCTTCAGCAGCGAGTTCTCCACCCGAATCCAGAACGGCGTCGGCGCATAATGCCGTGGGCGGTGCCGAACATACTCGAACCGGACCAACCGAGCCCAGGAATCAGTGGTCGCACGAGCCCGCTCGATGCCGTCTCGGTGATACGCGGCGGTGATCACCGTGACTTCGCACCGCGTAGCGATTGCCCTCACCCAGTTCCATCCCACCGCCTCCTCCGAGCCGCGAAAGGGATTGCAGGCATAGGCGCTGACCAGAACCCTGCGCGGGTAACCATTCCCGCGATCGCCCTCGCGTAACTCCCAGGGGCCCCGCGCAGCCCGGGCCCCACTGTGTTGCCGCTCAGACACGGTGGAGACCAAACCCAGGCCCTCCGCGACCCCATCGGGTGCGGCCCGCCCACCAGCGCCGCACCATGGACAACCTTGTCGGCCGGGCGGCCAAGACGCCGGGACCTCAGCTCCCACGCACCCTGGGCGGTAGCATCCGCCGCAGCTTGCCGACTAGGGTGTCCCAATACATCCTCTGTCTCCGCCAGAAGCCCTTGACCGGCGGCTCGCCTCTCGGAGGCCGAATCACGACTCCCCCGAGGTACCCGAAGAGCCTCGCCGCACCTGCGAACAGGTAGGGTCGGGAAAAACACCTGGCTCCGCTCTGGATGAGCACGAACCAGAGGGGAACATGCATCAAATAGTCCATCTTCCCGAGGTAGTAGAGCGCCGGCACCTTGCTGCTCAAGGTCGGCGCATACCCCTCGAACGGAACCCAGTGCTCCGCTATCAGGTCCGGGAAGCTCCTCACTCCCCAGCCGGACTCGCGTGCCTGAATAACCGCCACGCAGTCCGCATGCCCAAATGTCTTCAGGCCCCCGATATCCCGATAACACGCGCGCCGAAACATTTGAACAGGCCCGCCCACTGAATCGGCGTTCTTGAAACCGCCCGGGGCAATGGCTCCATCTGGCAGCACGCTTTCAAGGTAGCCCCCCGCGATTCCGAGCTTTGGGTCCCGCTCAAACTCCTCGATAATCCTCGCGTAATAATTCGCTGGAACAACGACGTCGGCATCGAGAATGCCCAGATAGCCGAAGTCTTCCCCCTCGACACTTTGCAGGGCACATCGGAACGCGCCGATCTGACCTGGCGACACCGTTTCCACACGACCCAGCTCGGCCTCCGGCTTCTCCCGCCGAAGGTAGCGAATGAAATCGTGCCGCTCGGCATAGGACTTCATGATCTCATCCGTCCGGTCCGTGGACCCGTCGCTGACCACCACATAGCGATCCGGGCGACGCGTCTGAGCAATCACACCCTCGACGACGCGCCCGACCATCTGCTCTTCGTTACGTGCGGGTGTCACGAGCAACAGTCTTTCAGACATACCTGACCACCTGGTCTCCGACTGCGCTGGGTCTTCGGAAATAGGCGTTGATGACCATGCCGCCGCGAAAATGGTCGCAGGCATGCAGGATGTGGTAAGCCGTCTTCCAAGCAAACTGTTTGCCACGGACAGACCCAGACGCATACCAAAGCCGGTCCTTAGGGACCTTGGTGACGGTTTCCGTGAACACCGGCTTGAATCCGCACCGAACAAAGAAGCGCGTCAATCCCCGAATGGTGAAATAGTTGAGGTGCTCTGGCGGCGTCAGGTACATGTCCCGCCTCCCCTGGACAAGGGACAGTACCGACCGGAAATGCGGAACTGCGATGGCCGCGAGCCCGCCGGGTCGCAGCAGATCGCGAATGACCGCGCCCGCTTGCTCAACGTCGGGCAGGTGCTCGAGAACCTGACTGAGCAGCACCACGTCCGCCACACCCCGCCCGAGATCCCATGTAATCCCCTCCGAAAGCGGCGCCGCAAGGGGCGCCACGCCGACATGCTCGCGAAAGGCAGCGGCCGCGTTTGGGTTTGGCTCGATAGCCGTGACGCGAAATCCATGAAGCATTGCCTCCTTTGAAAAAAAACCGACCCCGGCCCCGATATCGAAAAAATCCCTTCCTTCGCAGAACTGTGAACAACGGCGGATGATCCGCGCGGCATCCTCCCTGGAATCGGGAAAGTACGAGCGATCCACCTCCAGTGCCTGCTCCAACGTCCGGTCGGCGTAAGCGCGATCGCGATAATAGATCTCCATCTGCTCCGGAGTCGGCCGAGGGAACGCGAAGCCGCTTCCACAGCCTCGGCACCTGCGGACCTCGAATACTTGGCCTCCGAAGGCTTTGTTGGCGAACTCTTTCAACCCCGCTGAGCCGCACGCAAGACAACTGACGATGGCGGACATCCTATACCAGCCGCCTCTACCCGCCGCCACGCGGGCCCGACAGCCGGGCGCCGAGTTCCCTGGAGAAACCGCGCAGGTTTCCGGTCGCGCGGCTCAACAACACGCGTCGCCGCGAAAGCATCGCCTCGCCGAGGGTCTGAAAGAATCTAATCCCAAGACCCAAGTAGCAGGAAGCAACTGACAAATGATGCTTGCGCACGAAATAGAGCCGGTTTCTGACCTCCATCTCCCCGAACCGGCGATACCAGGCGCCCGACAGATTACTGTGATGATCGAAATGGCGATACCGCGCATTTGCCACGACCACCAAGCGGGCAGAACGGCTCACCCCGTAGCTGAAGTCCAGATCCTCGAGGTAACTGTAACTGTGAAAGCGCTCATCAAAACGATGCCCGTCAAACACCTCGCTCCGCCAGACCGCCGCGCCCGTCTGTAACCAATCTACGGGGGTATCCTCGGTCACGGTGCCGACCGGCGCGTGCCATCCAGACGCAGCAACACGGCCTGGTTGGCGTGAGTAGAGTCCCAGCGCCTCCGAGAATCGGGACCGCTTCAGGAACCCGCCCCTTTGCAATGCCTCCTGACCCTCTTGGCAGAATGCGGCACCGGCCACCCCGACTCCCCGGTCCGACTCCCAGAACGCCGCCATGTACCTTAGGGCGTCCGGCGCCAGTTGGATATCGTCATCAAGGAGCCCGATCAATCTGTAGCGCCCTTTGAGCAATGCAATCCCGGCATTGCGCTGGGCCGCGGCGGACGGCGGACGATGGCGCAGGTACTGGACCGGGAAGGCATACCGTCTTCCGTGAACCAATGACTCGACGGGTTCGTCCCCGCCATCAACAACGACCACCCTTGCCGGAGGGACAGCCTGACCCTCAAGATTCTCCAGCAACATTCCGAGATCGTGCGGCCGATCTTTGGTCGGGACCACCACACCAATTTCAGACACCCTCAGCACGCCTAGCCCTCTTTGGTCATGTCACGCTGACAGGAAGAACGCCCCTCGGCGCTAACGTCGACCCGCTGTCCCGACCGGTTAACGGTTAATGCATAAAGGAGACGCCCCCTCAGGGCCCGCCATACAACGCGACACAAGTTGTCCGTCCGACTCAAACCCGACCCGACACTCCCGCCACCTTCAGATCTTCTTTGGGCAAACGCCCTTACGGCGAACACACCCTTGGTTCTAAGAAAGCGCAAAGCCGGGCCACCGTGCCCGAAATGCGAACTCCAGGTGCCTTATGTCCCTATAATAGCCCAAGGTGGAAATGATCGCGAGAGCAACCGCAAGACTCTTCGCCACCGCGATCACACTGGATCGGTTAGAAAACAGACTCCCTATACCACGATACTCTTCGACTTCGAACCCATGTCCGCGAAGCGCTCTCTGGAAGCTATTATGGGTGAACCAGCGCAAATGCGTACGATCGAGTACACCCTGCTCCATGTAGGGCCAGTCCTTTCTCACCATCAGCTCAAACAATGACCGATAATTGCGCATGTTCGGCACGGAGCCCACCAGCACTCCCGCTGAGACCATCTTCTTCTTAATCGCGTCCAGGAAAAGATCATGATCCGGCAGATGCTCGATGACATCATTGCAAACCACCAGGTCAAAATGGGCATCCGGCAGGAATGAAAGCGCATCGTCAAATAGGCAGTTCAAGACTCGGTAGCCAGACTGCTCAGCCCGTATTGCCGCGTCGCCGTTTGGCTCGACGCCCCAGAGCTCACTGTAGCCGTTGAGATGCCTGGAGAACCCTCCCTCTCCGCACCCAACCTCCAGCACGCGAGAATACTTGCTCGGTAGAAATCGCCGCATTTCCGGTCGCCTACTTGAATAATACGTCTGCGGCTTAATGTCCATTACCCTGCGCCTCATACTTACTCAAAAGCGCATCGTCCTGCGAGCGCAGCATAAGCGCCCCCAATCCGCTTGACACATTCGCAAACAGCTCTGTCATCCCTTTTCACCAACGCCCACGCGGCGCGATAGCCATAAACAATACTCACCCTGGCCACATAGCCCAATGCGGCACAAAAACCCCGGTGCTTCCGCGCAACCCTGACCCTGGCCCAAGACAAGTGCCACGCCTTCTTTGCGCGGATCTCATCGTCTTCGCCGGAAGACGCGCCGTAGACGTGGATCGCTTCCGCTCTCGGGACAAGCAATACCCGCCCTCCCGCGCCGGCTACTCGATAACATAGGTCTTCGTCCTCACCGTACAGAAAGAATGCCTCGTCAAACCCTCCGAGGAGCTCAAGGACTTCGCGTCTACGCAGTAACATGACTGCACCGAGGACCTGCTTAACCACTACGGCAGACTCTGACGGTAGAAATCCTTCCCGATATGGCAGGAAACTGCGTTGTGGTCGGCCATCCGGAAAAAAAAGCCGCGCTGCGACGACCCATGCCCGAGGATTCTCTTCGCCTGCATCGACAAGTAGTTTGATCGCATCCGGCTTCAGAACGACATCCGGGTTGAGCACGAGAACGTACCTACCTTCGCAACGCTCCAAAACGCGATTAACCGCGCGACCGAATCCGATATTCTCCGGCAGCTCGATTGCGATGACACCAGGGCAACACTCCTTGGCTACGTTGATCGTCCCGTCTTGACTGGCGTTGTCGACCACCCATATCGGCGCGCAGCCACGGAGGGCGGACAGGCAGTCACGAATCACCGCCGCACTGTTGTACGTGACGACCGCAACCGACGTGTCGCGTATGTCCGACAAGACATCTCTCCTCTGCTGACCCCGCGACCGGAAGGCTCGACACACCCATTCCCGCAACGGTAACGAGCGGCGCCGATGCACGCCGCACCGCTGCAAACACGAACCTCTCTCGCGACATCCTCCCAGTCGCCACCGCCATCTACACACGGGCAAGTCGGTCCAGCGCAAACGCTAGTGCACCTGCATCCGATCGAGCCCTTCTGCCACCAAGGAACGAAACCCCTCCATGAACGCCTCCACAGAGAAGCGTCTTGCCTCTTCCTGAACGTGCGCCATCAGCTCAGCCCGATACGCTTGATCCTTAAGCACCCTGCCAATCTTCTTGACCGCTTCCTCGACATTTGCGTAAGCAAGCCCGGAATGGTTCACAATGTCTACCTGGCCGCCGCTATTGTGAACCCAGGTGATACAGCCTGCCTTCATCATCTCTACAACAGCACCTGGAAAGGCATCGCCCTCGCATGCGTGTAGTCCAAAGGCATTCTCGGCAAGCACCCTCGCCTTCTCGACTCCCGCAAGGCGGCCCTCGCGCACTACCCAATCTCCCTTCCGCGCGCAGAGTCGGTCAATCTCTTCCGCATATCGCGAGTGTTCGCACTCTCCGATGATGTGCAACGTCACGTCATGCCCCAGATCACGAACCAGGCCGACAATTTCTACGATTCTCTCGATCCGCTTTTCTGGCGCGATTCGCCCAAGGCACACAAAACCACTCCGCTTGACCACATTCGAGTCAACTGGAACCTCTGCATGGACCGGGGACTCAAGTATCCGGCATTCTACCCCAAACTCCTCGCCCATTACACGAGCCACCCATGGCGATACGGCGACAATTGTATCCTCGCCGGAGAAGAGATCCCGTCCCGACGGCCTTGCGATTCTTCGCGCAGCGCCGAGGTACGCCGCCCGCCAAACGCCCTTTCTGTAGATCGTTCCTGGGGGATAGGGATGAAGGCTCTCCCGAATTCGGTCGCACCAAGAGAAGTCCGCGATAAAATGAATACCGGGCCGCCCGAAGTCTGTCGGCCCATACGCACTGATCACAAGATCATACTCCATCGCGACACGACGGCAAAAGCGCTGGAATACCGCACCGCGGAGTGCGGCCATGTCGTTGCGCCTTCGCAAAAATGCCGGCAGCGGCGCCTGACGAACCGCAAAGTCCGATGCCGCTAGGTTGGTGCCGTAGTACCTGTTAAAGCTCGCCAAATCGAAACTGCCCGCCGTCAGCAGTGTCACATCGTACTTCTCTTTGAGCGCCTCAATGCCCCACATCACTCGCTTTTCCGAGCCTCCCCACCCCAGCCTGACATGGGCAATGCCTACTCTCGGCCGACGCCTCGGCTCGCGGTTCACTTGGCTTTCTCCATTCTTGTCGACACGGCGTGCCTATGTCAGCGCACGAAAGACATCCGCAATCTGTCTTGCAACGACGTCTCGATCGAACACTCGCTCGGCGATTCTCCGTCCATTCCAGCCCAGTTCTTCTCCTCGTCTTTGATCGCGGTAGATGCTCTCCAGCGCATCGTCCCATTCCTCTGGCGTTCGGGCACCGAAACCGAGGTCCGCCATGCCGAGAACCTCCTTGTTCATACCCACGGGGGAGACAACGACCGGAATGCCGCACGCCATGTATTGCAGCATCTTGAGCGCGCATTTTCCCCGAGCCCACTCTGAATCAATGAGGGGCATCAAACCCACATCCATATCTTGAACCAGAGCCGGGGCCCTTTCTTCGGACCATTTCTCAAACGCCACTCGCTCCGGCGCAAGGCGCTGGAACCGGGGGGCCTCTTCTGCCACAACCAGCACCCTGGCATCGTTGTGGCGCTTCAGGAATCGATAAAGCGCATCCTCAATGCCGGTGAGGAATGGAAAGTTGCTGCTGCTCCCGATCCAACCCACCGTAAAGACTTCTGAATTACGGAGGCCCTGTGCCCTCGGCTGAAATACCCTCGTATCCACCGCCGTTGGTATAACCACTACGTCGCGCGCAACGGTGCTCACTCGCTCCCCCAGAAACGAATTGCCCGCGATCACAATCTCCGATCGCCTCGCAATCCCTGTCACAGCGCGATGTCCGAAGGGCGATGTGAGCCAGACTGCGTCATCAATGTCGAAGACCAAGGGCCTATGCAGAAGCGGCTCCAGAGTGAGGTAGCCTGGCAGTAACTCCTTGTTGAGCCATGTTACCTGGTGTCGATATGAGGCTACCAGCCCGGGAAGGCGAGTGGCCAGCTTAGCTGCCTGCCACATTGTATAGATCGGTAACAACTGACGGTTGGTAACATTCCTTGGCTTGCCCGGCAAAGACTTCCACTTATCGATAGCTGGAGAGTACTCATGCACCCACGCACCCAGCCGTTGCAAAGGCTCCACGTACTGCCTAATGCGGAACTGCGCCGATGGCGTCTGTCGGCCGGAGGTGATGGCCGCAACCCTAACCATTTCGTTTTCTTGCCCAGACCGTCATCCGCCCCGTTTGCCCCAGTGCCGAAAGAGCCAGCGCGATAGGATGAAGCCAGTAATGCAGTCGTCCCGCATTTTGGGGATAATCGTTCAGCCACTGCGTGACTCTGTTTTTGCTTCCGTTCTCCGATAAGACATGCCCCATGCTACCGAGGTAGTTGCTCAACACTCGTTGATGGAAGATACGGCAACGCTGCCAGCCTGATTGCTGGAGAAGCCTGTCGAGCGTAGATGGCGAAAAATGATAGAGGTGGTTTGGAAGCTGAAGTGCATACCAGGCGTCCTTAAACAGTCGGAAGTCCCATGACGCTATGTTTGGGACGGACACGACAAGCCAGGCTCCAGGGCTTGCCCACTGGGATAGCTTTCGTAGACAACCCAACGGATCGTGGAGGTGCTCTAGGACCATCCAGCCAACGACCAAATCGGGGGCCTGTGCGGGACGCGGGGCGTCCTCCAAAGATCCTGAGTACACCTCGTATCCCAGAGCCATCGCTTCGCGAGCGGCGGCTCGCGAGAATTCAATACCCTCAACCTGCCAGCCGCGCAGTGCCATTCTCTGCAAAAAAGCCCCTGATGCACATCCGATTTCGAGCATAAACCCCGGCAACAGCGCTGGCAGCGCCATCGTCTTGGCGTCGAGGACTGTTCGCCCTAAGCTCTTCAGTGGCGCCGGGAGACGGGTTTGACCTGGTTGAGCGATTGGCCTCGACGCTTTCGTCCCAATGTAGGGACCGTAATGATCTGGGTAATAGATATGAATCGAATCCCGTGTAGGACGTGGATTTGTCCGTACCAATCCGCAACCTCGGCATTTCACTACCGTGAAACTACCAGGGAGCCCTAGCAATCGGTCATGCCCTGTAAGGAGAACCTCGTCTCGTCGTGAACGGCACAACGGACAGGGAGCATCCTCCAATCGCACATCAGGCACGATGCCAAGTCTCCTGGAAGCCTCTAACGACGATTGCTGCGGTTCACGCATTTGTTCACTCTCGCTGCTCTACCTCCGTTTCCCGATCGAGAAAGTCCGCACACTCATTGGCCCACATTGACCACATTGATTAAATTTTCTTAAGAAGGGCGGTTTCAAGTTTGAAGTGCAACGGGACTGGTTAGTTGGTTGATTTCGGCCGACAGGACATCTTCGGGTGGCAGGAGGCCCAGGCACTTTCTTGGGCGGGTGTTCAGCGCGGTGGCGACCTGGGTGAGCTAGCGTTGGGACAGCCCGGAGAAGTGCATGCCTTTGGGCAGATACTCCCGGGAGTAAAGGTGTCAGACCCCTTTTCCTTGTTCGCAAGGCCAATGGTGGAGAAGGCGGCGTGCTTCAGCGCCGGGGGTGTGTCTCGCCATGCCCAGAGCAGGGTCAACCCAATTTGGACGCTGGCAAGGGTACCCCAAGTGGGGGAGCCGAGGGTACACGATGTGGCGATCAGGGCGGCGGCTGCGAGCAGTCCCACGGGGGCAGCCAGCAGGATAAGGGAGGAGCGCAGCAAGCCTGCGAAGCCCGCGAGCAACAGGTAGTCGACCGCGACCCGCAAGGAGAAGGCCAGTGCCGCCCCGGCGAGCCCCAGGAAGTGAAGCCCGATATAGAGCAGCCCGAAATAGGGGAGCAGCTCCGCAAGGTGGCACTTAGCGACGATGTCCGGGCGTCCGCGCGCCTGGAGCTGGGCGTAAGGGATGCGGGCGAAGGCGTTGACCCAGAACCCGAGGATGATGATCTGCCCGACCAGGGACGAGTGCGCGGCCAGCTCGGGAGAGATCCACCAGGCGAGGAATGGCTCGATGAGCAGCACGGCCAGAGCGGTCAGGGGGGTCATGACCACCACGAGGGCACGCAAGCCCTCGGTCGCGAGCTGCCTCTCTTCTCGTGGCCGCAGGGCGGCGAAGCGAGGGAACAGGGCGGACGTGAGCGCGCCCGAGAGCATAGTGGTCCGCTCCGCGAGGCCGAAGGGGACCGTGTAGTAGGTGACGGCCTTTGCGCCGGCGGTAGCGCCGATGATGAGTCGATCCAGGATGACCATCATGGGGCCAACAATGGCCGTGACGGTGACCCAGCCGCCGAAACGCAGGAGGCTTGCCGCCTGGGTTGAGGCAAAGCGAACGGGCTGGCCACGAGTCACGTCGGTCCGGCAGCGCCAGGCGAGCAGGAGCAGCGTCAGCACTCGGGCGAAAATGGCAGCGGGCAGAAGTGCGCCGAGATTGATGTATCCCGCGGTGGCGACGGCCAGCGGCAGTAGCTGAAACACGACCGTTCCCGAAACGGAGATGAGGTTCAGCTCCAGGAAGCGCTCCCGCCCTTGGATCGCGCCGCTGAGAACGCCTGACACCGTCGCCATGGGAACGGCGAGCATGAGCCAGGGGACCGCGGCGAGCAGTTCGGGACGCAGCGCCTCATCGATCTTGAACACCTGTCCGAAGAAGTAGCCTGCGATGGGCCAGAGGACCAGGGCGCCGGTGATGCCGAGGCCGAGGTTCATGGTGAGCGCGGTCCAGAAGGTTTCCGCGCGCTCGGCAGCGGAGGCGTCACGCAGGGCGGCAATGCGCTGGGCGGTGGCGCGCCCGAGCCCGAGGTCGAACAGGCCGAAGTAGCCGAGCAGCAGCCAGGCGATGGCGAGCACGCCATAGCGGGCCTCGCCGATGAGCCCGAGATAGATCGGGATGGTGACGAGCGAGACCGCCAGCGGGACGATAGCGCCGAGCAGGTTGTAGGCCGTGTTTCGGCGGATGCTCAAGGGGTGCTGGCTGGTGTGGGGTTGGCGGGTTGGGTTGGTTCTTTGTGGGAGGGGCGGCCTGCTGCGGGAGGGGCGCTCTGCGCGGGGGTTTGAGTCGTTGCTGCTGGGTCCAGTCGCCCCGCGGGGCGGGCCTCCCACGGGGGCAGGCTCGGCGCTTTGCTGGCGGACAGGCCTGTTCTGGGGGAGGGGCGCTCTGCGCCGCGACCTTCTTGAGTGATCAATCCGCGGCTTGCCTCAGGGCGGCGAGCCACGCCTCGGCGCCGGGACTGTCAAGCACAACTTCCGCGAGATCGTCGAGCCGTTGCGGGTCGTCGATGCGCGCGAGCAGCGGGCCACTGGCCTTGGCCACATCGGCGCCGAAGCGCCGCTGCACCTGGCGAGTAAGCATGTGGCGCTGGTGTTGCAAGCCTCCCCGGGTCGCTTGCTTGATCCCCTGCTGGATACCTTTGCGGATACCGATCCGCTCGACGCTGGTGACGTAGGGCATGTGCTCCACCGTTTCGTAGGTTTGGATCTCGGACCAGAGTTGTTCTTCGAGCTCT
>Ga0209254_10005313_pt1 | contig 11852 bp, 9 predicted proteins | sample FrelakmetDIP11DI_FD_187148 | JGI IMG/M metagenome (GOLD analysis project Ga0209254, IMG submission 187148) | Freshwater lake sediment microbial communities from the University of Notre Dame, USA, for methane emissions studies - DIP11 DI (SPAdes)... | ecosystem: Environmental > Aquatic >... | reverse complement strand
CTCCCTGGGACGGGCTCGAACCGCCGACCTAGTGATTAACAGTCACCCGCTCTACCGACTGAGCTACCAGGGATCGTTGCGAGCGACGCATGGTAACGAGGACAAGAAAGGCGGTCAAGCCAAAGCCAGAGCGCCTGAACCTGACCTGGAGGGCGACGCCCTTCGTCCCGCGGTAGCTGGTCTTCCTGCTCCCCTCCTCCGCAGGGTTCCCGATCGCCGTCAGGTCAAACGCCCGCGATCCGCTCCAATGCCTTCTCCAGGTTCGCCCGGCTCGTAGCGATGGAGATCCGAACATGCCCGCCCAACCCGAAGGCAGACCCTGGCACCAGCGCCACCCCGGCCTGCTCGATGAGGTACTCCGCCAGCTCCAGGTCGTTGTTGACGCCATCCAGACGTTCGATCATCCCCTGCACCCTGGGGAACACATAGAAGGTCCCATCCGTCGGCAGGCACTCCACCCCGGGAATTCGATTCAGCCCCTCCACCACGAAGTCATGGCGCTCCTTGAAGGCCGCGAGCATGGTCGCGATGCAGTCCTGGGGACCCTCTAGGGCCGCCTGTGCGGCGACCTGGGAGATGGATGTCGGGTTTGACGTGCTCTGCCCCTGCACTTTCTTCATCGCCTTGATGACCTCCGTGGGCCCACCGGCATAGCCGATACGCCAACCGGTCATGGAGTAGGCCTTGGAGACCCCGTTCAGGACCAGGGTGCGGGGGGCCAGGTCCGGGCAGACGTTGAGGATATTGACAAACGGATCCGTGGACCAACGGATGTGCTCGTACATATCGTCCGTGGCGATCACCGCCCGCGGATGCTCGCGCAGCACGGCCCCCAAAGCGGCCAGCTCATCGCCCGTGTAGGCCATACCGGTAGGATTCGACGGGCTGTTGATGACCACCAGCTTGGTCTTGTCCGTCATGGCTCCTTTGAGCTGGGCGGGGGTAATCTTGAACCGCTGATCCGCGCCGGCGTGGACCAGGACCGGGGCGCCACTGGCTAGGATGGCCATATCCGGGTATGAAACCCAGTAGGGCGCAGGGATCACCACCTCGTCGCCCGGGTCGAGGATCGCCTGCGCCATGTTGAAGAAGCTCTGCTTGCCGCCGCATGAGACCAGGATCTGGTCAGGCTCATAGCTCAGCCCATTCTCCCGCTTGAACTTCGCGATGACCGCCGCCTTCAGCTCCGGGGTGCCGTCGACCGCCGTGTACTTGGTGAAGCCGTCGCGGATCGCCTTGATCGCGGCCTCCTTGATGTGCTCCGGGGTGTCGAAATCCGGCTCCCCGGCGCCCAGACCCACCACATCCTTGCCCGCCGCCTTGAGCGCCTTGGCACGCGCGGTGATGGCGAGGGTCGCGGAGGGTTTGACTGCCTGGACGCGTGCGGAAAGTTTGATGCTCATGGCGGGGTCTCTGGCTTTTCTTGTTGGCCGACTGGGTGGGGGGGGTCGCAAAACCAAGCGTCACATGATAACGAAACCGCGCTTCCGGGGCACCTGGCGGGACCTCGAATGCAGGCCGGGGTATCCTGTTCAGAAGCGGGCGTGGAACTGCCTGGACAACCTGTGGACAGTTTCGAAGGCCCAGACTGTCCACAGGAGGCCCACAACCTGCCACGCCGCGATACCGGATTTTGAAACCTCCCATCCAACTGAAAAGGCGGGCGTTTCGGCAGAAACTCCAGTTATCGACAGCCTTAACAACTGCTATAGACTTAAGAAAAATACATTATTAGGAGACAGCAGCCCACGAGTGCAGTCGCTTGCCGTCGCCCCCATGTACCCCGCCTCTGCCTACTGATACCTCTCCGCCCCACGCAGACCACACGAGCCCGTGCATGGAATCCCCGGTCACCCCAAGGCCCTTCCGACTCGTATCTAGCTTCGCCCCAGCGGGTGACCAGCCCGAAGCCATCCGCCGCCTGTGCGAGGGCCTCAACGACGGCGAGGCTGCCATGACCCTGCTTGGCGTCACCGGTTCGGGCAAGACCTTCACCATCGCCAGTGTCATCGCCGAGCTCCAGCGCCCGGCCCTGGTGCTCGCCCCCAACAAGACCCTTGCTGCCCAGCTCTATGGTGAGATGCGCGAATTCTTCCCCGACAACGCGGTGGAGTACTTCGTCTCCTACTACGACTACTACCAGCCGGAGGCCTACGTCCCCTCCACCGACACCTACATCGAGAAGGACGCCTCGATCAACGAGCACATCGAGCAGATGCGCCTGTCCGCCACCAAGGCCCTGCTGGAGCGGCGCGACACCATCATTGTGGCCACCGTCTCCTCCATCTACGGCCTGGGGGACCCAGACGCGTATCTCCGGATGGTCCTGCACCTGTCCCGCGGCGACATCATCGACCAGCGCGCCCTGCTGCGCCGCCTCGCGGAGCTCCAATACCGGCGCAACGAGATCGAGCTGGCCCGCGGGACCTACCGGGTTCGGGGCGACGTCATCGACATCTACCCTGCCGAGTCCGATGACGAAGCCCTACGCGTGGAGCTGTTCGATGAGGAGATCGAGGCCCTCACCCTGTTCGATCCCCTCACCGGCGAGCAACTGCGCAAGGTCGCCCGCTACACCGTCTACCCCAAGACCCACTACGCCACCCCGAGGGAGACCATCGTCAACGCCGTGGAGCAGATCAAGGTCGAGCTCAAGGAGCGTCTGACCTGGCTGAGGGACAACAACAAACTGGTCGAGGCCCAGCGCCTGGAGCAGCGGACCCTGTTCGACATGGAGATGATGCTGGAGGTGGGCTACTGCTCAGGGATCGAGAACTACTCCCGGTACCTGTCCGGACGCGGCCCCGGAGAACCCCCGCCGACGCTCTACGACTACCTGGCCGCCGACGCCATCGTGGTCATCGACGAGTCCCACGTCACGGTCCCCCAACTCGGGGGCATGTACCGAGGGGACCGCTCGCGCAAGGAGAACCTGGTGGAGTACGGCTTCCGGCTCCCCTCGGCCCTGGACAACCGCCCGCTGCGCTTCGAGGAGTTCCAGGCCCGCCAGCCCCAGACCATCTATGTCTCTGCCACCCCCAGGGACTTCGAGATCCAGAACTCCGGGGCCGTCATCGAGCAGGTCGTCCGCCCTACGGGCCTGGTGGATCCGGAGCTCGAGGTCCGTCCGGCCATCACCCAGGTGGACGATCTGCTATCGGAGATCCGCGCGCGGGTCGCCCGCGATGCCCGAGTCTTGGTCACCACGCTGACCAAGCGCATGGCCGAGGACCTCACCGACTACCTGAGCGACCACGGTGTGCGGGTGCGCTACCTGCACTCGGACATCGACACCGTGGAGCGGGTCGAGATCATCCGCGACCTGCGCCTGGGACAGTTCGACGTCCTGGTGGGTATCAATCTGCTGCGCGAGGGGCTCGACATGCCGGAGGTCTCGCTGGTCGCCATCCTCGACGCAGACAAGGAGGGTTTCCTGCGCTCGGAGGGGTCCCTGATCCAGACCATCGGGCGCGCCGCCCGTAACGCAGAGGGCAAGGCCATCCTCTACGCCGACCAGGTGACCGGCTCCATGCGCCGGGCCATGGGCGAGACCGAGCGGCGCCGTGCCAAACAGGTCGCCCACAACCTGGCCCACGGCATCACTCCCCAGAGTATCCGCAAGGCCATCGCCGACATTATGGAAACCGCCACCCCGGGCGCACCCATGAAGGCCCGCGCATTCGCCGAGGTGGCGGAGGAGATCGCCGAGTACGCGGCCCTCACCCCCCAGCAGATGGCCAAGCGCATCAAGGCGCTGGGAAAGGAGATGTATAAGTACGCCAAGGACCTCGAGTTCGAGAAGGCGGCGGCGGTGCGCGACCGCATCAAGGAGTTGCAGGGGCGGGGGTTGGTGGCCTGACGCGGGTGCGTGGTCAGAGGGGGGGTGAACTAACCTACTTGCCAAAACATAACCTGCTAGGTTAATGTCGGGTACGGACTAGGACACCCCTCACTGCCAAGCGGAGAGGTCTACCTGACATGGCCCATCATGGATGACGTGCCCATCGTATCGTTCAGGGAGTCATGGCGATGAAATGCCCTGCCTGTCAGACCGCGGAGCTGGTGCATGACCTCCGCGATCTGCACTACACATACAAAGGTGAGGTTACCGTCATCCCCGCCATACCGGGCGAATTTTGCCCGGCCTGCGGCGAGGTCGTCCTCGACCTAGCCGAGTCTGCCCGCACCAATGCGGCGATTCTGGAGTTCAACAAGCAGGTGAACGCGGGCATCGTCGATCCCCAGTTCATCGCCAGGGTTCGCAAGAAGCTCGCGCTCGATCAGCGTGAGGCCGCCGAGATCTTCGGTGGTGGCGTCAATGCCTTCTCTCGTTACGAGACGGGCAAGACGAAGCCCCCTCTGGCGCTTGTGAAGCTGCTCAAGGTGCTCGACCGCCACCCCGATCTCCTTGCGGAAGTGCGGCCGGCTTGAAGCTAGGCTGTAGCAAAGCTCCTGGTTCAGCCCCATCGGATGCGCTGGGCGGCGCAGAGCAGCAGTCCGGCGAGGCCGCGCCGACGCGGGTGGTGGATGGGAATGCTCGGCCTAACCGGGTTGCCATCCCACACATAGACGATGCCCGTCCTTTCCTGTCCCCCCATCGCTGGGGATGCGACCTGATCATCGACCCTCCCACCGCCTGGTGGTGCTAAGGTTGGGTGGTGACAATCGCCGAGAACTTCCTGGGCGCTGGTGCCCGTCGTCGTTCCCACCCACCCCCTGACGATCATGCTCATCCTGTCGCCTTGTTTCCGCCGCTGGCCCGTGCTGGCGTGTGTGTTGAGCCTTACCGGTTGTGCCGGGTCCGCGACGCAACCGGCGTCGGGATCCGAGTCTGCGGCAGCGCCGATCCGGTTCGAGTCGGCCGAGCTCCGCGTAACGCTGTCGGGTATTCTCGGGCCGGGTGATCCGGCTGGCCCTGTGAAGGACCCGGGCTGGCGGGAGTATCTGCTCGAGATCGAGAATCGCGGCTCGCGGCCGCTGACGGTGCACAACGTCAAGCTGCTGAATCGCTCCGGCCGTTACCTAGATTCTGCGGCAACCTACGAGGAGATTACCGCCCCGCCGGACGCAGCCTACGAGTTGGCGGGGAATGTGGCAAAGAGCGTCGCCGGCCAGGTTGCAGGGCAGGTCATCCCCTATGGCGGATCCATCTTCGGCATCCTCTCCGGTGCCGCCTCGATCTCCAGCGCGAACGCACAGGCGAGCGCCAAACGTGCCTTCGCCACCCGGAAGCTGAAGAACGTGGAGCTGGCCCCGGCCGGAACCGTGCAAGGCAGCGCCTTCCTGCCGGAGATTGCCGACCGCCAAGCGCTGGTCATCGACTACGGTACGGGCGACAAGACCGGCAGGGTCGAGATCCCGCTGGCGCGTTAGGCGCCACGGCCAATGGGGGCCTCGTTCGACCGCCCGGCTTCAGAGGGCTCGCAGGACTGGGGTTGGAACCCTGGCGGCAGTCGCCGGCCGCCGCAGTGCCCCGGGGTCATTCCGCTCGATGCGGCGCCGGGGATGGACCCGCCGCGGCCGGCGCTGGATGCTGGGTGTGCACCGCATCCGGCGCCAGGTCGCTAGCCGCCGATTGATGCCCTCGATGCCGGCTTCGAAGAGCCCCAGGGCCGTGTAGAAGGCCGAGAGGTAGAACAGGATCACGAGCAGGTTGGCCATGGTGTCCATCGTCGTCTCCGGGTTGGTGGCGGATGCCGGAGTCAGGATGCGCCCAGGGGTGGCTCAAAACGTGAGCCTGCCGGGAGGATGGCGACGGACGGGTGATCGCGGTCTGGGCGGGCGCCCGAGTCGACCGGAGGGCCGAGCTGCAGACGACAAGGCGGCCTGGGGCCTGCCCTCTAGAGCCGCATTGGCATGACGACGTAGACCTCGTTGTCCACGCCTTTGTTGGACCACAGGGCGCTGCTGTTGCCGTCTGAGAAGGCGATCTCGACCTCGTCCTTCTCCAGGACGTTGAGGATGTCCATGACGTAGGAGACGTTGAAGCCGATGGTGGTGGCCTCGCCGCCGTACTCCAGCTCCAGCTCCTCTTCCGCCTCGTCCTGCTCGGGGTTGTGAGCCTGAAGGCGCAGAAGGCCGGCGTCGAAGGTGACCCTCACGCCCTTGTACTTTTCGTTGGAGAGGATGGCCGTACGCGTCAGGGCTTGGCGCAGGGCGGACCTGTCCGCTACCGCCAAGCGGTCGGGGTTACGGGGTATGACCCGGTCATACTCTGGGTAGCGCCCGTCGATGAGCTTCGAAGTGATCTGAGCCTCGCCCATCTGCAGCTGAATGGTCCGCTCGGAGATTCGGATGCGGGTCATGTCGTCGGTGCTGACCAAGAGGCGCTTGAGCTCGGAGACGGTTTTGGCGGGCAGGATGACCTGGGAGGTCTCGCTCACGTCGCTCTCGCAGTCGATGTCCACCTTGGCGAGGCGGTGCCCGTCCGTGGCCACGGCGGTAAGCCCGCCTGGACGGACCTCGAACAGGAGCCCATTGAGGTAGTAACGTACGTCGTGCTGGGCCATGGCAAAGGCCGTCTTTTCAAGGAGCTTGCGTAACTGGTTTTGCTCCAGCTCCAGGCAGATCCCGTCCACCTCCGGCTGCATCAGCGGGAAGCCGTCCGCAGGAAGGGTGCTCAGGGTGTAGCGTCCGCGCCCAGAGCTGATGATCGCCTTGTCGCCTTCGACCTTGATGCGGATGTCGGCCCCGTCCGGCAGGGCGCGGCAGATGTCGGTGAGCTTGCGGGCCGGAAGGGTCACGGTGCCGGGCCCTTTGACCGTCGCGGAAAAGCTGGTGCGAATCTCAAGCTCCAGGTCCGTCCCAACCAGCTCCACTGCCCCGCCCTCGCCGGCACTCAGGTAGAAATTGCCGAGGATCGGCAGTGTCTGGCGCCGCTCCACCACCCCGGTCCCGCGCATCAACGCCGGCAAGAGGTGCTCGCGATTGGTCAGAATCTGCATAACAAACTCTCTTAGTTCTCTAGCTTGTTGTTACTGTTAGCCCTGTCGATAACCGCCAACACGGCACGATGGAGCGTCTTTTCAGAGGCTTGCAGGAACCTATCGGGCTGGACAGGCGCGGTATGGGTACTTGAGAACCTGTGGACGGAATGGTGCGCCGAAAGGCATCCACAGCTTGTCCCCTTCACGAGGTCAGGGTTCTCAACAGGATTCGATAGTCCTCTTCCAGCCCCGAGTCGGACTCCCGCAGCTCCTTGACCTTACGGGTCGCGTGCAGCACCGTCGTGTGGTCGCGCCCGCCGAAGGCGTTGCCGATCTCCGGCAGGCTGTGCCGGGTCAGCTCCTTGGCGAGGGCCATGGCGACCTGCCGTGGGCGGGCGACGGAGCGGTTGCGTTTCGCGGAGAGCATGTCGTTGGTCTTGAGCTTGTAGTGCTCGGCAACGGTCTTCTGGATGTTCTCGATGGTGACTTGTTTGTCCTGGGCGGCGAGCATGTCCCGCAGGGCGGTCATGGCAAAGTCCATGTTGATGGGTTTGCCGGTGAATTCGGAATTGGCCCCCAGGCGGCGTAGCGCCCCCTCCAGCTCGCGAATGTTGGATCTTATCCTTCGAGCGACGAAAAAGGCCACATCCTCAGGGAGAAGGATGCCCAGCCAGCTCGCCTTGCTCTGCAGGATAGCGACCCGCGTCTCCAGGTCAGGCGGCTCGATGGCCACGGTCAGTCCCCAGCCGAAGCGCGACCTGAGGCGCTCCTCCAGCCCCGTTACCTCCTTGGGGAAGCGGTCGCTGGTGAGCACGATCTGTTGGCGCGACTCGAACAGCGCGTTGAAGGTGTGGAAGAATTCTTCCTGGGATCGCTCTTTTCCGGCGAAGAATTGCACGTCATCGATGAGCAGAGCATTGACAGAACGGTAGCGCTTCTTGAACTCGTCGATGCGGTTGTGCTGCAGGGCCTTGACCATCTCGGAGACGAAGCGCTCCGAGTGAAGGTAGACGACTTGGGCGTTTGGATTGTTGTCGATAACCATGTTGCCCACGGCGTGCATCAGGTGGGTCTTGCCCAGGCCCACGCCGCCGTAGATGAACAGCGGGTTGTAGGCGGTCCCGGGGTTGCTGCTGATCTGGATGGAGGCGGCCCGTGCAATCTGGTTGGACTTGCCCTCGACGAAGGTGTCGAAGCTGAACTCAGCGTTCAGGTTGCCCTCGGCGCGACGCTGGGCGCGTGCTTGCGCCTGGGCCAGGGCGTCTGGCCCAGGCGCATCGGAGCCATCTGTCAGCCCACGGCCAGCCCTTGGCCGCCTCAGGGTCCCGACCTCGAAGGCCAGGGAACTGATGGCCCCCTGACTCAGGTGGGCGCACAGCTCCTGGATCTGCCGGTCGTAATGTTGACTGACCCAGTCCTTGACGAACTTGTTGGGGGCGAAGAGGCGCAACTGCCCCTCAGCCTGCGAGGCCTGCAGCGGAAGTATCCAGGTGTTGTATTCGGCGGCGCTCAGATCTCCCTTCAGCAACTCCACACATTTCTTCCAGACGTCCACGAATCGGTCTCTCCTGCTTGGGGCAAGCAATGGCTGGCGATGACCCAGGGCGCACCGAGGTGGGTCCAGGGACTTTCTCATGGCTGGCGGGTTGGGCCGGGTCAGGTCTAGGCGTCATCCCGGGAGGTTGAGTCTAGTCCCCTGCGGCGGACTTATCCACAGACAGGATGGGGTGGGAAGCCTGTGATACAGATTGACGCCAGCCCGGTCGCTCACTACACTTCGTCGTCTTTTTGAACCGACCCGCCGGGCCCCGCGCCCAGGCACCGACTCAGGGATTGCCGCGATGAAGCAGACCTTTCAACCCAGCCGCCTCAAGCGCGCCAGGACCCACGGCTTTCGGGCCCGCAACGCGACGCGCAACGGCCGTAAGGTCTTGCAGGCACGCCGTGCAAAGGGTCGTGCGCGGCTGACGCCCCGCTGACCCGCGACCCGAGTGCCAGGGATCGCTGCCAGGATAGGCCAGGCCAGCAGATTGCCGCCGAGGCGCTGCGGCAGCTAGGCGGAGCGCCTGGCCAGGCCCCAGGCGGCGAGCGCCTTCCCCGCTCCGCGCGGCTGCTCCACAAGACACAGTTCCAGCGGGTTTTCGAACGCCCCAGTAAATCCGTCGATGCCTACTTCACCGTCCTGGTCCGGCCCAATGCCGACTGCCAGGCACGTCTGGGGCTTGCCATTGCGAAGAAATGCGCCCGTCGTGCGGTCGACCGCAACCGCCTGAAGCGCCTGGTGAGAGAGAGTTTTCGCAGACAACGGCCGGGCCTGCAGGGGTTAGATCTGGTGGTCATGTGCCGACGCGACGCGGTCGCCGCCGAGAACTCCCAGCTGATCGCATCCTTGGCTACCCACTGGGCGCGCATTCGGAAACAGCTATGCGCAAGCTCCTCATTGGCCTGATCCGGGCCTACCAGTACCTGATCAGCCCGCTGCTCGGTAACCATTGTCGGTTCTACCCGAGTTGTTCCCACTACGCCGCCGAGGCGGTCGAGACCCACGGCGCCCTGCGTGGTACCTGGCTCGCTGTGCGCCGGCTCTCGCGCTGCCACCCCTGGCACGAGGGCGGAGTCGATCCGGTCCCCCCTTTGGCGACTGCGCCGAAGTGCCCCGATCCAGCCGCGCCAAGCCCCGAGTAACGGCTCCCGGAGAGAAGTTCCCATGGATAACCTGCGGTTGATGCTCATCTTTTCCCTCGCCGTCGTGCTGGTCCTGATCTATCAGGCCTGGGAGCATGACTATGGCCAGGGCCGTCAGCCGGTTGCCCAGGAGCAGGCGCCTGCGACCACCACCGCCCCGGCACTGGCAACCGACCAGGCCCAGGTTCCGGAGGGTGTGCCCGATGCCGCTGCCTCTGTCGCCGTCGCCACGCCGGTTCCAGCGCCGACGGATGCCAAGGCCGTCCCCGGGTCCGGACCGGCCTCACCCTTGGCGCCCATCAGCGTCGAGACCGATGTGCTCCGGCTGGAGATCTCCCCCCGCGGCGGTACCGTCTCCAGCGTCTGGCTCAAGCATTACCCCATCGATCCCGAGCGGCCGGAGGACAAGTTCCGGCTCTTCAAGCCCGAGCCGCCAAACATGTTCATCGCCCAGTCCGGGCTATTGGGGACGGACCCGCAGTCGGTGCCGACCCATGAGGCGATCTTCACCAGCACCCAGACGAGCTACACCCTCGGCGAGCGGGACGACATCCTGGTGGTGGAGCTGACCTGGGGCCAGGAGACCGGGGTCCAGGTGGTCAAGCGCTACCGCTTCGAGCGCGGGAGCTACCTCGTCCAAGTGACCCAGGAGGTCCGCAACGCAACCGGGGCGGACCTGACGGTGCGCGGCTACACCCAGCTCCAGCGTACCGAGTTGCACGACCCCAACGAAGCCCAGTTCGTCTACACCTTCACCGGTGGCGCGTACTACAGCCCTGCGGACAAGTACAAGAAGGTCGCCTTCGACGACATGCGCTCCGAGCGCCTGAACAAGGCCGTGACCGATGGCTGGATTGCCATGATGCAGCACTATTTCGTCTCCGCCTGGGTCCCGCCCCGCGCACAGGCCGACACCTTCTACACCAATGTCCTGGCGGACAACCGTTACATCATCGGCAAGTACAGCCCGGCCGCGAGCCTGGCACCGGGGGCGAGCCACAGCTTCCAGGACGGCCTCTACATTGGCCCCAAGATCCCGGAGACCCTGGCCGCCATCGCCCCCGGGCTGGATCTGACTGTGGACTATGGGATGCTCGCCATCATCGCCCAGCCCATCCACTGGCTCTTGAGCAAGATCCACTCGGTGGTCGGCAACTGGGGTTGGTCCATCATCATCCTGACCATTCTGATCAAGGCCGTCTTCTACCCATTGTCCGAGACGAGCTACAAGTCCATGGCCCACATGCGCCAGGTCACCCCGCGCATCCAGGCGCTGAAGGACCGCTACGGCGACGACAAGGAGCGCCTCAACCAGGCGATGATGGAGCTGTACAAGAAGGAGAAGATCAATCCCCTAGGTGGCTGCCTGCCTATCGTGATCCAGATCCCGGTCTTCATCGCCCTGTACTGGGTCCTGCTGGAGAGCGTAGAGCTGCGCCAGGCCCCGTTCGCCCTGTGGATCCAGAACCTGACGGCCCCGGACCCCTACTTCGTGCTGCCGCTCCTCATGGGCGTCTCCATGTTTATCCAGCAGAAGCTCAACCCGCAGCCGCCGGACCCGATCCAGGCCAAGGTGATGATGGCCCTGCCCTTCGTCTTCACCGTGTTCTTCGCCTTCTTCCCGGCGGGGCTGGTCCTCTATTGGACGGTGAATAACATTCTGTCCATCGCCCAGCAGTGGCACATCACCCGCAAGATCGAGGCAGCGGCCAAGTAGGCGCGCCTTCGGGGGAGTCTGTGGCGGAGACCATCGCCGCCGTGGCCACCCCGCCCGGGTTCGGCGGCGTGGGCATCGTCCGCGTCTCCGGACCCGCCGCGGCCGGCATCGCCGGGACCTTGCTCGGCCGACTGCCCCGTCCCCGCTATGCCACCCTGAGCCGCTTCCGGGCCGGCGACGGGACCGACATCGACGCTGGGCTAGCCCTCTACTTTCCGGCGCCGAACTCCTTCACCGGGGAGGACGTGTTGGAGCTGCAGGGTCACGGCGGCCCGGTGGTCATGGACCTGCTTTTGCACCGGACCCTCGAGCTGGGGGCCCGTCTTGCCCGCCCTGGCGAGTTCTCTGAGCGCGCCTTTCTCAACGGGAAGCTCGACCTTGCCCAGGCCGAGGCGGTGGCCGATCTCATCGAAGCCGGAACCGAAACCGCCGCCAGGCTCGCCGAACGCACGCTGCAGGGGGTCTTATCCCGGCGCGTCCAGTCCCTGGTGGAGGCGCTCACCCAACTGCGCGTCTACTGCGAG
>Ga0209254_10005312_pt1 | contig 11852 bp, 8 predicted proteins | sample FrelakmetDIP11DI_FD_187148 | JGI IMG/M metagenome (GOLD analysis project Ga0209254, IMG submission 187148) | Freshwater lake sediment microbial communities from the University of Notre Dame, USA, for methane emissions studies - DIP11 DI (SPAdes)... | ecosystem: Environmental > Aquatic >... | reverse complement strand
GGAACTGGCGCGACGACTGGGCCGCGACGTCAGGCGGGTGCATGCCGATGTCTGCGTGCTGGCCGAACTCGGCCTGGTTGAACGGACGGCCTCCGGCGGCCTGCTCTGCCCATTCGCGGACATTCATATCGACATGCATGTCTCCTCGCTCGCCGCGTGAACGAGCCGCTCGCGGGTTCCGGTGCCGAAGCGACCGGAGTCAACCGAGGGAGCGGTCGAAGCGCCGCTGAAGTAAAGACCGGCGATCGCTACCACAAATGGGTTAAAGATTCAGGCCGATGCAGCAGTTGCCTGAGCGGGATAAGGTGTCTGACCCCATTTACTTTCTCTGTCCAACTCCATGGTTGACAAGTCGCTTCCACGAGCGGATTCTCACATCCCAATGGGCGCTAACGCCCATTGGAACTCCAATCCTTTACTGCGGACGAGCTTTCCGGTGGCGGACTTCCCGGACGCTCGCAGTGGCGCTACATGGTCAGGCCGAACATGACCAGCCCGCCCGCGAGAAGGATCGAGCGACGTGAGAAACGAGTTTGATGAAAACCGTGACCATTGATAGTCAATAGGAACGCGTGGAGTCGCAGCGGATTCAAGCGAACCGACCCGACGCCTGAGTCGCACCGCTGCGACGAAACAAGCACAGCATTCACATTGAAAACCACAACCCAGCCAGCCAACCCTGCGCCAGCATGATACGACACGACACACTTCTCTCCTGGATCGAAGACATGCGCGTCCTCTGCCAGCCCGATAACGTCCGGTGGTGCGACGGCTCGCAAGCTGAGCGCGACGAACTGTGCAACCTGCTCGTTGAGCGCGGCACGTTTCGCACACTCAACCCCGAGAAGCGCCCCAACTCCTACCTCGCGTGGAGCGATCCGGGCGACGTGGCGCGCGTGGAGGACCGTACCTTCATCTGCAGCCGCCGACGCGCCGACGCGGGTGCCACGAACAACTGGGCCGATCCGCGCGAGATGAAGGGCACGCTGCGCGGCCTCTTCAGCGGCTGCATGAAGGGCCGCACCATGTATGTGGTGCCGTTTTGCATGGGCCCGCTCGGCTCACCTTTCTCGGTGATCGGCATCGAGGTGACGGACTCCCCCTACGTCGTGGTCAATATGCGCATCATGACGCGCATGGGCCGCGCCGCAATGAATCAGCTCGGCGAGGGCGGCGAGTTCGTCCCGTGCCTGCACTCCGTGGGCAAGCCGCTCGCGCCAGGGGAACAGGACGTGCCCTGGCCGTGCAACGTAAACAAATACATCGTTCACTTTCCGGAGGAGCGCAGCATCTGGTCCTACGGCAGCGGTTATGGCGGGAACGCCCTGCTGGGGAAAAAATGTCTCGCGCTGCGTATCGCCAGTGTCATGGGCCGCGACGAGGGCTGGCTGGCCGAGCACATGCTCATCTGCGGCGTCGAGTCGCCCGATGGCCGCAAAACCTATGTAGCCGCCGCATTCCCCAGCGCATGCGGAAAAACGAACTTCGCCATGCTCGTGCCGCCACCGCATTACCGCGAGCACGGCTGGAAGGTTACCGTCGTCGGCGATGACATCGCGTGGTTGCGCCCCGGCGTGGACGGCAAACTCTGGGCCACGAACCCCGAAGCCGGTTATTTCGGTGTCGCCCCGGGTACATCGTGGGATTCGAATCCCAACGCGATGGAAACGATCCAATCCAACGCCATTTTCACCAACGTCGCGCTCACGGATGACGGCGATGTGTGGTGGGAAGGTATGACCGAACAGCCTCCCGGGCATCTCATCGACTGGCGTGGCGAGGATTGGACGCCCGACTGCGGCCGTCTCGCCTCGCATCCGAACGCGCGCTTCACCGTGGCCGCCAAGCAGACGCCGGCGATCGACCCGAATTGGGAACGGCCCGAAGGCGTGCCCATCGACGCCATCATCTTCGGCGGTCGCCGCGCCACCACCATGCCGTTGGTGTTCCAATCCTTCAACTGGGTGCACGGTGTTTTCGTCGGCGCCAACATGGGCAGCGAGACCACCGCAGCGGCTGCTGGCGCCATGGGCAAAGTGCGTCGCGATCCCATGGCCATGCTGCCTTTTTGCGGCTACAACATGGGCGAGTACTTCGTCCACTGGCTCGCCATGCGGGGCCTCATCGGCGATTTGCCGCGCATCTTTCATGTGAACTGGTTTCGCAAAGACGCCGACGGCAACTTCCTCTGGCCCGGCTTTGGCGAGAATATGCGCGTGCTCGAGTGGGTCGTGAAACGCTGCCGCGGTGAGGCACGCGGCCACGAGACGGAACTAGGCTGGATGCCCCGCTACGACGAGATGACCTGGACCGGCCTGGAGCATTTTACTGCCGCGGACTTCGCCAAAGTCATGCACGTCGATCGCAAAGAGTTTCGCCAGGAAATCCTCTCCGCCGAGGAACTTCACTTCGACCTCTACGACGATCTGCCGAAGGAAATGATCCACCAGCGGGAGTTACTGGTGGGAAGGTTAGAGAGATGAGCAGAGCAGAGGGGAGCGGCGGTCGATCGGAGGCAACCTGGCCCCACTGGCGCCGCCGAACCACGTAACGCTGCGCGCGTTGGCAGCCGCTCCCGCAGGGTTGCCAACGGAGCGGCAGGAGCGCATCGATCTGCCCCGCTGTGCCTAAATGTCGATAGGACTCCAAGGGGCCTGCAAGGTAGACGCATCACCGTCTTGCCGACGCATTTTCTCGCTCATGTCATGTTCTCTCGGACCTCGCTACGCTTGCAGCTGGCGCGCCACAGCCGGTCGTTCACAGCCTGCCAGGCTTCCGTATTCGGTGGCGATTCAGCCAGCAGCACATCGTACCCGGCACCGTCAAGCAGGCGCAAGACAACATAGAGTCTTCTCGCATAGTCCCCCGGCTCAGCAGGCATGGAGAATGCCGTGAAGGTCGGATTTTCATGCCGGGCAATCCCTTCCCTGCTTCCCTCTTTCGTTTCGTGTGAAAATCCGCTCACGGCAGATTTGTCCGGCACGGCACCCAAGTGCCGGTCGATTAGGATCGCGACTGCCTTGATGTCGAAACGAGCCAGTTCCTCGCTGCGACGCTTCAGGGCTTCCAGCGGCCATACTTCGAGCCGCGTATTGGGGGCGTAATGGGAGGCCAGCATGCCCGGCGCGCGTATGCCCTGATCGGATGTAGGGGCGGCGATCTCCTCTCCGAGAACCTCTTGCAGTGCCGACACTGGAATAGCCCCCGAGCGTAAAAGTTGTGCCCGCTCGCCCGCCAGGCTGATGATCGTGGATTCCAATCCCACGCGGCAAGGCCCACCTTCCAGTATCATATCCACCTTGCCCTTGAGTTCCTTGCGAACATGCTGCGCACGGGTCGGGCTCACCCGCCCGAACCGATTGGCGGATGGGGCTGCGATGCCTCCGCCGAACGCCTCCAACAGTGCTAGTGCAACCGGATGGTCGGGCACGCGCAGTCCCACCGTGTCCTGGCCACCGGTCACCGCGAGGGGTGCGTATCTTCGCCTCAGAACCAGCGTCAAGGGACCTGGCCAGAAGCGTTCCGCCAACCGCCAGGCCGCTTCCGGTATATCCCTCGCCCAATAGTCCAGGTTGTCTGAACGGGCGAGATGGAGGATTAGCGGGTGATCCGCCGGTCTGCCTTTGACTTCGAAGATGCGTCTTACCGCCTCAGGGTTGCAGGCGTTGGCGCCAAGCCCATAGACGGTCTCCGTTGGAAAGGCCACCAAACCACCGTCCCGCAGCAATTGCGCAGCGGTGTTGATGATGGTTGACGATAGTTCTTGCATCTCAATCTACCCTCAGTTAAGTACGAAATTCTACCGGGATTCGGCGCCGCGTACTGAGGCTGTTTCAACGCCGTGAGTTCCTGCCGGCGAAAGCGGTGGCGACGATGCAGGCCTGGAACACGGCGGCGGATTTTCGCTCGACGCGGAGGTTTGGGTCCCGTCCTGGGATCGCGCCGGCCTGGAGAGGCTGATCCGCTACTGCGCCCGGCCGCTGTTTGCCGGCGAGCGGCTGGCCTGGGTCGAGCCCAACGAGCACCTGGTTTACCACCTGCCCAAGCCCTGACCGGACGGGCAAACGGAGCTCTACCTGACGCCCCTGGAGTTCCTCGATCGCTTGGCGGTCCTGGTCCCGCCACCCCGGAAGCGCCGACACTGCTACCACGGCGTCCTGGCCCCAATTTCCCGCTGCGCCCGGCGGTGACGGCGTACGCCGACTCGCTCGTCGAACCCGGCCGAGACCCCCTTGCGCCGACGCCCCGGCGAACCGCCCCCAAAGCTCATATGACCAGCCCTTGGGGCGACTCACTCTCCCCGTCCGGTCCCGGAGATGGCCGCTCAGAGTCTCTCCCTGATCGATCAGTCTCGTTGACAAACCCCCACCACCGGCGCATCCTCTCTCCCCAATGGGCTGCAGCGCCCATTGAATTTCCTATCCTTTTTTCGCCGCCCGACAGATTCGCCGTCCACAGCCACCGATACGTTCACCGCTGATGTTTCAAGAAACCAAGACCGCGACGAATGAGCGGTCCATGCCGCTGATGTGGCACGCGATGGACTCTCGGAGGGTGCTTGAGTCGCTCCACGGCGAGACCGTCCATGGCCTGGCCGAGACCGAGGCGGCACGCCGGCGTGCGCAGTTCGGCCCTAATCGGCTGACGCCGAAAAGAGGCAAGAGCGCCATCCTGCTGTTCCTGTCCCAGTTCCACCAGCCGCTGGTCTATATCCTGCTGGTCGCCGCGGCGACCACCGCTGTCTTGGGCGAGTGGGTGGATTCCGGCGTCATCTTCGGCGTCGTGCTGCTGAACGCCGTCGTCGGCTTCATTCAGGAGGCCAACGCCCTCAAGGCCATCGAAGCGCTTTCCCGCAGCCTCAGCGTCTCCGCCACCGTGCTTCGTGATGGGGTAAAGCGTGTCATTCCATCGACGGAGCTAGTCCCCGGCGACATCGTGTTCCTGCAATCCGGCGACAAGGTCCCGGCGGACCTCCGCCTGATGCGCGTCAAAGAATTGCAGATCGACGAGTCGGCGCTGACCGGGGAATCGGTGCCGGTGGAGAAGCGCACCGAGAGCGTGCCGGCCGAAACCCCTCTGGCCGACCGCAACAACACGGTCTACTCCTCCACTCTGGTGACGTACGGCACCGGCGTCGGGCTGGTCGTGGAGACCGGCGACCGCACCGAGATCGGGCGCATCAATCAGATGATCGCCTCAGCGACGGAACTGGAGACACCGCTCACGCAAAAGATCTCCCATTTCAGCAAGCTGCTGATGTGGATGATCGTCGGCTTTGCCGCCGTGACCTTCCTGGTGGGACGGCTGCGCGGCGAATCGGCTCTGGAAATGTTCATGGCCTCGGTAGCCCTGGCGGTGGGCGCCATTCCCGAAGGACTGCCGGCTGCCTTGACCATTACGCTGGCCATCGGTGTATCGCGCATGGCCAAACGGAACGCCATCATCCGCAAGCTGCCGGCGGTGGAGACCTTGGGCAGCACTACCGTGATCTGCTCCGACAAGACCGGCACCCTCACTCAGAACCAGATGACTGTGCTAGCGGTCTACGCCGGGGGCGACAACTTCGCCATCACCGGCAGCGGCTATGCTCCCGAGGGTGAGTTCCGGCAGCACGGACAGGCCACCGATCCCGGCGGACACGAGGCCCTGATGGAATGCCTTCGGGCGGGTCTGTTGTGCAACGACGCCCGACTGGTCTGCGATGCCGACGACTGGCGGATCGAAGGCGATCCGACCGAAGGGGCGCTGCTGGTTTCGGCGCGCAAGGCCGGGCTGCACGAGCTTCACGCCGGCGAGACCCATCCCCGGCTCGACACGATTCCCTTCGAATCCCAGCATCAGTTTATGGCGACGCTGCACCACAGCCGAGCGCAGGATGCCCGCCACGTCTATCTCAAGGGCTCTGTGGAAAGCATCCTGAGCCGTTGCGATGCCGCTTTCGACCCGCGCATGAACAGGACTCCGCTGGATTCGGCGACCATTCACGCTCGAGTGGAGGAAATAGCCGCCCAGGGCTTGCGTGTGCTGGCTTTCGCCCGGGGCGATCGGCCGGAGCAGGATGACACCATGGAGCACCACACGCTGCAAAGCGGCCTGACTTTCCTCGGTCTGCAAGGCATGATCGATCCGCCGCGGCCGGAGGCGATGCTGGCAGTCGCCGCCTGTCAGGCGGCCGGTATCCGGGTGAAAATGATCACTGGCGACCATCCTGGCACCGCGCGGGCCATTGCGCGAGAGCTGGGCTTGGTGCGTCCGGGGCGGCTCCACCGGCTGTTCGGCATCGCGCCGGCCGCCCGGGTGCTCACCGGCACCGAACTGCAGGCGCTGGATGAGCCGGCCCACCGGCGCGTGGTGGAAGAGTGCGACATCTACGCACGCGTCGCGCCGGAACAAAAGCTCGCTCTGGTGCGGGCGCTGCAGGCGGGGGGGCATGTAGTCGCCATGACCGGCGACGGGGTCAACGACGCGCCGGCCCTACGTCAGGCCGACATCGGTGTGGCGATGGGCAAGGCCGGTACCGAAGTGGCCAAAGAAGCCGCCGCGATGGTGCTGACCGATGACAACTTCGCCACCATCGAGGCGGCAGTGGAAGAAGGCCGCGGCGTGTTCGACAATCTGGTGAAGTTCATCATCTGGACCTTGCCCACCAATGTCGGCGAAGGACTGGTCATCATGGCCGCGGTGTTTGCCGGCGTGGCCTTGCCCATCCTGCCGGTGCAGATCCTGTGGATCAACATGAGCACGGCGGTGTTGCTAGGCCTGATGCTGGCCTTCGAACCCAGGGAGCCGGGCATCATGCACCGTCCGCCGCGTGATCCGAAACAACCGATCCTGACGCGGCACTTGGTGTTGCGTATCGGCCTGGTGGGTTTCATGCTGCTGGCTGGCGCATTCGGCTTGTTCGAGTGGGAACTCGCCCACGGCGAGAGTCTGACCGCGGCCCGCACGGTGGCGGTCAACGTGTTCGTGTTCGGCGAGTTGTTCTACCTGTTTAATTGCCGTTCACTTCAGTATTCCATGTTCCATGTCGGCGTCTTTTCGAATCCCTGGGTGCTGTTCGGCGTGACCGGCATGGCGGCATTACAGATCCTGTTCACGTATTGGCCGCCGATGAACCGGCTGTTCCATAGCGCCCCCATCGGCCACGATGAATGGCTGCTGATTCTGACGGTCGGCCTCGCGATTTATGGGGTAGTCGGACTGGAAAAATGGATGGGCCGGCGACTCCGAGGAGTTTGAGATGATCTCCTCTGGCAGGCGTTGGGGATCACACCGTAGACAAGCCCTCGCATTGATTGGCCTCGATTCGCATCCTATGCCGAACGATAACGCATTCCTCGCGCTCGCAATCGACGCTGCGTCCGACGCGATCGTGACCGGAGACGATGACCTCCTCGCACTCCATCCCCATGGAGCCATCGCGATCCTCACTCCTAGAACATTCCTTGAACAATGGGGCACGGAATCGCTTCCGTGGGGTCGTGACCTATACGTCCGGCACCCTCGTCGTCGACGTTTACGACGTCAGGAGCAGAAACGCGATTTGGCGCGGAACGGCCTCGGACATTATCTCCAATGACCCGGGAAGGATTCAGAGATCGTTGGGTGAAGGCGTCCAGAAAATGCTCGCAGCATTTCCGCCCCGGCTAGCAGCAGATTCTCGACTGAATTAAGATAGCGCTTTTAAACTGAAGCTAATGAAGGAGATCGGGCAATGAGTCACCTTATGGTAGTGGTGTTTGACGACGAAACGACGGCGTTCGAGATGCGAACGGCGCTGATCAAAATGCAGCGAGACTATCTGATCGAAATGGAAGATGCGGTGGTTGTCACCAAGGGAGCGGACGGCAAAGCCAAACTGCACCAGGCGGCAAACCTGACCGCAGCGGGCGCGGTCAGCGGCGGCTTCTGGGGTCTACTGATCGGCATGATCTTTCTCAACCCGCTCGTTGGCACGGCTTTGGGCGCTGCGGGCGGCGCGCTCTCCGGCAAGGTGGCCGACATCGGCATCAGCGACGCGATGATGCACGATGTCGCGAAGGCCTTCAAACCGGGTACGTCGGCGCTCTTTGTCCTTGCCAGGAAGGTGACCGCCGACAAGGTGCTCGACGGCCTGAAGGCCTTTGCGGGCAAGGGCAAGGTTTTCCAGACCTCGCTCGACAAAGACGACGAGGCGGCCTTGATCGCTGCACTCGAGTAACGAAGGAGGGGTACCGTTTCACAGGCTCTGCCGAATTCGTTTTCATGAACGCGGTTCACACGCCCTCGGAATGGCGCGTAGAAAGGCGCAGTGACACCGACGTGGAACTGATCCTGACCGGTGATTGGGATGCGGAAAACTCGGCGCGAATGGACCCGCAACCGGTGCTCGAAGAGATTCGGCAATGCCGCGGAACCCGGCGGGTGCGGCTGACGGCGAAGGAACTCGGGCGCTGGGACAGCGTCCTGATGGTCTTCCTGATCACCGTCATCGATGGCTGCCGGGAGGAGCAGTTGGAGGTGGACACCGCCGGACTACCCGAGGGCATTCGCGCGCTGTTGGACCTGTCCTATGCCGTCCCCGAGCGGGCCGGGGCGAGGCGGGGTAAGGTTCGCACCCCGTGGCTGGCCGAAATCGGCAACAGCGCTCTACGTCTCTGGGATGGCGGGAAGGCATTCACGCTGTTCCTGGGCGAGGTCGCCTTCGCATTCGCCGCTTCGGCCGCCGGTCGGGCGCGGTTCCGGCGCATTGACCTGTGGCTGAATATCCAGGAGTGTGGGCCCTCGGCGGTGCCCATCGTCACGCTCATCAGCCTCCTGGTCGGGCTGATCCTGGCCTTCGTCGGTGCGGTACAATTGGCGCTGTTTGGTGCCCAGATCTACATCGCTGATCTGGTCGCACTCGGCATGACGCGGGAAATGGGGGCGCTGATGACCGCCATCATCATGGCTGGGCGCACCGGGGCTTCCTTTGCGGCGCAGATCGGCACCATGAACGTGAATCAGGAGATTTCCGCCCTGCGGGTGATGGGGTTCGCGCCGCTGGAGTTCCTGGTCCTGCCGCGGATGCTTGCGTTGATCCTGGTCATGCCCGTGCTATGCCTCTATGCCGACCTCATGGGCATCATCGGCGGTGGTTTGGTCACCATCAGCTTTTTCGATGTTTCTCTCACGCAATATATCAACCGGACCCGGGAGGCTGCGCATCTCGCGGACGTGTTCGTAGGGCTGGCCAAGTGCACGGTATTCGGCATTTTGATCGCTGTCGCAGGGTGCCTACGCGGCATGCAGTGTGGACGAAGCGCATCGGCGGTGGGTGATGCGGCGACCTCGGCCGTGGTCACCAGCATCGTGTTCATCGTCGTGTCCGACTCGATCATCACCCTCATCTGCGACCGGCTGGGCATTTGAGGCCAACGATCCATGACTGAACCCGTCATCACCGTCGAAAACCTCACGATGGCTTACGGCGATTTCCTGATCCAGCGGGACCTCAGCTTCACCATCAATCGCGGCGACATCTTCATCATCATGGGCGGGAGCGGCTGCGGCAAGAGCACCTTGCTGATGCACCTGATCGGCTTGCAGCAGCCGGCCAAGGGCGAGGTGTTTTACGGCGGGCAGAATTTCTGGCAGACCGATCCACAGGAACGGCAGAAGATCATGCGCCGCATCGGCGTCCTGTTCCAGAGCGGGGCGCTGTTGAGTTCCATGACCCTCGCGGAGAATATCGCCCTGCCGGTCGCCGAGTTCACCGATTTGACACCGCCCCAGATCCGCAAGATCGTCTCCTACAAGCTCGCTCTGGTAGGGCTGGCCGGCTTCGAGGATTATTACCCGTCGGAGATCAGCGGCGGGATGCAAAAGCGGGCCGGACTCGCCCGCGCGATGGCCCTGGATCCGGAGATTCTCTATTTCGACGAACCCTCGGCGGGACTCGATCCGATCAGCGCGAAACTCCTGGACGATCTGATCCAGGGCCTTCGCGACAGCCTCGGCGCCACCATCGTCATGGTTACCCACGAACTGCCCAGCATCTTCGCGATCGGCACCAATTCAGTCTTTCTCGACCCGGAGACCAAGACCGCGATCGCCGCAGGCCCGCCCAAGCAACTGCTGGCGGAGTCGAAAGATCCGAAGGTCATCCGCTTTCTGACCCGTGACGCCCGCGAACCAGGAGAAACCCCGATGCCCGACCCGGTCCTTGATGCAGGAGCCTCACTGTGAGCAAACCCGTCAACCCCATGGCGATCGGTGGTTTTCTGATCGTCGGACTGGCCCTACTCATTGCCGCCTTGCTGGTGTTCGGTGGGGGGAAATTCTTCAAACCCAAGCTGCAATGGGTGGTCTACTTCGACTCCTCGCTGAACGGACTCAACATCGGCGCGCCGGTGAAGGTGCAGGGTGTGCAGGTCGGCACGGTCGCGGACATCGTGCTGCAAATGGACATGGAACACCATCAGCTGATGAAACCGGTGGTGCTCGACATCGTGCCGGGCACGATCGTGAATCCCGGTGGAGATCCGATCCAGCCGGCGCTGTCGGCTGAGGAGCGCAAAAAGAGGGTTGAGAACCTGATTGGGGCGGGCCTCAGGGCAAGACTGGAAACCCAGAGTCTCTTGACCGGACTGCTCTACGTGGACCTAGATTTCTATCCAGCGTTCGCACCACGGCTGACGGGGCTCACGTACAAGGATTTGCCCGAGGTGCCCTCGATTCCCACGACGACCGAGGAAGTCAAGAACGCGCTGGAGCAAACCCTCAATAAGATAAAGGACATGCCCATCGATACGATGGTCCAGAATCTGAACACAACCCTCAGCGATATCCGCGCGATCGTCGCCTCCGACGATACGACGCGGTCACGAGAAGCCTTGGCCAAGACGCTGATCGAGTCCGAGAAACTGCTCGGCGAACTGAATCGGCAACTGCCGCCGCTGGTCAAGGACGTGGGGAAGACCGTCAAGGAGGCCAGCGAGACGGTCAAGGCCGCAGGTGCGATGGTCAACGATCTCCGCAGCGATACCAAACCGGTGCTCGCCGCCGCCGAACAGGCTTTGGTGAAAGCTACGGCGGTACTCGAGGAGACCAAGGGTGCGGTCATCAACGTAGCCGACAGCACCGGCAGCGATTCGATCCTGCAACAATCCCTGGTCGAACTGCGCAACGCCGCACGCTCCATACGTCAATTGAGCGACTATCTGGAGCGGCACCCCGATTCCCTGATCTACGGTAAACCGAACTGACGGAGCTTACTTATATGGACCGAGGCGCCATCCGCCTGCTGGCATTACTGGTATCGATCCCGGCGCTGGCCGGCTGCTTCCGGGCGAGCGAGCCGGCGCAGTTCTATATGCTGACCGCGCTGGATGCCGGCCGGCCCCGAGCGGCTTCGACCGGAGAGGGCCCTCTGATCGGGCTGGGTCCGATCCGGATTCCGGCCTACCTCGACCGCGATCAGATCGTAACCGCCGTTTCGAGCCAGGAATACAAGCTGTCCGACCACCACCGCTGGGCCGAGCGGCTGGATGTCACGCTGGCCCGGGTGTCTGCGGAAAACCTCTCGAGGCTCATCCCCACCGAGCGGATCGTGCTGCATCCCTGGCCGCGCGAGCCGAAACCGGATGTCCAGGTCTCCATCGACATCCAGGATCTGTATGTCGACCCGGCCGGCCAAGCGCGCCTGAAAGCCCAGTGGACCCTCCGCCACGCCACGGGAACAGGTTTCTTGACCCGGGAGTTTTCTTGTCAGCTTCCCGCCTCGACCACCGACTACCCCATAATGGTCGCAGCCGAGAGTCAGTGCCTGGCCCGGTTGAATCGGGAAATCGCTGAAGCCATCAGAAACGCCGATCAGAATTTCAGAGCTACGA
>Ga0209254_10005311_pt1 | contig 11853 bp, 9 predicted proteins | sample FrelakmetDIP11DI_FD_187148 | JGI IMG/M metagenome (GOLD analysis project Ga0209254, IMG submission 187148) | Freshwater lake sediment microbial communities from the University of Notre Dame, USA, for methane emissions studies - DIP11 DI (SPAdes)... | ecosystem: Environmental > Aquatic >... | reverse complement strand
ACGTAGACATCCGCGGAATCCACCCTGGCGGTGAAGCGGCGCGCCGCCTCCAGGTCGGCGGTTACGATGGCCTCCGAGTGCTTGGAGCCGTAGGTGTTTATGTGGTCTATGGCGTCATCCAGCGATGGGACCACCCGCACGGCCAGGATGAGGTCCAGGTACTCCTCGTACCAGTCCTCCTCCGTCGCCGCCTCAACGCTGGGCAGGATCTCTCGCGTGCGCTCACAACCGCGCAGCCTTACCCCGCGCTCCTCAAGGGCGCGCCCCGCCCGGGGGAGGAACTCTGCGGCCAGCGCCTCGTGCACCAGCATGGTCTCCATGGCGTTGCACACCCCCGGCCTGTGGGTCTTGGCGTTCACCACTATCCTCTCCGCCATCTCCAGGTCCGCCGAGGCGTCGATGAAGGTGTGGCAGTTTCCCACGCCGGTCTCGATAACCGGCACCGTGCTCTCCTCGACCACCGCGCGTATGAGCCCCGCCCCGCCGCGCGGGATGAGCACGTCCACGTATCCGCGCAGGCGCATGAGCTCCCTGGCCGATTCGCGATCGGTGAGGGGGATGAGCTGGATGCAGCCCGTGGGCAGCCCGGCCCCCTCCGCCGCCCTCGCGATGATCTCGGCCAGGACACGGTTCGAGTTGATCGCAGAGGAGCTGCCGCGCAGGATGACGGCGTTACCGGACTTCACGCACAGCGCGGCAGCATCTACGGTCACGTTGGGGCGCGCCTCGTAGATTATGCCCACCACGCCCATAGGCACCCTTACCTTGCGTATCTCCAGGCCGTTGGAGAGGTTCCAACCCTCCACGATCTCGCCCACCGGATCGGTAAGGGCGGCCACTTCCCGCAATCCGCGGGCCATCTCCTCTACTCTCTGCGCGGTGAGGGTGAGACGGTCCAGGAGGGCGCCCGAGATGCCGCTCTCCTGTCCGGCCCGGCGGTCTTCCTCGTTGGCGGCGAGGATCTCCGGAATACTCGAGGTGAGCGCGCCGGCCATCTTTTCCAGGCCCCGGTTCTTCGTCTCCGCCGTGGTCACGGCCAGCTCGCGCGCGGCCGCCACCGCCCTTGCTCCCAGCTCCTCCACAACGCTCATGCTGCCCTCCGTCCTTATCTCATATCTAATCTTATGTATGCAGCGATGATTTCCTGCCGCCTATCCTCACTGCACTTCCCTCTCCACGATCACCAGGTAGTCGCGGTGGATGACCTCCTCGCCGCGCTCATCGCCCAGGAGGCGAGCCGCATCACCGCTGCGCAGCCCCTTCACTTCTTCGAGTTCCACCGCCGATAGGCCGCACAGCCCACGCGCGATCTTCCTCCCGCCCTCGTCTATCACCTCGACGGCGTCGCCGGGAGCGAAGTTCCCTTTGCACTCCAGCACCCCCGCAGGGAGCAGGCTCTTGCCTCCATGCAGGATGGCATCGCGTGCCCCAGCATCGATGACGATGGTGCCATGGGGGCGGGCTCCGAAGGCGATCCAGTGCTTCTGGTCGCGCAACCTCTTCTTGCGGGGATGGAAGTATGTGCCGACCAGCCTGCCCCCCACAACGGCGGAGAGCACCTCGGGGTCGCGTCCCCGGGCGATGACCACGCCTATGCCGGAAGCGGTGGCGATACGCGCGGCCTCCAGCTTGGCGCTCATCCCGCCGGAAGAGTGCTCTTCCACCGCCTTGCCGGCCGATGCGATCATCTCCTGGGTTATCCTCTCCACTTCGTGGATGAGGCGGGCCGCGTTATCCTTCTTGGGGTCGGCGGTGAAAAGGCCCCTGATGTCCGAGAGCATGATGAGGAGATCGGCCTCGGTGAGCACCGCGACCAGCGCGGCAAGCCGGTCGTTGTCTCCGAAGCGTATCTCCTCCACGGCCACGGTATCGTTCTCGTTGACCAGTGGCACCACCCCCTGTTCAAGCAGGCGCCGGAATGCGTTGCGAGCGTTGAGGTACTGCTGGCGGTGGGCGAAATCGTACTGCGTGAACAGCACCTGGCCCACCATGATGCCGCGCGAGGCGAAAAAGCTGCTGTAGAGGTGCAGCAGCAGGCCCTGCCCCACCGAGGAGGCCGCCTGCAGCGAGGGGATGTCCTGGGGGCGTTCCGGCAGCTCCAGCAGTTCTACTCCCGCGGCTATGGCCCCCGACGAGACCAGTATGACCTCGAGCCCCCCGGCGCGCAGGGACGCGATCTGCCCCACAAGGTTCTCCATGTGCGTGCGGTCCAGCCGCCCCGCGGCATCGCTCAAGGTATAGGTGCCCACCTTGACCACGATGCGCCTGGCCGCCATATACCTTTTCCTGGGGCTCAACCTGCCGCTCCTGTCCGCCGCTGCGATCTTCCTTTTCCTTACATTCTATACCGTGCTTCACAACTCGGGCAGGAAATCGAAGACGTAATCGCCGATGATCACCGCGTCTCCCTCCTGCGCACCCTGCCTGGCCAGTTCGTCCTCGACCCCCATCCTCTTCAACCGCCCCTGCACGTAGGCAAGGGCCTGGGGGTTGCTGATGTCCAGGGCAAGTACCAATTGCTCGACACGCTCTCCCAGCACGTAAAAACCCTCTTCCTCCCGTACCACCCTGAAGCCACGCTCCTGTATGGGGTCGAAGGTGTAAAGCGTTCTCTCCTCGGGGATCTCGGGGCCCTCCTCGCCACGCGCCGCATCTACCATCTCCGCCATCCGCCACACCAGGTTGGATACGCCCTCCCCCGTGACCGCCGAGATGGGGAAGAAGCCCCAGCCCCGCGATGCGGCCGCCGTGCTGGCTTCCTCCACGTACTCCTCATTGGCCACGTCTATCTTGTTGCCCGCCACCAGTTGCGGGCGTTCCAGTAGAAGGGGGCTGTAGGAGACGAGTTCCTCCGTAAGGACCTGCAGCGCTTGTGCGGGAGACCTCTCGGCGGCTTGGGATACGTCCAGGAGGTGGAGGAGGACGACCGTTCTTTCCACGTGTCGCAGGAACCTCAAGCCCAGCCCCTTACCCTCGTGGGCTCCCTCGATGAGTCCCGGGAGGTCGGAGATGACGAAGCTTGAGTCCTCGTCGGCGCGCACCACGCCCAGTACCGGCTCCAGCGTTGTGAACGGGTAATCGGCGATACGCGGCCGGGCCGCGGAAATGCGCGAGATCAGGGTTGACTTACCCACATTTGGAAATCCCACAACCCCCACGTCAGCGAGTAGCTTGAGCTCGAGCCTTATCTTTCTCTCCTCGCCCGACTCCCCTTTTTCCGCGAAGTCGGGAGCCCGGCGTGCCGGTGTCGCGAAGGACGCGTTACCCCGCCCTCCACTGCCGCCCCGCGCCACCACGGCCTCCTTGTCAGGTCGAGAAAGATCGGCCAGCAACCTTCCATTCTCGTCCCTGGCCTGCGTACCGACCGGTACCTGCAGCAAGAGGTCCTTCCCCACCGCCCCGTGGCAGTTGTTGCTGGAACCGCTCCCGCCACGGTCAGCGCGGAAATGGCGACGGCGAGTGTACTCTATCAGGGTGTTTACGCTTTGCGAGGCGCGCAGGACGACCGAGCCGCCCCTTGCCCCATCCCCTCCGTCGGGTCCTCCCAGTGGACGGAACTTCTCGCGATGGAAGCTGGCGCAGCCGCCTCCTCCGTCGCCTCCACGCACGAATATCTCCACCTCGTCGATGAACATGCGTCCGCCTTCCCGCCGTAAAATGCCTCTCGGGTGTCAGGCCTTAACATTCGGATATGTTATAGCGCTGACCCTCATTTCACGGCGTGTCAGTCGCCTGGCCGACTCCAGGAGGCCCGGCCTGATACCCGTCTTTTAATGCTTCTCGGGCGTCAGGGCCTTCGCATTCGGAAATGCTCAGGCGACTGACCCTCCGTAAACAAATGGTCCCGGCTGTGCCGGGACCAGGTTCATGCCATGACCCGCGGCGGAACAGGGTCTCTATTCCGCCGGCAGTACGCTCACAAAATGCCTGTCACCACTGCTGTGATACTTTACGTAACCGTCGATCTTCGCGAAGAGAGTGTAGTCCCTTCCCAACCCGACATTGTCCCCGGGTTTGACCTTGGTCCCACACTGGCGCACCAGTATCGAGCCGCCGGTGACGAACTGGCCACCAAAGCTCTTAACCCCCAGCCGCTTCGAGTGGCTGTCCCGCCCGTTACGGGAACTGCCGACACCTTTCTTGCTGGACATCCTAAACCACCTCTCCCACAGCGCTCACTCCGCCTCGGTCTCCGTCTCGGCTTCGCCCTTCTCTTTCTTTGCCCTGATGGCCCGGGGGCCGCCGCTGATCTTGTCTACCCGTATCTCCGTGAAGAGCTGACGGTGACCCTGCTTGCGATGATAACCTTTCTTGGGCTTGTATTTGAAAACGATCACTTTTCTGCCCTTGCCCTGCCGCACGACGGTTCCCTCGACCTTGACCTTTTCCGCCTCCGAGCCGGCCATCACCTTGCCATCGTTGCTGGCGAGGACCACGTGCTCGAAGACCACCTTCTCACCCTCACCGGCGTCGAGTCTCTCCACCCGGATGAGCGAGCCCTTCTCTACGCGGTATTGCTTTCCGCCCGTTTCTATCACTGCGTACATGATTTACCTCCACGGCTATTTTACCACAGCTAAATACACTAACACGGCCTAAAAGCCCTGTAAAGAAGATGTTGAGGGGCCGCCTGATGATCAGGCGGCCCCTGCTATGAAACCTTCAACCGATCTATCTGACACAGCCCTCCGCGAAATACCAGGTGGTGGAGGGCTGGCAAGACCCGACAGCGTTATTGCCATCCGTGAGGCCGTTGAAATTGAAGTACTGGGACAGTTCGACGACGATGGGGTCGGCCGAGGTGACCTTGGTGCTCACATCGGTTGCCTCCAGGTTCTCGACCTCGTCCACGTGGATGGTGTAGCGGGAGTGCGGCCCCATCTCGACCTTGCGGCTTACCGTCAATCCGTCGGGGCGCATGAACAGGACATCTACGCTGGTCGCGTTGTCGCCGGGGTTGAGCAGGAGCACGTACTCGTCGAACTCCCCACCCGTAAAGCCCTCCGCCAGGTACCACTGCTGGCTGGCGGCCGGCGCTCCAATGGTGGCGTGCCCGCCCTTCCTTCCCTGGTAATTGAAGTACATGGACCGCTCGGCGACGATGGGCAGGTCGGAATCCACCCTGGTGGAGACGCTCGCCGCTTCCAGGCCCGGAATCTCGTCCAGGTGCACGCTCTGGCGCCTGCGCCCCGGAACGCTCACTTTCCTGGTGATGACGGACCCGTCTTCCCTCATGAACTCCAGAGTCACCGTGGCCGTACCGTCATTGGGGTTCTGCAATAGCACCCAGGTGTCGAAGGTGTCCCCGGTGTAGCCCTCGGCGAAGAACCAGGTGTTCGAGGACGAGCTGGCCCCGATGGAATCGTGCCCTCCGTCATTGCCGCCATAGTTGAAGTACATGGCCCGCTCGGCGACGATGGGGACGTTGGAGGTGATCTGCGTGGAGACCTCACTCGATTCCAGCCCTTGCACGTCGTCGACGTGTACGCTGTAGCGGCGGCGCGGCGCGACCTTGACCTGCTGCGTGATACTCCCGCCGTCCGGTCGCATGTAGCTCAGCGTGACCACGGCCTCGCTATCGCCGGGGTTCTGTAATAGCACCCAGGTGTCGAAGGTGTCCCCGGTGTAGCCCTCGGCGAAGAACCAGGTGTTCGAGGGCGAGCCAGCCCCGATGGAATCGTGCCCGCCCGTCCTCCCATTGTAGCGGAAATACATGGCCCGCTCGGCCAGTACGGGTATATCGCTCTTGACGTCCGTGGAAAACGATCCACTGCCCATCGTCTCCCTCACCGGCACCGTGAAGCGGCTGTTTCCTTCAATGGTGTAGTTAAAGCTTTCATTGGACCCATCTTCGCCCTGGAATGTCACCTCTACCTGCGCCGCCCCGTCGTTGGGGTTCATGAGCAGGACGTAGGAATCGAAGCTATCCGGCGGGGGGGGCGGCGCCGGGGCCGGGGCGACCGCGCGGTCGGCGGAAGCCGGGATCGGCGAGAAGGACATGAACTCCTGGGTGATGTATTGGCAGTTGCCGCCCTGCACTACCCCGATGCCGATGCAGTTGAAGTCGCGCCGCAGGATGTTCTCCTTGTGTGAGGGGCTGTTCATCAGGGCGTCGAAGGCTACGTCGACGCTGGGCGCCTTGGCGATGTTCTCGCCGGCGAGATTCCATCCCGTGATACCCCGCGTCGAGATGCGCTGCTGCAGGGTGCCCGATACCGGAGAAACGTGCGAGAAGAAATTGTACAGGTACATCTCGCTGGAGTAGCTACGCGCCATATCCGTGAGCTGCTGTTCCACGTAGAGGGACGGCAGCCCAGCGCTGTTGCGGGCCTGGTTGACCAGTTGGATCATGCGCGCTTCCTCGTTGGAGGTGATGACTGCCGCCACCGCTGTGCCTTGTCCGAGCATGAGCGGCTGCAGGATAGCCAGCGTGAGGAATACGACACCGAAGAAAGCTGCCGCGTCTTTCTGCCACCGAGTGAGCCCTCTCATTTTGCTTCTCCCCTTGTGTCCCTGAGGTCTCGTGGCAACTCTTCCAGCTTGTTTGCCCATTTTGTAAGCCTGAAAACGAAACCGCCCTAACCACCGGGGCGGAAAGGGCTTCGCTTTTTAGGCGGCAGCCTGGCGATCTTAACCGCTTTGCGGTCTTAGACCCATGGCTTTGCGCCCTCTCCTTTCGGAAGAGTTTGCCTTTTTCACCTTAGGGATATTCGATTCTCAATGTTCGGATATTTTATCGACATATTGTATGGAATACTTGAGGAGTTGGGTCATATATAAATCCCGCCCGTATAGCGGCGGGATCTGGGGCATTTTATATTTGAGATATCACGCATCATATTCCCCGCCCCGCGGAGCGATTTGGGCCCCCTGAAAAAACTTCTAAAGGTCCTACGGGCGAAGGCCGATATAAATAGTGCCAAAATATCTACGCCGAGTGAGTTTTGGCCACGACCGGGAAGCCTGCCCACTTTCCGGTCTTTTTTTTATCCCGTGACCTGCGGCATAATTATCCTTAAAGATCAGGCGGCGGAGGACCGCTTCCCCTGGCTCCCCTATCGTGCTCCCATGTTGTCTCACAGGGGTTCGCTGTCGACCAGCCTCGCAATGACCACGATGCGCTGTGCCGCGCTGTACCAGGGATGGCAGGCGGTAAGCGTGAGCTTGGGCTCTCCCGTCTGTTCCAGCACCGTCAGGTCGGTAGGTGAGACGATGCGCTGCTCATAGACCTCGTATACGTAGCGGTTTTCGGCGGTTATGAGGACGATCTCGTCCCCGAGCACCAGTTGTTCGATGTGACGGAACGGCGCTCCGTAGGTGGTGCGATGGCCGGAGATGACACAGTTGCCGGGCTGCCCGGGGTAGGCCGTCAAGGGTATGTGGCCGGGGCCTCGCTTAAGGTTTTCGGCGTCATCCAGTCCCCACAGCTCGACCACGATGGCATCCAGGCCTATGCTTTCCGCGACGATCCGGGTTATGCCGTCGCCAACCGAGACCTCTCCTTTCTCGGAGGGAACCGGGTCCTCCTCCCACTGCCGCATCAGTTCCTCCTGCGCCCTGGCGGCCTGGCGGTCGGTAAAGTAGATGTAGGCGTAGATGCCCCCCAGGGCCAGCAGGCCTGTAAGGACCAGGGAGAGGCCGACGATGATAAGCACCTTGCCCTTGCGGCGTCGCTTTCCGCCCGATAGGGAACCACCGTCTTCCTGCGGGGTCAGATCCTCCGTTTCCGCTCCGTCGCTGTTCCCGTCACTCATATACCGCCCCCCCGCTCACGGTTCCCGGAAGACTATGCCCCGCCCGTGGCATACGGGGCATGTCTCCCCGAATGCCTCTATGAGGCCCTCGGACACGTTCTTGCGGGTCATCTCGACCAGCCCGAGCTTGGTGAGCTCGACCACGTAGGTCTTGGTGCGATCCTTTTCCAGTTCCTGGTTGAGTGCCTTGAGCACGGCACGGCGGTTCTTCGCCTCGTTCATATCGATGAAGTCTATGATGATTATGCCCCCGATATCGCGCAGCCGCAGCTGCCGCACCACTTCAGTAACCGCCTCGATGTTGGTACGCAGGACGGTCTCCTCCAGGGATTTGTTGCCCACGTACCTGCCGGTGTTGACGTCGATAGCCGTCAGCGCTTCGGTGTCGTCGATGACGATGGAGCCGCCCGAGGGCAGGGGCACGCTGCGGCTCAACGCGTCCACTATCTGGCGGTTGATGTCCAGCGCCTCAAAGACCGGGGTCTCGTCCGCGTAGCGCACCACGCGCTCCGCCAGCGCCGGGGCGACCAGCTTGAGGTAATGCTTGATGCGCCGGAAGGAGCGGTGTGAATCGACCAGGATGCGGTCGTAGCTCGCATCCATGATGTCCCTCACCACCTTCTCTTCCAATTCCGGTTCCTGGTACAGGATGGCCGGAGCACGTTTCTTCTCCGCGGCGCGGTGCACCTGTCGCCATACCTTGTTCAGGTAGGTCAGGCTTTTCCTCAACTCCGCAGCATCTGCGTCCCGGGCCACGGTACGCACGATGATGCCTACGTCCTTGGGGCGCACCTCCTCGACCACCTTGCGCAGGCGCGCCCTCTCTTCCTCGCCCAGCTTATGAGAGATGCCCACCGTGGTCACCTGGGGCAGGAGCACCAGGTATCTTCCGGCCAGGGATATGTAGGTGGTGAGGCGGGCTCCCTTGCTGCCCATGGGGTCCTTGGTCACCTGTACGATGATCTCCTGGCCCTGCTTAAGGATCTTGGTGATGTCATACCGCTCCCGCTGCCGGGGACCGTCCACGAATATGTCTCCCACATAGAGCAGGGCGTTACGGTTGTGCCCTATATCCACAAAGGCCGCTTCCATACCCGGCAGAACGTTCTGGACCCTGCCCTTGTAGATATCCCCGACTATGGAGCGCCGATCCTCGTGGCTCACGAAGATCTCCTGTAGCGCTCCGTTCTCGAGTACCGCCACCCTTGTCTCTTTCTGATAGCTCGCGGCCACTATCTCTCTGCTGAGGGCCGGCGGCTTGGCCGGCTTGCGTGGTCCTCTTCTGTTTCTAGCCAACCTCGTTCACCTGGAGCCTTCCTTCGCTGTCTCTTTCCCAATATTAAAGCTCATGTTCTTCGGGTGTTTCCACCCGGCTGCCGTCAAACCGTCCAGCTCTCATCCGACACCTCTTTCAGTTCCCCCATCGCGCCGTCGTAGAAGAGCACGCTTCCATGCGCGTCTTCAAATATTTCTTCCGGTGATGCGTATAACCCTGCCCGGGTCACCGAATAGCGCCCTGCCACTTCTCCGCGCCGCGCCGCCAACATCTCCATTGCGTCCTTTAACCTACCCTGGTTCTCGCCGACCAGGGCCAGGAGCAGATACGTTGTTTCTTTTTCTCCCTCCAGCCGGAACAACCCGTAGCGGGCCCAGCGGGAGAGCTTGGGCATGGTCGGGGCAAGCAGCTGTACCTCGCTTATCCGGAGCCCCTCCGGCAGGTACAGGTTGAGCCTTTCTTTCACTTCCTCCACATCAACCTGCCCCTCCACGGCCACCTCGAGATACTCCGCCTCCGCGGCCACCCCTAAGGGCAGGGCGGGGGAGAAGCTCATACGCGGTCGCGGGCTGTATCCTTCGCTGAACACCATGGGGATCTCGCAGCGCCGCAGCGCCATCTCCATGGCGCGCATCGCTTCGCGGTGCGAGAGGAAGGAGGCGTCATTCTCCTTGCGGTACTTCAGCAGGAGCCGCCTCATCCTCATCCACCTCCCGCCAGGCGCACTTGCGCTCCAGGCGGCGTGCAGGCCCCGCAATCGCTGCAGTCACCGGCGCGGCAGTCGGGTGTCCCCACGCCCTGTTTGGCCTTTTCGTACTCGCCGGCCAGGAAATCCCGGTCCACTCCGGCGTGAAGATGGTCCCACGGCAGGACCTCGGAGAGGGGGCGTTCTCTTTCCACGTACCATGCCGGATCGAGCCCCGCCGCGGCCATGGCCAGCTGCCAGCGCTCCCAGGAAAAGAACTCACTCCAGCTGTCAAGGCATCCCTCGCGTGACGCGGCCAGGACGGCCGGTAGGAGCCTGCGGTCTCCCCGCGCCAGCACCCCCTCCAGGTAGCTCATCTCCCGCGTGTGCCATCTCAGGGTAACCCCTCGCATGTGCAGCCCTTCCTTGAGCACAAAGTGGCGCCTCGCTATCTCGGGAAGAGACATCTGCCGTGCCCACTGCAGCGGGGTATGCGCCTTGGGTACGAAGGTGGAAACGCTCACGGCCAGGCGCAAACCCTTGGCCGGGCTTCCATCCGCCCCCTCGCGCATGATGCGCCTCACCAGGCCGCAGATCTCCTCGACCTCTTCCTCGTCCTCCCAAGGGAGGCCCACCATGAAGTAGAGTTTTATCTTCCTCCATCCCTCGCGAAACGCGGCAGAGACCGCCGCGAGCAGGTCCTCGTCCGAGACCCCCTTGTTCATGCACGCCCGCAGCCGGGGCGAGGCGGCCTCTGGAGCGAAAGTCAGCCCGGTGCGTTTGACGCGCCTCAGGCGCGCCGCCAACTCCACCGAAAAGGTATCGGTGCGCAGCGAAGGCAGGGACACCGCGACATGCCTCTTCTCCATCTCGGCCGAAAGCCGGCCGGCCAGGGTGAGGATACAGCTGTAATCGGCGCTATTTAGCGAGGAAAGCGAGATATCGTCACAGCCCGTGTTGCGCACCAGCTCACATGCCCAGTCATACAGCATCTCCTCCGGCCTCTCACGCACCGGACGATAGACCATCCCTGCTTGGCAGAAACGGCACCCCCGCGTGCATCCCCGGAACACCTCCAGGTTGCAGCGGTCGTGTACCGGCTCCACCAGAGGGATCACCGGACGCCTGGGAAGACGCCTGGTAGCGAGGTCCGTGAGCAGGCGTTTGCGCACGGGATAGGCCGCGCCGCGCGAGGGCTCAACGGCGGCGATCTCGCCGCTGGGCAGGTAGCTGACCCGGTAGAGAGACGGGGCATATACGCCGGGGATGGCTGCGCACTCCCATATCAACTCTTCACGGCGCCTTCCATCCTTTTTCTTCCATTCCTTCAAGAGGTCGATGAGCTCGTGTATGACCTCCTCGCCTTCCCCGAGCACGAGGATATCGAAGAGCTCCGCCAGCGGTTCGGGGTTGTAAGCTCCTGGTCCTCCTCCCACCACCAGGGGACCCTCGTCGCCGCGCTCCGCCGCCATCAGGTTGATGCCGGCGAGGCTGATGACCCTGGCAACGTTGGCGTAAGTCAACTCGTGCTGGAGGGTGATACCAACGATGTCGAAATCCATCAGGGGAACGCGGCTCTCCAAACCGAAAAGGGTGGCACCGCGTCGAGCCATGCTCTCCTGCATATCGACCCAGGGGAGATAGGCGCGGTCCGCCATGGCGTCACCCCTCTCGTTGATCTCCTCGTAGAGGATGGAGAGGCCCAGGTTGGACATGCCGATCTCGTAAGCGTCCGGGTAGACCAGCGCACAGGTGACCTCTGCGCGTTCAAAGGGCTTGCGGTAGGCATTGACCTCGATGCCGAGGTAGCGCCCCGGGCGGGTAACCCCCGCGATCTCCTCTCTCAAGAATATCTCAGTCTCCGCGCTCAAATCGTCCTCCATCCGATTTCCGGCACTCAGTCGCCTGGCCGACTCCGGGAGGCCAGGCCTGATACCCGTCCAAATTAAAAGGCGGCCTATAGCCGCCTCACGTATAACCATATTCCGGCTCGACGCCGGTGAAGGGGCCGTTGTCTTCCCTGCGTCCAGTATCTCTTACTTGTTGCGCAGAAAGACCGGGATGTCCAGCTCTTCGGATTCGAAGACCATGGTCTTCTCCGGAGGTGCCTCCGTCTTGGCCGCCCGGCGTCCCGGCTG
>Ga0209254_10005310_pt1 | contig 11854 bp, 12 predicted proteins | sample FrelakmetDIP11DI_FD_187148 | JGI IMG/M metagenome (GOLD analysis project Ga0209254, IMG submission 187148) | Freshwater lake sediment microbial communities from the University of Notre Dame, USA, for methane emissions studies - DIP11 DI (SPAdes)... | ecosystem: Environmental > Aquatic >... | reverse complement strand
GAACGACGTGGCGGATCACTGCACCATCTGCCACAAGTGCCTGAGCCCCTGCCCGGTCAACATCGACTTCGGCGAGGTGACCATGCGCCTGCGCCGCATCCTCGTGAGCCGCGGTCAGAAGCGCTCCAGCCCCGGGGCCTGGGCGGCCATGCAGTTCCTCAACACCTCAAATCCCCGCACCATTCGCTATCTGCGTCTCGGGCTCGCCCAGTGGGGCTTTGCCGGCCTGAACCTGGCCCATAGGGTCGCGCGCACCCTGGGTCTCACCCGCGGGCGCACTGCCCAGCCCGCCGCCACCACCGGCCGGCCGGCCCTGACCCGCCAGGTGGTGGACCTGGTGAGCCGACCCATCCGGGTGGAGCTTCCCAAGCGCACCTTCCGCCAGGTGCTGGGGCTGGAGGACCGGACCCAGGTGCCCATCCTGCGGGATCCCAAGGTGGCCCCCGAGGAGGCGGAGGCGGTCTTTTACTTCCCCGGCTGCGGGTCCGAGCGGCTCTTCTCCGACGTCGGGCTCGCTACCCTGGCCATGCTCTACGGGCACGGGGCCCTGACGGTGCTGCCCCCCGGTTATCTCTGCTGCGGCTATCCCCAGCGGGCGGCGGGGATGGAGGAGCGCGGGCGGCGCATCACCATGGACAACCGGGTGCTCTTCCATCGGGTCGCCAACACCTTGAACTATCTGGATATCCGCACCGTGGTGGTCTCCTGCGGGACCTGCATGGACCAGCTCTTGAAATACGAGTTCGCGGGGATCTTTCCGGGTTGCCGGCTGCTCGACATCCACGAGTGGCTGATGGAGCAGGGGGTGAGCCTCCAGGGGGTATCGGGCGTCCAGTATCTCTATCACGACCCCTGCCATAGCCCCATGAAGACTTATGCCCCCTTGAGGGTCGCCTCCAGTCTGATCGGACAGGAGGTCAGGCTCTCGGACCGTTGCTGCGGCGAGGCGGGGACCCTGGGTACGGCGCGGCCGGATATCGCCAACCAGCTGCGCTTCCGCAAACAGGAGGAGTTGACCGCAGGCATTCGGACCTTCACCGGCAGGGACCGGGTCGAGGGCGGCGAGGTCAAGCTCCTCACCGCCTGTCCCGCCTGCCAGCAGGGGCTCGCTAAGTACGCGGACGATACTGGGCTCAGTACCGACTACATTGTGGTGGAGCTGGCCAGACGCATGCTGGGTGAAAGCTGGCAACAGCGCTTCATCGAGCAGGTCCAATCAGGCGGCATCGAGCGGGTGCTCCTGTAGCTGCAGGGCGGAGGCCTGAAGGGCGTTTCGCCGTGTGCCCGTCACTGTAGTGGAAGCCCCAAGGGCGTTCGGTCATGCTACTTCGGATTCAAGCAGAGCCCCCAATCCGTGCTGGTGCTCCCCATGTCCCAGGGCCTCCGCAACCTGCTGACCGATCTCCCGCGGCCCGACGAGGGCGAGGTCTTCGAGGAGTTGGTGCGCCGGGGCCCGGTGCGCATCGAGCGGATCGTCAGCAGCACCCGCCCCGAACCGGTCCTCTACGACCAGACCCAGGACGAGTGGGTCTTGCTGCTACAGGGGGAGGCCAGGCTGTGGCTCGCAGGGGAGGAGGTGGGTTTGAGGACGGGCGATTCCCTCCTGATCCCCGCCCGAACGCCCCATCGGGTCCTGTCCACCTCGGCGGATCCGCCCTGTGTCTGGCTTGCGGTGCATATCGAGCCCGAATCGACCTGAAGCCGATGCCGGCCTCAGATCCCTAGCACGAGCTTGAGCAGCAGGAGCACGAGGGCCAGGATCCCGATCCCGTGCCAGATCCGGTCCCGGCGGTGCAACCATGCCTGCCGTCGGGTGACCTCGGCCCCCAGCGCCGGGTCGGCCGCCACGTCGGGGTCCAGGTAGATCTGCCGGTGTCGCAGCCCGATGGACTCCACGGCGGCGATCGCTCGGACCGGGTCAGTCCGATAGAGACTGGCGTCGATGTCGATGAGGCTCCGCCGAAGGGCGGTGTGGGCGTGCATCGCGGCCACGTCCAGGTCGTTGAACAGGGCGGCGTAGCGGATTCGCGGCTGGCGTGGATGTTTGCCCGAGTCGGGCTCCGCGAGCTCCGCGGGGAGGCGGTCTGTCCTGAAGAGGCGGACCCGGCCGGGGAAGTCCGGGTGGGTCTCGATCAGGAGGTAGCCCTGGCGCATCAGGCCAGGGTGGGGAGCGCTGCGGGTAAGGGGTGGGTGCCCCGGATCAGGCGGCCCGCGGGTACCGTTCGACCTCCCAGTTGCACTGCCGAATCAGGGCCTCGACGTAGCGGGCGAGGTGAACGCCGTTCTCCAGCTCGAAGGGTTTCCCCCGATCCCACTGCTCGGCCGCTTCGTCGGCGGCCAGCGGCAACCCTTGGCGGCAGAGCTCCCAGAAGGCTTGTGACTGATTGGTTGTCATGACACTGTCCTCGGAATCGGGTGTCTTGCGATGGGCTGGCCCCGTAGGCGCCCTTTGTCCTTGGCTCGGCAATATTCGCGCCGTTTGCGGGAAACCCTGGTCGGCAGACGCCTTGTCGCTTTTTTGATACCGTCCGTCGAATCGCTCGTAGGGGTTCTTGCAAGTGAAAGAATAGCTTACGCAGGATTTTTGTCACGGACTTCAGTCGAGATGTCATTTTTCTGCGACAAACGGTCTGGTCCCGTTTCGGCGCAACGTGCATCGAATCGTCACATTTCGCGAAGCGTTCCGACTCAACGCGTCATTCTGGGCCCCGAGCTTGGGCCTCCCTCAACCCGCCTCAATCCCGGGACAGGGGCCTGACCGTGTTGGGCAGATGCTCCTGGATCACGTCCGCTAGGGCCTCGATGGCGGCGGGACGCGGAAAGCTGCGTCGATAGACGAGGGAGATCCGACGGTACGCATCCGGCAGGTGCAGGGGGCGGGCAATGATCCCGCTGTCGGTCATCCAGCTCCCGCGGATGGCCAGCGCAGGCACCAGGGTACAGCCGAACCCGGCGCCCACCAGTTGCAGCAGGGTCTCCAGACTCGCTGCCCGCAAGTCCGCCATCTCGCCCTGGCCGGGCCGCTCGGCCAGATGGCAGAGGTCCATCACCTGGTGGGTCAGGCAGTGGCCATCCGCGAGCAGGAGCAGGTCGACGGTCTCCAGGTCCGTGGCAGTGATTGGGTCCTTGTTGTAAAGGCGGTGGTCCCGTGGATGGGCGAGCCAGAAGGGCTCGTCGAACAGGGGCAGGGCAGCGAACTCCGGCTCATCTGTGGGGGTGGCCAGCAGGGCGGCGTCGAGCTCATGGCGGTGCAGTCTGCCCAAGAGGGCGTCAGTCAATTCCTCGGAGAGGACCAAGGTGAGCTTGGGATAGGCGCGCTTGAGCGGCACCAGAACCAGAGGCATCAGGTAGGGGCTCAGGGTGGGTATGGCGCCGATCCGCAGGGGCCCCGCCATGGGATCCTGGTGGGCCCGCGCGACCTGTTCGATAACGTTTGCCTGCTCCAGGGCCAGCCGGGCGTGGGCGAGGATTGATTCCCCCACGGGTGTCACCTCCACGGACCTGTTGGTGCGCTCGAAGATGACGACCCCCAGCTCATCCTCCAGCTTTTTGATCTGACCGCTCAGAGTCGGCTGGCTGACGAAGCAACGGGAGGCGGCGCGCCCGAAATGGCGCGTCTCGGCGACGGCGACGATGTACTTGAGGTCACGCAGATTCACGGCGCCATGATAACGGAGTTCCCCGCGGATCTGGTCATTTGGAGGGGGCTCGGGGCTGTGGCGGATCGGATTTCGATGGCCGCTCCGGTGTTTGCGGGCCGAACCCTGTGCCTTCATGGGCGTCGAAACCGTGACCAGGTTCCGTTATGGTTGGAGACGACTCCTCCATCCCAGCCAGCCCAAGGGTGCATCGCCATGAGCAAACTCGACCAGCTGAAGACCATGACCACGGTGGTCGCCGACACCGGCGACTTCGAGACCATCGCCGAGTACAAGCCCCAGGACGCGACCACCAACCCTTCCCTCATCTATAAGGCGGCCCAGATGTCCCAATACCGGGAACTGGTGGAGGACGCCGTTATCTTCGGCAGCAAACGGGGGGCGGGGGATGCCCAGGCCCAGGCCCAATGGACCATGGACAAGCTGGCGGTGAATTTCGGGACAGAGATCCTGAAGATAGTCCCCGGCCGGGTCTCCACCGAGATCGATGCCCGCCTGTCCTTCGACACTGAGGCCACGGTCCGGCGTGCCGAGGGCCTGGTGGAGCTCTACCAGAAAGCGGGTATCGATCCCGGCACCCAGGTCCTGTTCAAGATTGCCTCCACTTGGGAGGGCGTTCGGGCCGCCGAGCGCCTGGAGGCCCGGGGGCTCCACTGCAACCTCACCCTATTGTTCAGCTTCGCTCAGGCGGTGGCCGCCGCCGAGGCCGGGGCAACCTTGATCTCCCCCTTCGTGGGACGGATCCTGGATTGGTACAAGAACGCCCAGGACCTGGCCGGCTATCCGGCGGACGAGGACCCGGGCGTGCTCTCGGTCACCCGCATCTACAACTACTTCAAGCGTTACGGCTACAGGACCGTGGTTATGGGCGCCAGCTTCCGTAATGCGGACGAGATTCTGGAGCTGGCCGGCTGCGACTTGCTGACTATCTCTCCCGCCCTGCTCGGGGAGTTGGCTGCCAGCGAAGGGGACGTGCCGCGCAAGTTGGATCCGGAGCAGGCCCTGAGCATGGACATACCCAGGGTCAGCTACGACGAGCGCACCTTCCGCTGGGAGCTGAACGAGGACGCCATGGCCACCGAGAAGCTCGCCGAAGGGATCCGACTGTTCGCCGCGGATACCCGCAAGCTGGAGCAGTTCGCCCATGAGGTGTGCCGCAACTGCTGATCCCGCTTGGCCTAGGCGCCTTTAAGGCCCCCCGTACCTCCCGGTAGGGGGGCTTTTTTTCGCTATGCGGATCGAGGTTGGGCGCCCATGGGTCTGGTTCAGGCCGACCCGTCAACTTTTCGGTGCCCCCGGCAAGACCTTTGATCTCGGTCAAGGATCAATATGTAGTGTCTTCTATACTAGGCGACACAACATCTATGGATTCGCCAGTGGATCTGCCCATGGGTACAGCGCTCAGCAACCTCGCCACCCTGCCCACTCGCATCAGAACGCGGGACGGCCGGGAGGTGCCCTTCGATGCGGCACGGATCCAGTCCGCCATCCTGCGGGCCGGCCAGGCGAGCGGGGAGTTCGGGGAGCTGGAGGCTGGGCTGCTCACCACCCAGGTGGTCAAGGTGCTGGCCCACCGCTACGGCGGCGGGCGTCTGCCGGATGTCGAGGGTATCCAGGACGTGGTGGAGCAGACGCTCATCGCGGCCAACCACTTCGAGACCGCGCGCTCCTACATCGTGTACCGGGAGCAGCATTCCCGCCTGCGCGACGAACGCCGCACCCTGGTGGACGTGGCGGCCTCCATCGACGAGTACCTGGACCGCTCGGACTGGCGGGTGGCGGCCAATGCCAACCAGGGTTACTCACTCGGCGGGCTCATCCTCAACACCTCCGGCAAGATGATCGCCAACTACTGGCTGTCCCACGTCTACCCGCCTGAGGTCGGTCAGGCCCACCGGGACGGCGACATCCACATCCATGACCTCGACATGCTCTCCGGCTACTGCGCCGGCTGGTCCTTGCGGACCTTCCTCGCCGAAGGTCTGAACGGGGTGCCCGGGCGGGTGGAGGCGGGGCCGCCCCGGCACCTGTCCTCCGCCGTGGGACAGATCGTCAACTTCCTCGGGACCCTGCAGAACGAGTGGGCGGGGGCCCAGGCCTTCTCCAGCTTCGACACCTACATGGCCCCCTTCGTGCGCAAGGACGGGCTCGGCTACCCCCAGGTTCGCCAGTACATCCAGGAGCTGATCTACAACCTGAACGTCCCCTCCCGGTGGGGCACCCAGACCCCCTTCACCAACCTGACCTTCGACTGGGTCTGCCCCGAGGACCTGCGGGATCAGGTGCCCGTCATCGCCGGTGAGGAGCAGCCCTTTACCTACGGCGAGCTCCAGGCGGAGATGGACCTGATCAACCGCGCCTACATCGAGGTGATGAGCCAGGGGGACGCCAAGGGACGCATCTTCACCTTCCCCATCCCGACCTACAACATCACCCCCGACTTCCCCTGGGAGGGGGAGAACGCGGACCGGCTTTTCGCCATGACCGCCAAGTACGGGCTCCCCTATTTCCAGAACTTCATCAACTCGGAGCTGACTCCCAACATGGTCCGCTCCATGTGCTGCCGGCTCCAGCTGGACCTCAGAGAGCTGCTCAAGCGCGGCAACGGCCTCTTCGGCTCCGCCGAGCAGACCGGATCCCTGGGGGTGGTCACCATCAACTGCGCGCGGCTGGGGTTCGTCCACAGGGGTGATGAGGCGGGTCTGCTGCGGCGTCTGGATGCCCTGCTGGACCTGGCCCGCAACAGTCTGGAGATCAAGCGGAAGGTCATCCAGCGTCACCTGGATGCCGGGCTATTCCCTTACACCAAACGTTATCTTGGGACCCTGCGTAATCACTTCTCCACCATCGGGGTCAACGGCATCAACGAGATGGTGCGCAACTTCACGGCGGATCGGGAGGACCTCACCACCGAGTGGGGCCAGGCCTTGGCCTGCCGGCTTCTGGACCGCGTGCGGGCGCGGATGCAGGAGTTTCAGGAGTCCACCGGACATCTGTACAACCTGGAGGCCACGCCGGCGGAGGGCACCACCTACCGCTTCGCCCGGGAGGACCAGAAGCGTTTCCCCACCATCCTCCAGGCGGGCACCCTGGATGCGCCCTACTACACCAACAGCTCCCAGCTCCCGGTGGGCTACACGGACGACCCGTTCGAGGCGCTGGCGATGCAGGAAAACCTGCAGTCCAAGTACACGGGGGGGACCGTCCTCCACCTCTACATGAGTGAGCAGATCTCCAGCGTCGAGGCCTGCAAGCGCCTCGTGCGCCGGGCGCTCACCAACTTCCGGCTGCCCTACATCACGGTGACCCCGGTCTTCTCCATCTGCCCGCGGCACGGCTACCTCGCCGGGGAGCACGAGTTCTGTCCCGTCTGCGACCAAGAGCTGATCGCCCGCAAGCAGGCGGAGGCGGGATCGGTCGCAACTGAGCACGCATGAGGGAGCGAAAGGGGGCGACGGCCAGTCCGTCGGGCCCAGAGCAGCATCGGGCTGCTGGAAACCACAACCGCCATCAGGAGAGGAGTCGTCGACAATGTCACAGGTTCTTGAGCTAAAGACGGAAGAGCGGACCCGGTGCGAGGTCTGGACCCGAGTCATGGGCTATCACCGTCCGGTGGCGGCATTCAACGCGGGCAAGCGCTCGGAGCATCGGGAGCGGCGACAATACAGCGAGGCGCCCCGGGGCCGGGGTCCGGTCGTCCCGCTTCGGTGCGCGGCCGCTTAGGCGCCGAGGGACCCGATCCATGGGGCCGCTGCGGGTCGGGGGGCTGACGCCCCTCACCACCATCGACTTTCCGGGCGAGCTGTCGGCGGTGGTGTACTGTCAGGGCTGTCCCTGGCGCTGCCCCTATTGCCACAACGGGCATCTAGTTCCTGCCCGTGGGGCAGAGTCGATCCCCTGGAACCAGGTGCTCCAGTTCCTAAGCGCGCGTCGGGGGCTGCTGGACGGGGTGGTCTTCAGCGGCGGCGAGCCCACCCTGCAATCGGGGTTGGAAGACGCGATCGGGCAGGTTCGCGGCCTGGGCTTCAAGGTCGCCCTGCACACCGCGGGACCTTATCCAGAGCGCCTGCGTCGCGTGCTTCACCTGCTCGACTGGGTTGGCCTGGACATCAAGGCCATGCCGGGGGACTACGCCACCGTCACCGGTGTTCCTGGATCCGGCGAGCGGGCCTGGGCGAGCCTCAGGCTGCTGCTCGACTCGGGGGTGGCCTTTGAGGTGCGGACCACGCCGATGCCAGGTCATGAGGGGCCGGAGGATCTGGGGCCCCTCACGCGCTGCCTGGCCGCGTCCGGAGTCGCCAATCACCGCATCCAGGTCTGCAGGACTAGTGACATGTTGGATCCAGGCCGTTTCGCCTGAGCGGCAGCCGGAGCCTCGGCCAGGCTACGCTGGGTTTGGGTAGGCACCAGCGCCGCCGAGGCAGCACCTCGTGTAAGCCTCAGGGGTGATGGCCAATGGCTTTGTCGGTGAACAGATAGTCTTTCAGCTCCTTATCGAAGGTCGGGTCCTGGCGGCGGATCCACTCCAGCACCATGGCCGCGTGCTCCTTCTCCTCGTCTCGGTTGTGGGCCAGGATGGCCTTGAGCTCCGCATCCCTACAGGCATCCACCCGCTGGTTGTACCAGTCCACCGCCTCCAGCTCCTCCATGAGTGAGATGATGGCCCGGTGCATGTCACGGGTCTGGTCCGAGAGCTCGGTGACGGGCTCGTGGTATCCCTCGTTCGCCATTGGGGTCTCCTGCAAGGTTTGGTAAGGGATTGGGCGGACCAATTGTCGGCGGGCCAAACGCCCGAGGCAAACTGGCACCTAAGGTGCCGAGGCGGGGGCCTCTGGGCATTGACCGAAACGGCGGGCAAAAAAAAGCGCGACTGGCGTCGCGCTTCAAAGTTACCACCAAAGGAGGATGGAGGAGTGCACTGAAGCAGTGAGCTTCAGTACATCAACAGTTTCTGAAATACTGGTCGACTTGTCAACCCCTCATTTCCGAAGCCCGAGACGCTGGGTGCTCGAATCCGCCACAGCTCGCTACCCTTGCATTGGTGGAGGTTGATTTCTTCGCCCTCCGCCGAGACCCTGAGCAGCAGTGCTATTAACGGAGGATTTCGCGATGGCGGCTGAGCAAGCGACCTTGGGCGGCGGGTGTTTTTGGTGTCTGGATGCGGCTTACCGGGGCCTCGACGGGGTCTTGGCGGTGATGTCCGGTTACGCGGGTGGCCAGGTCGAAGACCCAAGCTACCGTCAGGTGTGCGCCGGGAACACAGGTCACGCTGAGGTGGTGCAGATCACCTTTGACCCGGCTGTCATCGACTACGAGGCCCTGCTTCGGGTCTTCTTCACCCTTCATGATCCCACTACCTTGAACCGCCAGGGCGCCGATGTGGGCACCCAGTACCGCTCGGTGATCTTCTGGCACTCCGAATCCCAGCGGGAGACCGCGGAGCGGCTGATGGCCCAGATGTCCGCGGAGCGCCGGTGGGCCGATCCCCTCGTCACGGAGCTGGCCCCAGTCCCTCGCTTCTACCCGGCGGAGGCCTATCACCAAGACTACTTCCGCCAAAACCCCAACCAGGGCTATTGCCAGGTGGTGATCGCACCCAAGCTCGCCAAGATCCGCGAACGGCATCTCGACTTGTTGAGTGCGCAGGCGCCCCGGTCCGCCCGGTCCCAGAGGTAACCCAGGATGTAACCCCAGGTGTAACAAGTTGTAACAGCAGCACAATTAGCACTTGCTAAATTAGAAACCGCTAATATAATTGCACCCATCTTAACCACAAAGCGTTTCTATAAGGAGCTGTATCATGGGTATTCTTGGTGTACTTGCCTCCGTTGCACTGCTGGTTGGTGGTGTGCAGACCACGATGGTTCTGTCCGAGAACGACCGTCTCGCCGCCGAGGAGTCCAAATCCCCGGTTGTCGAGGTCCAGGCGATTCAGACCGCCACCAGCACGTCCAACCCCTTCGAGCTCTGAGCGTCGCTCGAGACTCGTCCAGCAGGCTCCGGAGCCGTAAGGCTCCGGGGCCTTTCCTTTTTGGGGCCTAAACTGCGACTGGGTTAACTCGGCCGAATCGTTGGCCTGCGGACTCCTGGGGTATGCTTGATCCTGGTTCACCGGACCTAGAGAGCCTGGTCCGACACTGGGAATGTCCATGTCAAAAACCGAGGAAACCATCCGCTTCACCGTCTCGCTACCCCGCCCGCTGTTGGACGAGCTGGATCGGCGCCTGGTCCACCAGGGCTACGCCTCACGCTCCGAGCTGGTGCGGGACCTGATCCGCGAGCGCCTGGTGGAGCAGGCCTGGGAGGAGGGCGACCAGGAGGTGGCTGGTGTACTCACCATCGTCTATGACCACCATCAGCGGGAGCTGAACCAGCACATTCTGGACATCCAGCACCGCCAGTACGTCCACGTTGTCGCCAGCACCCATGTCCACATGGACCACCACAACTGCCTGGAGACCATCATCATCCGCGGTCTACCCGCGGAGATCGAGCGCCTCAGCTTGGAGATCGGCGGCCTCAAGGGGGTGCGTTTCTCGGACCTGACCCGTGCCTCCAGGCTCGGGCATTGACTTGACTGGACGCGCCCCCGGGTGGGTCCTGGCCCTCCTGACCCTGGGGGCCCTGTGCGTGCCCTTAGCCCTCGTGAGCGACAACTGGTGGGCCGCGTTGGTCCTGGCCCTGGTGCTTGGCCTCGGGACCCTGTACGCCCTGCACATCAGCGCGGCGAACCGCCGCCTGTTGGCCGCTCAGGAGGAGCTGCGGCGGGCCCAGGTCGACCAGCAGCGTGCCTTCGACGACCTGGAGGCGGCCAATCGGGGCCTGGAGGCCGAGCGTGCCAAGCTCCAGGGCATCACCGAGACCGCCGTGGACGGGATCTTCCTGCTGGATCCGGAGGGTCGGATCGTCTATGCCAACCCGGCGGCGGAGCGCATCCTGGGTTATGGGGCCGGGGAGCTGGTCGGTCGCGACGCCCACCTCAGCCTCGCGACGTCGGAGGCGCGGGAGCAGGCCCAACTGGCCTACCGGCGCTTCGCCCGCGACGGGAAGAGCCGCATCCTTGGGGCCACGCGCTCCCTTATGGCGGTACGTCGGGACGGCACCCAGGTCCCGGTGGAGCTGTCGATCGCCAAACTGCGTCTGGACGGGCAGCCGCACGCCATCGGCGTGATGCGTGACGTCTCGGCGCGGCTTCGCATGGAGCAGGAGCTCGACGAGAGCCGGGGAAACCTCCAGAGCCTGGTGCAGGAGAACCGCGCCGGGATCCTGGTTCTGGACGCCCAGTGCCGGGTGCGGTTCGCCAATGCCGCCGCCGAGTCCCTGCTCGCGTGCGGTGACCAGGGTCTGGTGGGGACCGATTTCCCTGTGTCCACTGCCGTCGGTGGCCTGGATGGCCACCCGAGCGAGATTCCCATCAACCGGCACGACGGCACCCCGGGGACTGCCGCGGTGTCGGTTACCGAGACCCGCTGGCAGGGGGGCTTCGCCTATCTCGTCATGCTCCATGACATCACGGAGCGCAAGGCGGCGGAGCAGCGGATGCACCAACTCGCCTTCCAGGATGGACTCACCGGGCTGCCGAATCGGGGGCTGTTCTCCGACCGACTGGACCAGGCCATCGAGCTGGCCCAGCGGGAAGGGAAGGGTCTGGCCCTGCTCTTCATGGATCTGGATCGGTTCAAGGAAATCAACGACACCCTGGGGCACGGTGCCGGGGATCACCTGCTGCGCACCGTGGCGGAGCGCCTGCGGGGACTCCCGCGCGCATCCGATACCATCGCCCGCATGGGCGGAGACGAGTTCACCGCCATCTTCTATGACGTGCCGGATCCCCCTGCTGCCGAGCGCCTGGCGCGGCGGGTTCTGGACGCCTTTGAGGAGCCCTTCGACCTCGAGGGGGCCGTCTTTGCCTTGACCCCGAGCATCGGCGTCACGCTCTATCCCACCCTGGCAACGGATGCGGATGTGCTGCTGCGCCAGGCGGACTCCGCCATGTACGAGGTCAAGCGCCGGGGTGGCAACGCCTACCGCCTCTACAGCCCTCAGATCACCCTGGTCAGGCGTTCCCGTCTAGTCCTGGAGAAGGAGCTGCGGGCCGCCCTGCGCGACGGCGACTTCACCCTGTTCTACCAGCCCCAGGTGGAGCTCGGCTCCGAGCGCTGGGTGGGCTGCGAGACGCTGCTGCGCTGGAGCCA
>Ga0209254_10005309_pt1 | contig 11855 bp, 8 predicted proteins | sample FrelakmetDIP11DI_FD_187148 | JGI IMG/M metagenome (GOLD analysis project Ga0209254, IMG submission 187148) | Freshwater lake sediment microbial communities from the University of Notre Dame, USA, for methane emissions studies - DIP11 DI (SPAdes)... | ecosystem: Environmental > Aquatic >... | reverse complement strand
TATATTTGTTTATGTTGACGAGCTAAAACCGGGTCGCATGTTGCAATATTTAAAGAGCGCACTACGAAAAGTGGGGAGTGCAAGTGGTTATGAGGGCACGCAAGTTTTCGAACAGTACTACCAAGTAGTTGACCTGATCAGGATCTATTTAAGTATCTTAAAAAAAAGAGCCGAAGGATTACTTCTAGAAAATATCGATGGGGTTACACTGGGGAGACCAGTAAAGTTTTCTGACTCGGTGGAGAAGGACCGGCTAGCGGAAGGCACTCTGCGACAGGCTGCCATTGCTGCAGGCTTTCGGGAGGTGAGCTTCGAATATGAGCCCGTAGCGGCTGCTTTGTATTACGAAAAGATGTTAGACCGAAGCCAGAACGCTTTGATCTTCGATTTTGGCGGCGGTACATTGGATATTGCTATTATGCGTATAGGCGATCCACATAAGCGGCATTTATACGCCAGCGGTGGGATTGATATCGCCGGTAGTGATTTTGATAGGGCGATAATCCAGGAACGGTTATTGCCAAATTTTGGACTCGAACAGGCCAGCCATCACCCCGAGATATTTGAGTTGATCCAAGCAGTGCCAGACTGGGTGGCCTTGCCGGATTTGAGCACTCCACAAAATCGCTACAATCTCGAGCATGCGATCCAGAAGGGGATTGCCCCGGTTCGTTTGAAGACCTTACAATCCCTGATCTTCAATGACCTGGCATTCTCTTTTTATAACCAAGTAGAGTCTTCTAAGATTGCATTATCCGACCAAGGCGCTACGGTGATCGAGCTACTTGGAAAAGATGTCAACCTTTGGGAGTTGTATACTCGCTTCCAATTTGAAAAAGATATCCGTCCATACCAGGTCCAGATCGAGACTGTTTTGCTCGATACTTTGGAAGCCTCCGGCCTAGAACCTGAGCAGATTGATGTGGTTGTCAAGACGGGTGGATCTTCAAATATACCTTTGTTCTCGAATATGCTGCAGTCGATCTTTGGAGTAGAGCGGGTTAAAGCCTCGCATTCTTTCAGTAGTGTGACTGCAGGTCTAGCAATATGTGCGAGAGAAAACTGGTAGGTTTGTGGTTCTCATCGGACGGTAAGTGTGGATATCTCATATAATGGAGCAATCCGGGTATAATTGTGTGAATATGTTTCTTCCAACTACACGCCAGGAAATGAACCTTCTGGGCTGGAACCAGTTAGATGTAATCCTGGTTACCGGAGATAGCTACATCGATAGCCCTTTTATCGGCAGCGCTGTAATTGGGAAAGTGCTCGCACAGGCTGGATATCGAGTGGGGATCATCGCTCAGCCTGAGATCGATTCCGGAGCCGATATCTGCCGGTTAGGTGAACCCGTGCTATTTTGGGGGGTAACCGGCGGAAGTGTCGATTCGATGGTCGCAAATTACACAGCCCTAAAGAAGAAAAGGAAGAGCGATGATTACACTCCGGGCGGGGTAAATAATCGGCGACCAGATCGAGCGTTGATTGCCTATTCCAACCTGATCAGGCGCTTCTTCAAGCATACCAAACCGATTGTGTTAGGAGGCATTGAAGCGAGTCTGAGACGGATTGCCCACTATGATTACTGGTCGGATCGTATACGTGGATCGGTGTTATTTGACGCGAAAGCGGACTATCTATTGTATGGATTAGCGGAAAAATCTGTCCTGGAGATGGCAGCAACATTGGGAGCTGGAGCACTTACCAATGAAAATGTTCAAAATGTGCGTGGATTGTGCTATATCACCAAAGAGAGCAGGGAGGGTTACCTGGACTTACCAGCTTACGAGACGGTCGCGGAGGACAAGAATGCCTTTATCGATATGTTCCACGCTTTTTACCACAATAACGACCCAATTACAGCTAAAGGGCTGTGCCAAAAACACAGGGATCGTTATCTGATCCAAAACCCGCCGAGCCTCTATGTGAGCCAACCAGAATTGGATGCAATCTACAATTTGCGTTATGAGCGCCTTCAGCACCCATATTACGAAAAGCAAGGAAAAGTAACGGCTCTCGATACGATCCAGTTTTCAATCTCCACTCACCGTGGATGCTATGGGGAATGTAATTTCTGCGCTATCGCGGTGCATGAGGGTAGAACGGTGCGCTGGCGAAGCCCCGAATCGGTTCTGGCTGAAGCAAAAGAAATAACCCAACATCCCGCTTTCAAGGGTTATATCCTGGATGCGGGTGGACCTACCGCTAATATGTACGGTTTTGAATGTAAGAAGAAGCTGGAACGAGGCAATTGCGAGAAGAAACGCTGCACATTTCCTGAAATTTGCCCATTGTTGAAAATCGACCACCAACCTCAGGTGAAGCTGCTTAAACAACTCCGGCATATTCAAGGGATCAAGAAAGTGTTCGTCGCCTCGGGGATTCGTTATGATCTGGTGCTAGCGGATCAGTCTAGCGGTCGAGATTATCTATGTGAAGTATTAGAACACCACGTATCAGGACAAATGAAAATTGCGCCAGAGCATACAGAGGAACGCGTGCTTCATTACATGGGAAAACCGGGTAAAGCTGCTTTGGAGAAATTCAAGACACAGTTCGATCAAATATCCCAGCAGGCTGGGAAGCACCAGTTTCTTACTTACTATCTAATTGCTGCGCATCCTGGTTGCACCGAGCAGAATATGGTAGATCTGAAAAGATATACCAGCCGAAAACTCAAAATCAATCCTGAGCAGGTGCAGGTTTTTACACCCACTCCCTCCACTTATTCTAGCCTCATGTATTATACCGAGATGGACCCATTCACTCGCGCTCCGATCTTCGTCGAAAAGGATTTAAGGCAGAAGGCGCGGCAAAAGGAAATCGTCACCGATAAGGTGTCTCAGAGACCTGCCAAAAACAAGTAGATTTCAAGTATATGGAAAAGCTCTTCGCGGTATGCGCGCCCGGACTTGAACCTTTCACTGCTCTGGAGCTGAGACAATTGGGTTTACTCCCTCCGGTCCAGGGAGATGCTGCACCGGAAACGAGTGGACGAGACAGGGCAGCACAAGTAGAAAATGGGGGCGTGAGCTTTGCCGGCGATTTAAAGGAGATCTATCTTGCGAATCTTCATTTGCGGACAGCCAGCCGAGTGCTGGTGCGACTGGGTGAATTTTATGCGGCGGCATTCTCAGAGCTGCGGAAGAAAGCGGGGCGTCTGGCATGGATGCGATATCTGAAACCAGGGCAACCAGTCGCAATCAATGTCGCCTGTCACCAATCGCGATTGTACCATTCAGACGCAGTCGCAGAGCGAATTGCCGGAGCTATCGGCGATTGTTTAGGCGAGCAGCCACAGGTTATTCGGCCAGATCCCGGCGTGTCGTACTCAAATGGGGAGACAAACCTCCAGCCCCAACTGGTAGTTGTCCGTTTAGTGCAAGATCTCTGTACAATCAGTATCGATTCGTCTGGAGAGCTTCTGCACCGGCGCGGGTATCGGCTGGCGACGGCTAAAGCACCTCTGCGTGAGACTCTGGCGGCTGGGGTGCTGCTGGCGTCTGGTTGGGACAAAATTTCACCGCTTATTGACCCATTCTGCGGTTCAGGAACGATTGCAATCGAGGCGGCGATGATGGCGCTGAGTATAGCACCCGGTCGCGACCGGCGTTTTAGATTCATGAGTTGGGAGAGTTATGCGCCTGCTCTATGGGAGGTTTTAACAGGAGAGAATGCACACCAAATACAAGGAAGAAGAACCGAAATTGGCAGCAAGCTAAACGTATCTGCCTCCGATCGAGACGCGGGCGCAGTACAGGCTGCGCTGGCTAATGCAACAAGGAGCGGAGTGGAAAACGATATCGAATTTTCCCACCGGGCTGTTTCTGCGATAGAGCCAATCGGTAGAGGTTGGATTGTAACAAATCCACCATATGGTTTACGGATCAGTGCAAACAAAGATCTACGCAACCTGTATGCCCAATTTGGAAATGTTCTGCGAGCGAAGTGCCCTGGATGGCATGTTGGTGTTTTATGCAGTGATTCCCGGCTGTTAAACAATCTGGGATTGCATCTGGATACGAGTCTTTCTTTGATCAATGGAGGGGTAAAGGTCAAGCTAGCACGCGGCATTGTTGAGTAATATAAAGCGCAATGATATGCGCACGAAAAGTAAATTTACCGATTTAAGCAAGGGTATAATTGGCACGCATTCGTTGGTAGGATTATGAGCATTTATTCGGCGAATCGGCCATTCAGGCAATCCCAGATAATCCTGCGTTGTTTCAGCTACTTGCGGCCACGGTGGAAGCTAACTGCCGGCGCTTATTTGATGATGTTTCTGATCGACGGTATCAGCATGCTCAACCCACAACTGATCCGCTGGACGATCGATAATGGCATGACAGCCGATAGTACCTATATCCTGAGTTTGGCGGTTGCTGCGCTGCTGGCGCTAGTGACTATCAAAGGAGTCTTCACCTATTTCGAAGGTCTATGGACCGAGGTAGCATCACAGGGCGTCGCCTACGATCTGAGAAACGAGATCCAGCGGAAGATCACTTATCTATCATTTTCATTTCATGACCAATCGGAGGCTGGCGATCTGCTTTCTCGCGCTGTCCAGGACGTAGAACGAATCCGTTTCCTGACCGGAAGAGCCGCCTTTCGGGTGATCGAAGGGATCGTCCTGATGGTATTAACCGCCATTGTACTGGTATATATGAGCCCGCAATTGGGTTTACTGGCAGTTGCCGCGCTGCCCGTACTGGCGATCCAGTCGATCCGTTTTGGGCGTATATTTCGCCCGCTGTCTGTGCGGATCCAGAAACAGCTCGCGGTGCTTACCACCCGTGTCGAGCAAAATCTACGAGGAGCAAGAGTGGTCAAAACCTTCGCTCAAGAAGAGGCCGAAATAGAGCGATTCGAAATCGAAAACAGGCGCTGGTTTGGTTTGTCGGCCGATTCCGCTCGCTTGCAATCCATACACATGCCGTTGCTATACTTAATTGCCAACATAGGTAGCGTGGCGATTTTGTGGTATGGAGGGACTATGGTGATTCAAGGACGACTGACGCTGGGAGAATTGGTGGCTTTCACCACTTATCTGGCGCAACTAGTGACTCCAGTGCGTTATTTAGGTATGATCCTACCCGCGATTGCGATGGCAGGTGCTTCGGCTGAACGTATTTTCGAGATTCTGGATACTGTCCCGGATGTTTGCGAAAAGCCGGATGCCCCAGCGCTCGAATTTTGCGAAGGTCTGGTTAGTTTTGAAAATATATCCTTTTCATACGGCAAACATAGCGATGTACTAAAGAATATTTCTTTTGAAGCACAACCTAATCAGGTGATTGCCCTGCTTGGTCCGACCGGGTCGGGAAAAACGAGTATAGTAAATCTAATACCGCGTTTCTATGATCCGACTTCGGGGTTTATCCGGATCGATGGTGTCAAAAACTGCGATGTGACCATAAATTCATTACGCAGCCAGATCGGGATGGTCTTGCAAGAAACAACCCTATTTGCTGCGTCAGTCCGTGAGAACATCCAATTCGGGAAGCCAGATGCCGTACAGGAAGAAATCGAGTCTGCTGCAAAGGAGGCTCAAGCGCACGAATTTATCATGAAAATGCCTCATGGATACGAAACGGAAGTTGGTGAACGAGGCATCACTCTTTCTGGCGGGCAGAAGCAACGGCTGGCAATTGCGCGCGCCATCTTGACCGATCCACGGATACTAATCCTGGATGACGCCACTTCGAGCGTAGATAGTGAAACTGAGTATCTGATCCAACTTGCTTTAGAACGCGTAATGAGCGGGCGCACAACTTTCGTCATTGCGCATCGGTTAAGCACAGTCCAACGAGCTGATTTGATCCTGGTGTTGGAGAAGGGCAGTATCGTCGCCCGCGGCAAGCATGAGGAATTATTAAAGGTCTCATCGCTGTATCAAAGCATTTATGACAAACAGCTTAAACCGAAAATGGAAGAAAGGGTCTGAGCGATGGGTTTTGGGATCGGGGTATCATCTCCGGGTATGGGTCCGCGCGGTGCGCTCGACCAGTTTTCAACTGGCGAAGACCGAGGCGGGCAGGTGTATGACCGGCGAGTATTCATCCGGCTACTTGCATATCTACGCCCATATTCCTGGCGGATGTCACTAGCGTTTTTGGCGATGTTGGCAGTTTCTGCGCTAACCTTATTTACGCCGTATTTGCTCAAAGTGGCTGTAGACCAATATATTTCCCAGGGTGATCAATATGGTCTCATGCGGATTTCGCTCTGGACAGCCGGAGCTTTTGTCGGGCTTTATTTTGCCACTGCCGGCGAGCAATATCTACTTTCCTGGGTCGGGCAACGGGTCCTGGCGAATTTACGCAGCACGTTATTCATCCATCTACAAAGACTTTCGCTAAGCTACCATGACACACATATTGTGGGTGTGACTGTATCACGAGTGATGAACGATGTAGCCACAATCAATGACCTGCTATCTCAAGGCGTGATAACCTTGATCGGTGATGCATTGATTCTGGTGGGGATTATCGTTATTATGCTGCTGATGAGCCCAAAATTGGCGATGATAACCTTCGCGGTCCTGCCTTTGATGGTGCTTTTGACGATGTGGTTTTCGAAACGCGCACAGGTGGCATTCCGCGAGACGCGCATCCGGGTGGCAAAAGTGGTTGGAGACCTGGCAGAGGATATCGCGGGAGTACGCGTGATCCAGGCTTTTGGGCAGGAAGATTCATCCCAGGAGCGGTTCATTCAGGTGAATGAAGCCAACCGCATGGCGAACATCAATGCCATGAACCTGTCTTTTATCTTTCTGCCATCGATCGAATTCCTAGGAATTTTATCCACTGCGATTGTGCTGTGGTTTGGCGGGCGGGCTGTAGCGCGCGAAGAAGTCACTTTAGGTGTGTTAGTGGCTTTCTTAGCGTATGTGACGCGCTTTTTCTCACCGATCCAGGAATTGAGCCGCATGTATACAACAATGCAAGCTGCCATGGCGGGTGGTGAGCAGGTGATCAACCTGTTGGATACTGTTCCGGATGTGCAAGATCAGGAGCAGTCGGGCGTAATGCCCCCTGTGGTTGGTCGAGTGAGATTGGAGAACGTCTCTTTCCGCTATCGTGAAGAATTGCCTGAGGTTTTACGGGATGTTAATTTGACTATCGAAGCAGGGCAGACTGTCGCGTTGGTAGGATCAACCGGCGCCGGGAAGACCTCTATCTGTAATTTGGTTGCCCGGTTTTATGATGTTTGTGCAGGACGGGTCACGATTGACGGAATCGATGTCCGGCAGGTTACACAGGCTTCACTGCACCGGCAAATTGGGCTGGTGCCGCAAGATTCATTCCTATTTTCTGGGTCGATTGCGGATAATATCCGCTTTGGTTGTCCGGATGCAGTAGACGAAAGTGTGATTCGGGCAGCTCAAATGGCGAATGCGCATGATTTTATTATGAGTAAGCCAGATGGATACCAGACACGGGTGATGGAGGGCGCATCCAACCTCTCGATTGGGCAAAGGCAGTTGATTTGTATTGCGCGTGCCATACTAACCGATCCACGCATCCTTATACTGGATGAAGCTACTTCGAATGTGGACAGTCTGACAGAAAGCCTGATCCAAGATGCGTTGCGCACACTTTTAAAAGGGCGTACGGCGGTAGTGATTGCTCACCGGCTGAGCACGATCCGGAATGCGGATTTGATCTGCGTGGTGCAGGAGGGTCAGATCGTGGAACAAGGCGGGCATGAGGAATTGCTGGCACGAGGCGAGGTCTACACTGCTTTATACAACCGCCAGTTCGCAAGTTGAAATTAAACTCTGCCAACAAGTTTTCAACAAAGATTTATCCCACAAGTTGGGTTACTTATGGGCTTGACCGTTATAATGGGACTATGGACCTTTTTACACATTCCATGCAAGAACGAATGAAAAGAGAAGCACCTCTAGCTGCTCGAATGCGTCCACGCACACTGAACGAATTTATCGGTCAGCAGGAGATAATCGGGCCGGGAAAGCTATTGCGGCGGGCGATTGAAGCTGACCGTTTGTTCTCTTCAATTATTCTGTGGGGACCACCGGGCACCGGGAAAACCACACTGGCAATGGTCATCGCCAACCAGACAAAAAGTCATTTCGAGACGCTCTCGGCCGTCCTGGCAGGAAAGCCCGAACTTCGGGAAGTGATCGATCAGGCATTAGAGCGGCGGAAACTTTATGGAGTAAAAACGATCCTTTTTGTGGATGAGGTGCATCGCTGGAATAAGGCGCAGCAAGACGCCTTATTGCCACATGTGGAAAATGGGACTGTAACGCTAATCGGTGCGACAACGGAAAACCCCTATTTTGAAGTGATTGGTGCATTGGTCTCACGGTCTCGTGTATTGCAACTGCGACCGTTAAACGACGAGGATGTTCGCCAGATTCTGATAAACGCTATTAATGATATTGAAAGAGGTTTTGGAGAGCGTCTGGTTCAAATCGACGAGGAGGCAATACTGCACCTGATCCGGGTAGCTGGCGGAGATGCACGCAATGCTCTTAACGCACTCGAGCTGGCGGTAGAAAGCACGCCAGCGGGCGATGATAAGAAAATTCATATTACAGTGGAAGTAGCCCAAGAATCGATCCAACGCAGGGCGGTGCTGTATGATAAAGATGGCGATGCTCATTATGATACGATCTCAGCTTTTATTAAATCAGTACGCGGCTCTGACCCAGACGCAGCCCTGTACTGGTTAGCGAAAATGCTTTATGCCGGTGAAGATCCCCGGTTTATTCTAAGAAGGCTGATCATCCTGGCCGGCGAAGATATCGGTCTTGCCGATCCGCAGGGTTTGGTGGTCGCCAATGCAGCTGCTCAGGCATTCGACTATATCGGCTTGCCAGAAGGGATTTTTCCGCTGGTCGAAGCAACGTTATATTTATCCACCGCTCCAAAGTCGAATTCAGGACTTTCTTATTTTAAGGCTTTCCAATTGATCGAACAGCAGGGGGTCCTATCAGTCCCGCAACATTTGCAAGACAAAAACCGCGACTCGCAGGCATTGGGTCATGGTAAAGGTTATCAATATCCACACGATGCGCCAGATCACTTCTTGCCTCAACAGTACCTGCCTCATGATTTATTGGGGACCTATTTTTACCAACCTTCCGGTCAAGGTTATGAACAAAAGGTAGACGAGCGACTCGGACTGTGGAGAGAGGCGCAGCGGAAAGCTTTAGGGATTACCAGGTCAGAGCTGCCGCCCGATTTGAGCGAGGCAGAGATCAAAGAGATTAAGAGCAAACATGGGAAGTCATAGGTAGCAATATTATGCCAATTTTCTTGTTGATCCGGCATGGCGAAAACGATTATGTCAAGAAAGGCCTTATGGCAGGGCGCTTGCCGGGAGTACATCTGAACAAAAAAGGGCAAGAGCAGGCTACAGCGGCGGCAGAACAGCTGGCTGGAGCGCCGGTAAAGGCTATATATTCGAGCCCTCTGGAAAGAGCGTTAGAGACAGCTCAACCGATCTCACGGGTGCTATCATTACCCGTGATCACCCGGTCAGGTCTGATTGAAATCGATGTCGGCGAATGGCAAAACCAGAGTTTGAAGCAGCTCAATCGGGGAAAACTCTGGAAAATCGTATGCAATGCACCTTCGAGGATGCAATTCCCTGGGGGCGAAACATTTGCGGAAGCGCAAATCAGGATCTGCAATGAGATTGAGACGCTTTCGAGGGAGCATGAGCCGAAAGACTTGATTATTTGTGTTTCCCATGCTGATCCGATTCGTCTGGCAGTTGCATATTTCGTTGGTTTACCCCTGGATTTGTTTCAACGCTTGTATATAGCTCCTGCTTCTTTTACTGTCCTGGATATCCGGGAAGGCGGGAGTAGATTACTGACTCTGAATTATGAAATTTCTTTTACTTTGCCCAGTGCATGATTCTGGTATACTAAAACCGATCGGGAGAAGATATGGCTGACGAAGAAATTGAACTGCGACCGATATCGCACATCACCATAGACGCAATTGGTCAACCTGGTAAGCGGGTTTTTTATCTTCAAGGATGGCAAGGATTGCGAAGCGTTACTTTGATTGTAGAAAAAATCCAGGTTCAATCGTTGGCTATCGGTCTGGAACAATTCATGACCGAAGTTAATCAACAATTTCCTGATTTGGCCGAGATGAACGACGAGTATGACGAAGACCAGATGCGTATTCGACCACCGTTAGATCCACTCTTCCGGGTTGGTGAATTGGGCTTGGGGTATGATGCAGAGAATGACCTGGTCGTATTGGTGGCACGGGAAGCAGTTGCCGAAGACCAGGATCCAGCACAGGCAAAATCGGTTCGCTTTTGGTGCTCGCGAGCACAGGTTCGGGCAATGTGCCGCTGGGGGATGCAAGTAGCATCACAAGGGAGACCAATTTGTCCTCAATGTGGAGAACCTATGGATCCTGAAGGTCATTTCTGTCCGAAAAAGAATGGGCATAAACACTGATGTCCTGAACGCGTTGCAATATGGCGACCTCACAGTGCGGGGCGAGTTTCTATGGGGTTCAAATTACACCTTCCTGGCTCAGGTTGAATACAAGACGCTTTCATTGAGGGGTGTCTATAAACCCAACCGCGGTGAAAGACCTCTTTGGGATTTCCCTGCAGCAAGCTTGGCGAGGCGAGAAGTTGCAGCATTCCTGGTGAGCGAAGCGTTGGGCTGGAATTTAGTGCCTCCAACTGTTTATCGCGAAAAAGGACCTTTGGGAGCTGGTAGTCTGCAGTTATTTGTTGAGCACGACCCCGAGAAACATTATTTTAATTTCTCGGCTGAGGATCGCCAAAGATTACGCCCGGTTGTCCTTTTTGATCTTATCGTCAATAATGCTGACCGGAAAGGTAGCCACGTGTTGCTAGGTCCACAAAATCACTTGTGGTGTATCGATCATGGGCTATGTTTTCACGTGGAAGATAAACTGCGGACTGTGATTTGGGATTTTGTCGAAGAGCCGGTTCCGGATCGGTTTTGCGCAGACCTGATGGAATTCAGAAATTGCTTACAGCCCTCTGGCAAGAACCTTCATGGTCTGTCAGAGCAACTGGCGACCTATCTGAGTCGAGGGGAAATCATTGCGCTGGCATCGCGCGCAGAGAGATTTGCAGCAAATAAATCCTTCCCTGCGCCAGATCCAAGCCGGCGACCGTTTCCCTGGCCACAAATATGAGATTTTGATACAAGAGGTTAAATTTGAACATGAAACGGGAGGCACGATGAGACATATTAAACTGGCTTTTATCGGATTCGGGAATGTGGGCAAAGCGTTAGCGCGTTTATTTTTGACCAAGCGAGAAGAATTAATCGAATCTTACCAGATTTCATACTCTATAACGGGTATCGCTACTTCGAAGCACGGTATTGCGATTGATCTGGATGGAATGAACCTCGACCAGAGTCTTCGGGTAGTCGATTTGAAATCCTTAAACAAGGGATTTCTTATAGAAAATCCATTCGACTTTATCAAGAAATGCCAGGCTGATGTTTTGTTTGAGAATACACCTGTCAATTATGATACCGGGCAGCCGGCGGCTGATCACTTAAGAGCCGCGCTAGAGTCAGGGATGCACGCAATCACTGCCAATAAAGGACCGGTAGTACATGCTTACCAAGAACTGACCGAGTTAGCCCGGCAGAAACAGCGGAAGTTTTATTTTGAATCAGCGGTGATGGATGGCGCGCCCATATTTTCGTTGTTTAGAGAGACGCTTCCGGGCGCCAGATTACTGTCTTTTCGCGGCATTTTGAATTCAACGACTAATATGATTTTGACTCTGATGGAACAAGGAAAAACCTTTAAGGAGGCTGTGGCTTATTGCCAGGAGATCGGAATTGCAGAAACAGACCCCAGTGG
>Ga0209254_10005308_pt1 | contig 11856 bp, 10 predicted proteins | sample FrelakmetDIP11DI_FD_187148 | JGI IMG/M metagenome (GOLD analysis project Ga0209254, IMG submission 187148) | Freshwater lake sediment microbial communities from the University of Notre Dame, USA, for methane emissions studies - DIP11 DI (SPAdes)... | ecosystem: Environmental > Aquatic >... | reverse complement strand
CTTGACATAGATGAATCCCGACTGCATTGCCTCCTTTGCATTCACACCATACATCCTGGCTATTGCAGTAACGATGGCCATAGCAAGAAGTGTCTTACCGCAACCCGGAGGGCCGAAAAGCAAAGCACCTTTCACCGGCTTCTTGGAATAGAATGCGTATAGTTTTTTCAACTGGTGAGGCCCCTCGATGATTTCGCGCATTATGCGCTTTGCCTCTGACAAGCCACCCACGTCTTCCCATAATACCTCTTTCCAGTCATTCAAAGTGTAACTCGTCTCAATATTCCCCAGATTTTTAATTATAATAGCGTTAAAGAGATCGAGCACCACGCGGTCACCTTTCTTCACATCCCCAAAACGACCCTTGTAAGAGACCGATTTGCCGCTTCCAATTGACACCTCACAACTCTCCTCATCAACGATTTCAGTTATGATACCAATATTCCCGGCCACGATACCTTCTGTCTTATCAACTATCTGCTTCGTTGAGGGAGACAGCCTGACCATGTCGCCCGGGAACAATTTTCCGTGCAGGTGGACGGGGAATATGACTTCCACAAGCCGGCCTTCAAAGTGCAATACTGCGGTGCCATAGCGGTCACGGTTCATAGCATCACGATCTTTCAGAAGCAGATCGTCAACGCTGTAATCACTCCTTTTGCCATCAGTAAAGTCGACCGTAACCCACCCGGGTTTCGGTTTTCCCTTTATCTCTCCTTCAGCAATGGATTCATGAGCTCGCCTGCTCTCAGGCTTAATGCGTACTATCAGGCCGGTTTTGAATTCGCTATGACCTGCATTGTTCCTGAAGTAATTGCCATGGTCAGCCCACACACCCGGATCATTCATATAGGTCTTGATAACAGTGGCGAGAGGAAGCGGTTCCCTTGTAAGTGCTTCGAGCATGTCGCGCTGTTCAAATAGTTTTTCTTTTGCCCTGGCCAGGGTGTTCGTCATCTCATCAATCTTGACATTCAGCTGAACTATTTGTTGTTCAAGTTCAGCTGACTTAGCCTGCAGCCTTTCGGCAGCAGCAGTCTTCTGTTGAACCAGCTTTTTTGTGTTATCAAGCTCCTGGTTCATTTTTCTTACTATTTCGCCGGGTGATGGGTTGCTGTTTTCTTCCATAACCAGATTTATGTCCTGACTGAATTAATTATCTCCATACTTTTCCACTGAGCACAGCGCGTCTTCATGCTGTATATTAAAATCTCTTATATTTTGCAGATGACGGGGATCAAGTCCTGTATGACGTATGCCCTCCATTATATCATTGAATTCCTTCGTGTGCTTTATGGTAGTTGGCCGCGGCTGAGACCAGGGGATTTTAATATCCTGTACAATTTTCGATCCGTTGCTTCCGCCGTTCTGATAGTACTGAGACAATACTATGAGCCGTGTTCCCATAAAAATTGCCTCTTCAAGATCATGGGTAATGAAGAGGATGGTCTGTTCCGTCTGTCCCCACAGTTCCTGGATGAAAATCTGCATGGCTTCACGTGTACCCACGTCAAGCGCACCAAGAGGCTCATCCATTAGCAGGATTTGGGGTTTCATGATCATAGCCTGTGCAATAGCGACCCGTTGGCGTTGCCCTCCTGATAACTGGTGAGGATACTTGTCTGCGTGGTCCAGCAAGCCGACCTTCTCCAAAAAATGATCCGCCTCTTCCCGGAACTTTTTTACTCTCTTCCGATAAACAAAAGGCAATATTTTCCTTATCCAGATATGAGCAAGGCTGAATTGTTCGAGCTCCAGACCAAACATCACATTATCCCGGACGTTCATGAAATCAAACAAGGAGTACTTCTGGAAAACAATTCCACGACGGCGGTCAGGACGTTTAATGATATTCGCCTCCATGGCAGCAACACCCCTGCTGGGTCTTTCAGATCCGAGAACCATGCGCAGCATTGTTGACTTTCCGCACCCGGTGGGACCCACGATAGTGACAAACTCTCCTTTACGAATACGAAGACTTATATCATTAAGTATGACTCGTCCGCTATATTCCTGGTATGTGTTGAACAACTCAATAACATACTTCCTGTCAATGTATTTTTCCATAAAACAAAATCTCTACTTGTTCAACCACTGATATTTACTTTTGATCCAGGAGCGAAATGCCATATCGACAAAAAAGGCCAGCATACTGATCCAAACCACATAGGGAAAGATTGTCGCCATATCCATATACCGGCGGACAACAAATATCCGGTAACCAATTCCTGCTTCAGCTGCCAGCGCCTCGCCAGCGATAAGAAACAGGATGACTGACTTGAAGTTCAACCTTACGGTGTCAAGTACCTTGGGGATGATTTGCGGATATATTATCCTGAAAACAATCTCTGACTGGCTTGCTCCCAGTGTCATGCCCTTGACGAGTTGCTCATCATGAACTTCTTTAACTTTGAGATAGGTGTCAAGTATTACCGTTGGAGCCACACCGATAACAATTAATGCAATTTTTGAAGTCTCCCCAAGACCAAATACAATAAAGAGTATGGGCAAGACTGCTATTGCGGGTACCTTATCAAAGAAGAGTACGAACCTGTACAACAGCTTCTCCGCATAGGGGAATGCGCCCATGAATAATCCAATATATATGCCTGCGAAGATGAACAGCATCGCTATCAGAATACGTTTGCCGCTGGCTTTCGTATCCAGCCAGAGGAGAGATTCTCCCTGTTTCAGGTACTCTCTGGTAGCACTGTTCTTCCATCTTTCATAAATGTTAACCTTTCCCCCTTCAACCCGGGCCTGCTTGTCCCTACTGCGAGCTTCACTGAATGTTTTTGGCAAGTCATTTACGATTATTTCTCCATCGGCATCGTACTCCTCCCTGATAGTCACATCAAAAACAGTTTTCCTGAAACCATTCCATAACTGTTCTCCTGTCGGAACAAGCTTGTCCTGAGGGTTCTCTGCATGCCTCTCAACAGAGGTATTATAATAGAGCTTAATGCAGAAAAGGAACAGGATCAGAGATAGCAAAACCGAAATACGCCTTCCCGGAACGGTTCTGAGCCTGAAGAAATTTCTAATCATTTCCAGAAACTCCTTTCCGATAGTGACAAGCTCTTCAGCAAATAAACCTGGTAAGCGTTTAATTGCCTTCACCGTTTTTCCCGGGAAGCGCTTCAACCACTGCCACACATCAAGAAATCTGTTTCTCAGTCGCGGGAAGAACATATTCTGATTATTTGGTATATATCAATTGGCTTTTCGGAATTTTTGGTGGCGGTCACCTGGAGGCCCCCTCCATGTAGCTGGTATCGAAGATGAACAGGACGTTGTTAGTGTTGCCTATTACAGTGCCATCAGGGAACCTGATACCCAGATCATCAGCTTTGACTCCGGTGCCCAGTAATTCATACTTGGAGCAGAAGTTGCGTACCCTGCGCATGTTGGTCTTAATATCTTCTCCTTTAGTATATGCAACTGCGTCAGAGGCTGTGTAAAACATGGCTGTGGTCTTTAGCTGATTCTGATACTCAATCAGGCTTGAGCCCCCAGCCTTTGCCATCTCTCCCAGTGCACCTTTCCCCTTGTCAGTCCTTGATGACATGATATCCATGACCTCAAACCATGCTCCTGCAAGAGCTTTGCCAAGTTCAGGACTGGCCTGCAATACTTTGGTTTTTACGACCATCAGGTCGAGAATTTCACCTGGAATTTGCGAAGAGTCAAATACTTTTTTTACCCCGGGGGTCTTCATGATCTCCATTACCAATGGGTTCCATGTAACGACCGCCTCCTGGTCTTTGTTGGCAATGAATGCCGGACCAATGTCGCTGTCGCTTACATTGATAATCTTCACATCGTCATCAGTCATGCCGTTCATGTCCAATGCACGCGATAACATGTAATGAGAGACTGAGTACTGAACGAGATTCACTTTCTTTCCTTTAAGTTGTGGTATGGTAAGATTATTCCTGACGATCAGGGCATCATTCCCATTTGAATAGTCGCCGACGATAATTGAGGAACATGATATACCGCCAGCAACAGGGATGGTCAGACAGTCCATGTTCGTCATTACGCAGGCATCTACCGAGGGGGTGGTGAATGCCTCGATGGAAGGCATATAATCCATCCTGATCAGCTTTACTTTAATGCCATACTTGGTTGCCCACTTCTCCATTATACCCGAAGTGTTGGCATATGCCCATGGGTTCCATCCGGCATAGATAGACCAGGCAACGGTGAACTCCTTGGGAGCAGGTGCCTTATCAGGAGTCCTGGAAATAAATGAACTCAGTGCCAATCCGATGATAATCAACGATATGACAATTATTGCCGAGAATTTATTTAATAGTTTTTTCATCTTTATATTGAATTAATTGTTGTTATAAATGAGTTGTGTTCAAGCGCTGTCAGATTTCATCGTCAGCGGTGATGTCAACGAATGCCTTTTTCCTTACAGTCTCCCCCTTTTCCATTCTTTCGATTGTCTCGCGGCCTTTTTTCGTCAGGTCGTCCAGCTTGCCTATAGACTCCTTCATTCCGGCAAGAGAATTTATTCTGAAGGTCGAAAGGTCGTCGATAGCTTCATTCAGCTTGGAGAAGGCACTGGCCAATACCTCCACTGCAATTGTTGGTTCAGTGGCACCCTTCTGTATCTCGACTCCTTGTGTCTTTAAGGTTTCCGCGTTGCCAAGAAGTATCTTCTCTGTGATCTCCTTGGTTCCCTTAACTGCTTCGAGTACCATTCGCTGCTTGTTCAGGGCGAACTGTGCTGTCACGCCAACACTTAAAGCAACTGTGGTGATGGTCACACTTCGTTCTACACCTTTAATGAGTTCGTCGTTGTTTCTTATAAGCAGGTCATAGGTGATGACTCCCTGCTGGTTAACATTTAATGCCGTTTGAAGGTCAATAATACGCTGTCTCAGCGGAAAGAGAACTTCCTCCTGAAGAAACCGGTACTCTTCAGGTTGTTCCTGCTGGTTGATCTCACGGAGCTTAGCTTCGAATTTCTGGTCGAGTACCTGGCCTACCTTGATGGCGTGGGCAAGGCCATCGAGTGTCTCCCTGAGTGACTTCTTGTCCATTCCAAGAATATTGTTGTCATCCTTTAACCCTTCCTTTCCTGCCAGCAGACTCTTCGTGATATCCTTCAAGACCACACTCCCTTTTTCATATCTCTCGAGGTACCTGCTTACCGGGTTCTTTTTCCCCAGTATTGTCCTGAAAAACTTTGCTGTGGCACTTGCAGGTGCTGTGAGATTGTACTGATGTGGGTTTAATGCCTCCACTTCATTCCTCAGTAACAACAGGTCTTTTGCGACTGTACCTCCGTCCTGAGTCTTGGCCAGCATCTGCATTGACTGATCAAGGATAGCATTTTGATTACTCAACCTTGTCTGATGCTTCATACCCAGGTCATTGATAGTCCTCTTCTTCTGCTCCTCATCATAGGTTCCGTTGAAGAAGTTGTCGATGATGGTATCGGTCAGTTTATCAATTTTAGGATCGATAACCTCCTTATTTTCTTTGGTGAGGCCAAGTTGTTCCTCAAGTTCTTCTTTAAGCTCGGCTTCAGTTGGAATATTATACTCTTCCTTTTCTATGCCTTCAATGCCCCTGGCATGTTCCTGCAGCTTTTTTCTAAGTTGAGGGTCTGCTGTTTGTTGTTGTTGTTTACTCATTTTACCTGTGGTTTTATGTGCTTTTAACGAGATAATTTATATGTCTGCTGTGCCATTCGGTGAAGCTGCTCTATAGATGCTTCCATGTCGAGCTGGCCTTCATTGATTTCCGATCTTTTTATTTCCTGCACCTGGACTATAGCTTCATCAAGCTTGCTCAGGGCTTCCTCATTCTGAGCCATTAAGTCCTTAATATCCTGCTGCTGATCAAGGTACTGCTGCTTGCTTTGAAGCAGGGAATTCAATTCCCGCTTAGCTGTAGTATCATTCCCCCGTTTCTCAAGCCTTAGCAGGCTTCGCTCAATATAATCCATGTCGATTGCATCGAGTGTTTTGTGGATCAGCAATACCTCTTTAAGATTATCCATGCCTGAGAGGAAAACCTCCTGAGCAATTGTGTAGTACCTGTTGTATGTCAGCTGGTTCTTATCAGGGAACTTCACATTGAGGATTTCGATAAACACTTTTATCTTATTCCGGAACTGTTCGAGTTGTTCGCATGCATGCTTATTCCCATATGCGTCGAGAGATTGCTGCAATTCATAACGACGGCGTTCGGTATCCTCATCAAGAAGCTGACGCAGGTGGTTGCGATATTGTTCAAAGAACTTATCTCCATTAATGAATCTCTTCCACGCCCACGTACCTCCTCCCAGCAGGATGGCACCTCCAATGATTGGCACTCCGACACCGGTACCCAGGAGAATGGCTGTGAGAATTCCAACAGGGATGGCTCCGATGGTAGCACCTACAAACCAGTTGTCCATTATTGACTTATTGAGTGCTTGTTTAATAGCTTCCTCCTCAAAGTCTTCTATTCCGGGTGTGAATAGTGCTTTCTCCTCTTTTCGCTTACCTTTTCCCTTTCGTTCCATATGCAAGAGAAGTTTCCTACCGTAATAATATGAACTCCACCCGTTGCATCCTCAAACGGTAGGCTCGTTCCGACTCACCATCCTTGCGCTTGGGAGGCCGTTCTGCGCCAAAGCCTTTCGACAGGATGCGATCTTCGTCGATGTTGTAGACTGCTATCAACTGCTGTCTCACAATATCAGCCCGTTCCTGTGAAAGTTTCATATTCGCTTCAGCATCACCATAGCCGGTGTGCCCTGCGATCAGCACACGGTAGTCGGGGTAATTGTGGATAAGCTTCTGAGCAACGTTATCAACTGTCCCTTCACCATTATTATCCAGCCGGCCAATGCCGCTCTGAAAGGTGACGTTCTCCACCCGCATAGTTCCTGATTCCTGTAACTTTTCCCACTGGTCCTTACTCAACGCCTCGAAGTCCCTGACATTATCTATCCTGCTTCCGACCGGAGTGACTGCTGCCGCTGTCAAACCTTCGATGAATGTCTTATTCAGGATTTCATAGGGATTATCCACCTCGATATCCTTTTTCATGAGGCGGTTGACATCATTCCAGGCGTAGATTGTCTTCACCAGACCTTCATCAGCATATGATCCTGGTCCTGCGGCTCCCTGTATGCCAAACATGAGGTGAGCATTCTCCTGTAAGTTATACCACTTGATATTGTCAATAAAAGAAGGCACCATTGTACTCCTGGCACCGGTTACCGACCTGAGTTCCTCGAACATCTCCTCCTTACGCGCCATGTAGTAATCCACTATTTCCAGATAGGTCCGCATGATCTCCCTTACCTCATCTTCCCTGTTATTCACATACTTCCTGCTGAATACAAATACGTCAACTATATAGTTGCGGAAGTTGTCCGAACCCCATATCTTTTTCATACCCAGGTTTTCGATGGCATTTGATACGTCCGGCTCCCACATGACATAAAGGTGCTTACCTTTAGAAGGGTCATTCTGGTCGGCTTTCGCCTGCCTGTAAACGGCTTCCGAGCCACCAGCCTCAATAAGCCAATCCTGCCTTCCCTGAAGCTCATCAAGGTCGAAGTTTGTGATTGTCAGGTTAATCAAGTCCTCGCTGGGCGAATCAGGTGTTACTACGATTTTGATCTCACTGTCATTGAGATCGTTGACCCTGGTGAATGGGAAATCCTTGAATGCAAGGATGGCATCAGCTCCTCTCGATTCAGAGATAGCACCAGTGATGACCCCCGGGTACTTATACTTGTACCCGTGCTGCATGTATGAACTTATAGGCAGTACAATGAAATCATACTCGCTATCACTCAGTTTCTGTAGACGATCGGCGTATGCACCGCCGTCGTCAGTGAAACCGAGTACTATTCCTTTTCTTGCCAGGCGTTTTCTCATCTCTGTTGATTTAATAAATGCGTATCCGGCGTAACCGTCACCGGCCCATTTTACAGTATGAGTGGCACCTCCCGAGTCAGAACTTCTCATTTTCTTAATTCCATCGAGCCAGGGTGTGCCGAAATAGATGCCGAGCACCACTATAGTTCCAAGAAGCATGAAAATGATTATACCTTTTGATCTATTACTCATTGTAGAAATCTGCAAATCATTGTGTTAATAAATGTATTCATAAAGATGAAATAACAATACCCTTATTATTGCCTCGTGCTGTCAGCTTTGTACAGGTTCTCATCAAACAGGTTTGCGTCAAAAACATCTGATTCAGCGGTTGCTTCAATTAATGCCTGCTCAAGCTCCTCGTAGTTATTTGCATCACGGTAGGAGAGCGAGTATCTCTTCAGTGTGTGTGAGCTACTCATGCATAAGCCTATTGAGTAGAGTCCGATGAATCCATGCTGGGCGATATAGTTACATGGTTCCCTCAGTTTCATGCCAGTCTGCTCACCATCAGTGATAACTATAATTCGGTATGTACCATAGCCCAACTGCCTTTTGTATTGCCCGACAATTTTGTCGACACTGGCTAACAGAGCCTCTCCCAGCGGAGTTCCCCCGCTCGGATTCAAGCTGTTGATGATTCCAAGGAACTCCTCCTTGTTGCCGGAACCAAGTGGGAGAGCTTCCGCATAATCGTCTCCCGTCCTGGTGCCCAGAAGCATCAATCCTATGTTCACATCGTCAGGAATGTTCTTCATGAACCTCGATACAGCTTCCTTCGCACCATCAATCTTTATTTTCCCCGAGCAGGTTTCATCCATGCTGCCACTCATATCGAAGACGAAATAAAAGTTGGACGCAGTTGAGGCAACGCCTTCTGATTCATCAAAAAGGATGGAAACCTGAGATATTTCCGACTCCTGAACCTGCTCATCCGACTGATCTTCATGATCGACTTTCGGCGTCGATTGGATGCATGAGTTAACAAGTAGTGCCAGCATGCAAAAGGTTATAATAAGCGCCTCCGTTTTGCGATTATATTGTTTAATGATGTTTTTCATCATGGCTATAATGTAATTGGATATTTACTTGTATATCGACGGATCGAAACTGATAGATTCTGATTCCAGCTGCTTGACTCTGAATACTACCCGAAAGTTCTGTTTCCATTCTTCCTGCGTTCTTGGTTGCATGAATTTTGGAGACTCGATACCTCTGCCCACCACGGTGATTTGAGAAGCGTCAAACGTGATTCCTGATTGTTTACAGTAAGCAAGAAAGCTTTTCTTCACGTTTTCAGCTCTGTCCCTGGAGAGGTTTTTTGCCACCTGCTCGATCTGCGCAATTTCCTGGCTGCTGGCTCCACTTTGTCTGGCTTTAAGTACTCCCCCTCTGTCTGAGTGTCCTTCAATGACGACGATTGCACCTCCATAGGTCTGTGCAAGCTTCAGTGCCTCCTTAAAGTCGCCCGCGTAGTTGGCAACAGTGAAATCTTCCTGGTTCGGCTGGAAATAGATTTCCACACTAAAAAGTGATCCTTCTGATTCCCATGTTGCGGCTTCAGCCTTGATTTTGTTCTCCACTACCTGTGATACTTTCTTCTCATCAAACTTCGGCGTGGCAGAGACCGTTCCTGCCTTGGCGTATTTGAGACCCGGGACGAACGCATTGTAGTCCCAATTGGCATTTAAGACATTTGTTGCTGAAGTGAGCACACCCATACTGATAAATGCTTTCTGAATCTCTGCGTCAATGATCTTCTGGTTTCTTGTGGTTCCTTGTCCGACGAAGAAGGTAACGTTACCGGCATGGCCTACGAATTCACATCCTCCTTCAAGCATAGGTTCGACATCTTTAGTGGCGGTGGGGGTGTTAAAGAATAACTCTGAGGCCCTGCTGATCAGCTTGTTGTACTCACCCATTCTTGTGGCTTTGTTTATAAGGAGGTCACGAAGGCCCTCTTCTGCCTGCATTAGCGCAAGTGTGAGCTTCTGGATCTCATTTTTATTTGCATCAAAATAGTCCTTCCTTACGGCATATACGTCAGCAATGATACGGTTGGCCGATTTGGTGGTCAGCCCGATTGTGGCGCCCTTGACCGATCCCTCACTGCCTGTGCCGGTTTTGCCACCGGAGGTAAGGTTCAGAGCATCAGGGATGATGCAAAAGACTGCGTCGAGAGTCGGATCTGCCACAAATGCCTCCACCGGGTTGTTGTTGGTGCCATTATCGTTCAGCGTTAGTTCTTCAAGGTATTTGAAGTTGATATCCTCAAGTCTTCTTTTGGCGCTGGTAAAGAGGTTGGCGGCATAGTCCATGTGAGGTCCGTAAAGCTGCAGGGCAACATTTTTAGAATTGTTGATGTTCTTGCCCGGGCGGAAAACGACCGCATCATCACCATTGGAATAGCTGATCTGATAGATCTCCACAAGTTCTATACCAGCAGCTTTGAATGCATCGCTCGCCATTTTTATCATGCCCTTTGTTCCTCGCAGATACGGTGTTTCACCACTGATGCATCGCTGAACCTGATCTTTGAAATTATCTTCGTTTCTCAGTGTGAAATTTAGACCGTTTTGCTTAAAGATGCCGTTGATCTCAGCATAAGCTGTTGCTATATCTCCTCCCCATGTTATAGTGGGTAGAGTTATCGCATCTGATGCGCGCACGGGTTTCAACGATGTTGATACTACCTGCGACATTGGTTTTAACGGTACGTATTTAACCTGTGCATGAAGCGCGATTGTAGATATCAATAGTGCTGTTACTGCCAGGGGTCTGTTGAAAAAAGAGCTGCTTTTCATAGTAAACCATTTTAATAATTGCAGGAAATGAGATGTTGGGTATTTCGTTAAATGATCTGAGTTTAAGAATTGATGAAGAATGCCGGACATATGAATTTATCTCTAGGGTAAAGTTAAAGCATTTCAAAATATGATTCTCATTAAAGAAAAGGATCATTATTACTTTCTCAATGAAAATATCTGACAGCCCCCAAGTTCAGAGTATAGCTCTTGTCAATCAACACATTAGCTTTCATCCCGTGCCAATTGCCAATTCTAATTTCTTAATTATCAATTGTAAAGCAGATATTTTGCCCGTGTCTTTCTGAACTGATCCATCTCTTCCTTCCAGGTGGCCCTGATCTCCTCCACGGTCATACCCTGCATGATCTGCTCACGCAGCGTGTTGCTGAATCCGGTGTCTGGCATCTTCGGCGCTCCCAGCACCTGGAAGGGAAACTCAGTACCCCTGCCACACGAGAGCACCGTACCCTCAGTATAACATAACGACGGATACAGATAAACTGAATTCATGTTGGGCAGATTGGGCGAGGGTATCACCGGTGCGCTCGGATCCGGTCTACAGGGTTGCGTCAGTTTCACCAGCTGAGCATGCCGCCCCGGCCATCACCGTCAGAAGTGTCAGAATAATAAGGCTCTTCATTGTTTCCTTGTTTTAGATAAAGTTAAAAAAGCTGCGTAGAATGACAAAAGAATCCGGTAAGCCGGCGAAAACTGCTAAAGACTCTCTCAAATCCCATACAATGGCAATGGGAGTCGCCCGGCCATCATGCAGGCAGGAGTACAGACGGGTTACTTCACTGCCAGTAATTCATGCAATTCGTAAATCATAATTCGCAAGCACAAATCGCAAATCTTAAATCGAAATTCCTAATTTTACCACCATGTCCACCGGAACATTCATTGCCCGCCGCCTGATCAGGGAACGCAACCAGAATACTGCATTCTCGCGCCCGATTAATGTTATTGCCATCATCGGCATTGCACTCGGACTGGCAGTTATGATCCTCGCCGTCGCTATCCTTACCGGTTTTAAACAGCAGATACGCGATAAGATCGCCGGCTTCGGGGCACATATACAGGTTGTCAACTGGGACGCCAACCTGTCATACGAGACAGTACCCATCAGCTCCAACCAGCCTTTTATCGAGAAGATC